>Ga0208180_1000517_pt1 | contig 31882 bp, 48 predicted proteins | sample MalvireepMed_s16_FD_184241 | JGI IMG/M metagenome (GOLD analysis project Ga0208180, IMG submission 184241) | Marine viral communities from the Global Malaspina Expedition - Malaspina viral metaG DeepMed_s16 (SPAdes) (version 2) | ecosystem: Environmental > Aquatic > Marine > Oceanic | place...
AGTAAAATCCTTGACGGATGTTCCAGAAGAATCTGTTGCCTGCTGCAACCGGCATTCATCTAAATCATCTGAACTATCCCAACTTGCAAGAACTACCAGTGCCATCACTCGGCTATAATTCTTCATGCTCAAGTAGCCGCCCGCGTTCTGTGCGTTGGTTCCACCGATGTCCGTTGTTTCCAACAGATCAAATGATGCGTGTTCCGAAAGTCTCATTGACATAATTTCCTCCTATTGCTCGCGTCGGGGGCTAAGTTTTGCCCCCGCGCCACTAGGTTACTGGGGCACCTGACCTGGGTCGTACTTGTCGGGCTTTTCTTCGGTCTTTTGTTCGGCCGTCATTTCCGCACCGCACCGTTTGCATGTCGGGGCGTATTCCTCGGCATCGTGCATCCGGCTACAGGTCGGACATAGTACTTGCAGTCCTGCGCCACCTGGTGCTTCGGTTGTTTGTAGTGCCATCCCTAGTCTCCTTCAGTAATAGATTATGATCGGGTCGCCAGGTTCACGAACGGGCTCAAGGTGTTGGATCCGTTTCGTGGTGTAAGTGCGCTCTCTAACCAGGGTCGTCCATCGAGTCGGCTTGTGAATCTCCATACGGTTTCGTCGTTCTGGAATCGTACGTGGGGCGAAGATGCCATGCTCAAGCTCTGGCGATCTGCGACCACGTAGTACCCGAAATCAACGAAGAAAATGTCACCGGCTGTTCCGAGTGTCTGGCATTTCTCGGAAATGATAAGCGGTCGACCGTACAGTGATGCAGGAGCCGCTCCTGCCATATTGTTCATCATAACCGCAGATCCACCCGTACCGACTGAACGGCTCATGCTGACGATCTGTGGAAGAGTGTCAGGATGGGCTACCCAGACCGCACGACTGCGGGAGCTTGGGAGCATCCTGGAGTACATCTTGTCGATGTTCTCCGCAACGATTGTAGTGGCTGCCTGACCTGTTTCCTTGGAAACTGTGACCAGAGCATCCGCATTTAATATCCCGACCGGTTGGCCAGAACCAATTCCGTTCAAAAAAGCATCATCCTCGAAAAATTGAAGTGCCTGCGGGAAAAGACGCATGAGCAATGCTTCCAGGGATATCGCCGAGTCTGCAAGAAGTTCATTTGCTGCACTGGTATATGCGGTCAACTTCTTGGCGGTCAAGGTGACACGCCCGAAGCTCGGTTCGCTACTTGTGTAGGATCCGGACTCTGGAGTCCAGTATCCACGAACCCCGCCGAACACATTGGTTGCGTGGGTCGTGTCGACTATGGTCGGGAGACTCAGGTTCAATGAACTCATCGGCATCCTGAACGCCCGTGGCCTTACAACCGCATCCTCCAGGGCTAATGCCAGGAGTTGGGTTGTGAAGGCATCAGGAACTAAGAAACCACCCTGATCGCCTTGGCCTTCCCCAAGAACCTTTATTTTTGGATCTACCCCGCGGGATTGTATCGTGCTAGGGGCTATAGCTGTTAGGAACTCTCCGAAAGTTGCGAATTGCCCATCCATTGCAAGGGCTTCCCGCTTGAGTGATGTTTCGGGATCCGGCGCTTCCCCAGACCTAAATGCCTTCGACTGCATCGCTACTTCATCGGCCATTGGTGGTCGAGATATGGCACCGGAATTGAAGGCCTCATCCATTTGGTCCTTCACCGTTGTGCCGACTTGCTCGGCAACCTTATGCTCGATATACTCGTTGAGCGTTCCCGCGTTCAACATATCTTCCAGTTCTGCCTGGGTCTTGACGTTCTCTGTAGTCATTACTTACCTCCGAATCTTGATTGAATTGCTTCCCTGACAATGGTGTCTACGGGCCTGGGTGATTCCTTCGGATGCGTATGCATAAATGCATGCATCATCGCCCGAACGTCATCCCTGACGATCTCGGCGATTTCCCTGGCAAATGCCTTCCTATCTTCGTCACTGATCCAGATCCGTCCGGTGACTTCCTCGGTTTCTTCAACCACCTCATCGGTCACTTCTTTGATCTCATCCCCGAAGTCACTCAGCATCTCATTCACCAGGGTGTCGATCTCTGGATGGAGTTCGATTCCCTTCAGACTTTGTAGTGCCTGAGCGTTACTAGGAACCGTTACCTGGGATACTTCCAACAGCTCCTGGCCCTGAAACTCGTAGGCCATATTTCCGGCTGTTTCGATTGTCTTGGCCTTCGACATGTCCGGAACGAAACCAACGCTAAAGGCCGCCCGACCCTTGCTTGCCAGGACGAACCCCCAATCGGCTTCGGCGTTCCCTTGCTTCAGGTAATACTGCGCGTCGCCGATAAGTTCCTTACCTTCGACCCTTATGTCAGTCCATTCGCCGATCTGATTACTCAGACCCCGATAGTTATGAGATGAGAGTAATATTGGATGCGCCTTGAAATTATTGAGATCCCAATTAGCCTGGCGGATGATATCCCCGTCACGGTCGACATTCTCGGTCGAAACCACGGCGGAGATCCTACCGGCGGCTTTGTCCAGGATCTTGATTTCTGTAGGTCGTACAAACTTCGTTCGGTGCGTCATTCCGCCCTCCCTTATCTGCGGTGAACTTGCGGGCTCAAATAGGATGCCTTCCTGTGTCGAGCAATGCGACCTGGCATCAGCAATAGACCAATCGCCCTTCGGGTATCGCAGGGCCTGAAGATTAGTGCCTTCGCCGTTGGTTCCCCATATGGCATCCACCCGCTTGCCATCTATTGTTTTCCAATTATTCTGCCTTCGAAATTCTTCGAACTGCGAAGGTGGTGCAATCCTGCAACTATGTTCCCCCGCGTATGGCATGTTCAAACTCCAATAAATAAAGCCCATTCAAGTCGACATACTGATGGCAGTATTACCGCTCAAATGGGCCTTAAAGACCTCGGGGCTATTCAATTGCTCAAGACGATACCATGACACCCTTTACACTGTCAACACAATAAAAAAGCCCCCCGCGATCTTCGCGAGGGGCGTAGCCGAGTCGGTTATCTCGGCGACCGTTGCGTTTGGTTTATTCGGTCGTTAGGATTCGGATTAGTTCGGCATGTCCTGCTTGTTGGGATTCCTTCGACCGTAGCGTTGAACCGGTGCAGTCATCGCAGAAGTGCCAGTTGGACGTTGTGCTGAATTGTAGTATCGAACCTGAGATTGCATCGGGTGCTGTGATCTCCGGATCAATCGCGATTGCCTCTACCTGGTGGCCGTTCTCACACTCTAGTGTTATTGTTATGCTTTCCATTTTCGTCTCCCCCTTCGTGTCTTGTATTGGGGCGGTAGAAATACCGCCCCTTAGCTTACTTGCTTTCGTTTAGTGATAGGCACTTCTTGCATGTGACTTTTCCTGTCGTTTCGTTGGTAAATGCGTATTGTCTTTTGCTGAAGATGCACCCCTGTTTTGCTTGGTGTACTGTGTTCATTCTCGTCTCCCCCTTCGTGTCTTGTATAATCTGCCTTACACTTACCAGTATGAGGCTTGGCGTAGGTGTTGTCAACAGGTGGTCAAGTGTCTTTCGTGCCTAGATCTGAGCAATTTCTAAAATCGGACGCCAATTTGCCAGTTTCGAACAAAATAAAGCCCACGAAACTTAATTCGTGGGCTTTATTCCTGGACCCTGATTTGTCTACGCGATGCGTTCCGCCTTGCACTGGCGGCACTTTATCCTGGTACCGTCAGCAACGTCCTTCCCGAGTAACCGGTTGCATCCAACGCACCGAAACTCAGGAACCCTGGACAACCCCGTTTCGACAAGCTCCGAGGATATCGGGCTGACCGTCGTCACTTCATCTTCGCTTAATTCCTTCGTCCGGTACCTCACGACGCACCGGCAATTCGGATGTTGCGGAACCGTGTCGACATTCCCCGCGAATACATTGTCAATCGGGATCCACCCCTGGGCTTCATTCTCCAGGCATATATCGTCAGCAGCTCCGGAAGTCATCCAATGCTTTTCATCCCTACCCTGAGATATGGCGGCACCCTTTTGCCCTTCACCCAGGGCGATGGCCGTTTCCGTCCTGGCAATCGTTCGGGCTTTCTCAGGACTGAACGCATGGTCCATACTAATTAGGTCGGTCGTTGTTTCGATGGATGCGCCCTCCAGGATGCTTCCGGCCACAATACTACGTACCCGTTCCCTGGTAGTATCTGCGACCCCCTGTATCATTGTGGCGGCCTTCTCCCTGGCCCACTCCCCCGCAATGCGCTGTACCGTCACCCCAGGAACCCCAGGGAACTCCGCAACGTACGCCGTAGAATAAGCCGATATCAATTCCTCGACAATCTCATCTTCATACTTTGCGACCCAGTTCCAATCGTACCCGTCGATGTCTGCGATTTCCAATTTGGTAATTACCATCAGCCAATCCTCCGCATGTACTCAATCAAACCGGCGCGTTCGTTCCGCAACCGCCTGGCCCAACTTGTATCCATCTCATCTTCTTCGTCATTTATTTCATCATCCCTGATATTGCTAGCGGCCTTGACTACGCCACCAGAGGCCTCCAGGCCTATCAATCCGCCGCCGCCGGACTGCTCCAGGTATTCGTCACCCCCGTCGGTTTCCCCATATCCCAAAAGCGACCTGGATTCATTACGTGTCAGGAATCCGCCCTGGTATCCCCGCTCGGCAATGTTCAGGTTCAATTCGCGATTCTCCGGAGTCGGGTCGACGTAATCCAGGGATAACGTCTTATCCACCATGTGAATAAGGCGTTCGTTGATCGCCTGTTTTATTCGTTCCAACCTCGGAGTGAGAATATGCCGCCCGAAGAACTCGTCGCCCGCTTCGGCATTGGCCCTGTTCACCGATTCAGTGATACCCATAACCGACAGCGGGATCCCGTAAGCCCCCAGGATAATGTCACGGTTTACCCGCCTGAGATCGTTCATCTGCATATCGCGTTGTGAGAACTTGCGGTCGACCCACTTGCCCCGCTCCAGGATCGCAACCCTGTGAGCGTTCGCTACGCCCTGGTGCTGTTGCCCCCACCTGGTTACCAGGCGTTCGAAGTCCTGGTCGCTCATTCCTTCATCGAACTGGAGTATGCCCCCAGGCATCGCTCCATTCGAAAAGAAATTCCGCGTCCATTGCGACGCCATCTGTTCGGCCCCCAGGTCCATCGCCATCGCCTGGACTGTACCGATCCCCCTGTAAGGATCCACGGGGCTCGGCCTCCGGATAAATATCACATCCTTGCGTTCCAATGGGATTTGAGTCTGGCCGATCGTGTACACGTACCCCGCCACGAACTCCGTAGGGTGCGGAACCGGCCTTATACGGTCGGGCCTGATGTTCCATAGCTCCACCGGCCTTCCACCCCTGTTTCGTACAATCAACCACCAGATTTCACCGGTCAATTCGAAATGCTGTATCGAAGTTTCGATAAATTCGTGCCTGGTCGTAAACGGGTTCACCGACCTCCATAGATCGATAAGCGGGTGCTTTGGTACATCGCGATGCTCACCGTTGGGCATAGCCCGCTTCAAATTCCAATCAACAGATGCGGCTGATGCTGCCACCCTATCCACAACCGCGAATAGCCAGGACGTCGACGATAGCGACTGCAACTGTGATAGCTGATTCGGCGATGCCAGGCCGCCCCCGATGCCGTTGATGTTTACACCGGTCGCAATTGACTGCGGCGGGCGTTCGGTGTTGGCCTTATAGAACCCCTGGATACCTCTACCAAGTAATGTCATGTGCTATTCCTTCCCGTGGTAAGCCCCTGGGCGATCACCACCAAAACAATTCCCAATACTATTACCGATGCCACCGGAGACAGAACCCACAATCCCGAAACTATCATAGTGATGCCCGTAATTTCCATCAAATGTGGCATTACCTGAGCCCTGAGCCTGCCAATTCCCTGGCCTATCCTTCGCGATAACTTCATTCCGTCAACCACCTTATATTCGGTCTGCCCTTTTGACTCAGATCCGTCATACCCCAGACCAGGGCGTCGAGCCGGTCCGGACTTGACGGTGTTTCCGGCGTCCAGGAAACCATCTGCTCTTCTAATAATTGCAGATTCGGAGCATGGAATACCTTGCCCTGCTCATACAGCGCCGCAATAGGTTCGGCCCGCATACGCTTGCCCCTGCTAGCGTGTACCGCTGTATACGGCACCGTCGACTTGACCGTTCGCAAGGTATGCTCCACCATGTCTCCACCGTTGTTAACTTCCCCGATTATCCGGTCGGCGTTGTGAATATCGAACGCATCAATCGCCTTTGCCGCCCACTGGTCAGGCGAGTATTTCCCGCTATAATCCGCCAGGACGTAAAACAAATCCCAGGACGCCCTGCCAACCACCAGAATACCCGTCTCGTCGGAGTTCTTGTTAGCTGTAACCGCAGGGTCTATCGCTACCACTACCCGCTCCAGGTCCGGTATATCCGGAACCTGTACCGAATGTATCATCGCCCATTGCCACAACGCCCCAGGTACATCGTCGAGCCACTCCGCGAGTATCTCCTGGCGGCCGATCCTCGTGCCCCCGTACTGTTGCTGCAAACGTTCCTGAACCGACGCAGATAGCGTCGGATTGTCGAACGTGGTAGCCCTTACCGTTGCGGTCGATTTCAGTTCCGACAGATCCCGAACGAACTCCCTGTTCTTCGGGGTCGTCGTAACAATAGCCTTCGGATGTTCCCCCAGGCGAAGGCCGAACTGCGCCTGGTGCCAGCTCGCTTCGTTCCATAACGCCAATTCGTCAGCCCATAACAATGACCACTGGGGGCCATTCCACCTGGCGGGTTCTTCAGACCCCATGAATTTCACATAACCGCCGTCGATATGATGGGCTTCGCCTATCGAACGATTGTACTTAAATTCCCCAGGAGCCATGTTGATAAGGCCCGTTACACCCTCCGCGCATACGTCGCGAGCGTCTGCAATCGTCGGAGCCCCAACACCTACCCTGGCATGTTTGCCCATAAGCCTCAAATGATCCAGCACGTAATGAGTGCCTGCCATAGTCTTGCCACTACCACGACCTCCCAGGAGCAACCAGACGTCCCATTCGCCCTCTGGTGCTACCTGGTGCGGCAATGGTTCCCACTTACTGTTTCCGTTATCCCAAATATCACGGGCTGACATCAACCCAAGATCCGTAGAACTCATTCCACCTTCACCGCCTTTTCACCTGTTCTGACATAATTAATGGGACAGCTTTGCTCCAGTTAATTCTATGGTGAAGACGCCTATTTGTATTTCCCATCAGGCTAATAGTAGTACAGGAGGGGGCTACCATAACCGTATAAAAGGACTTCACATAAGTCCCCGCCCCTAAATATGCGTCGGTCATGCCTCCTGTGTCTAATTGGGTATGAACTTGTGTCAGGTAAATTGCCATATCGGTAAAGAATAAATTCCCAACACTCCCCAAGGAAACATATGTGTTAACGTCTTCGTTTAATCTACCTCTAAACATAAACGGCTTTTCTGTATCACATATAAAGCTATTCATTGCTTTCCTTTTGAATCGCAACCTGCGAATGGTTCCACCTATGTGGTCGCCCCCCTGTGATAATGCAATAGCTTTCACAGGAGTTGCTCCAATAAATTCAACCAATGCCTCAAAAACCATATCCAAATGACCTATCTTCCAGCTATGATACTCTTCTGCGTCTGAGGAGCTAAACTGATGACCTTTCCCAGTTCTACGATAGTTCCATGAGAGATAATCGTCATCAAGTTGTATAAAATAGCGATACCCCATCTGCCTTGCTAAGTCCCAACAGACATTCCTTGCCCAAAGGACAGTACGTCTGTCGGCAAAATTATCATACTGATCTGTGTATTCTGCCACTTCATCCTTAGAAAATACAAAAACGTCTTCCCCGAATAACTCCTTATATCTGGCTTGGGTATCATCCTCATCATCAATTACAATGAAAATCTTGCCCGTATACCCATGACTTCGTAGGTTGCGGTATGTCTGCACATTATCAGGGCGTCCGTGTGTAAGAATAAACACGCAACAATCTTCACGCATTGGGGTAATCCTCGTTGAAGGCTGCATCAATGTCGTCACTCAAACGAACGAATCCATTCTCAATAGCTTTATCATAATCAATTATTATTAGGGCTGATTGCTCCATCAATTCCTGGACATTGAGTGGAGCATGAGCGTAATAATTAGCGATACGTTCATAATTAAATACGACGTGCCGTTCTGCTGAACCCAATAAGAACTGCTTAATTTCTTCAGGGATGACTGCCTGTTCTATTTCTTGGATTAATTTATCAGCAACACTACGATCATTCAACTCTTCAATACGAGGGTTTTCCCCTGTAGGTGTATAAATTGGACTAACAACTGTTTTCGTGTAAACTTCTTCAACTACTGATTCAAGTATTTCAGACACACCGCCAGTGGATTCAATGTCCAGGATCATGTCCATCAATGCCTGGTTTTCTATATCTACAGACTCACGCAACATACGTAGCATATCCGTATCAGCTTCAGCCATTGCAGACAACGGGTCTAGCGTTGCCAGGAGTTTATTCGCCTCTGATTCGTCAAGGTCTGTTATCAGCACTGGAACTTCCATCTCTGGCGTTGTCTCAGCCCTCAAATGCCCGTCAATCAACATCAACCCCTCGGGTGTTTCGTACGCTATCAACGCATCTGCATAACCTATCTCCGATAACGTACCCCGCAACGCATTAGCCTGTGCGTCAGGATGCTTCCTCCAGTTCTTCGGATTGGGCAATAACTCCGACGCTTTCACCTTCCGCAACTCTTTTATCCGGTCTCTGATTTCCACGGTTCCCTCTCTTTCGGTTTGGAAATTTTGATAAAATTCTGCACACGGGGCAAACTTAACCAATTTGGTTCTTGGTGTAGTTCGTTGGCATCGGCGTCGGCGCGCTGGTGGATGGCGTCGGCATGTCCTATTTCTGCCAATGCTCCACGCAATGCATCGGCCTGGGCTCCAGGGTGACGCCGCCAGTTCTTCGGGTTCGGTAATAATTCGGATGCGTTTACCTGGCGAAGTTCCTTGATCCTGTTGCGTATTTCCATTCTCATCTCCCTAGATTGTCAGGGCGAATGGTTATTCCGACGCTCGGTATAATACTTCCAACCCCTGACAGATATCAATACTAACCGAAACGTTCCTGTGCCGCCTGGTCGATCCTGGCGATCAGTTCGCCCGCCTCCGGCGCGGTGCCGTGAACATCTCGGTACGCATCCAGGAATACCTTCAGCACTTCATTCCAATGAACAACGTCCAGGCGGATTCGGGCCTCTAACTGCTTCGGTGCGTCGAGCCCTAACAGATCCCGACGACTCTCGGAGATCCGCAAGGCCTCGTGAACGCTGCCCATATCGGCCGGTCGCTGTAATACACCAGGCCAAACGGCCTGATTCAGCGTCTCCAGGCGCTGCAATTCCTGCTCCCGCAGTTCTTCCATGCCTTCACGCAGTGCCAGGGCGTTCTCCCGCAGCTCACGCATTACCGCCTTATAGGATCCGGATGCGTTCGCATACCCCAGTTGCTTGGCAATGTTGGTATGACTGATGCCCGCCAGGCGGAGCTTCACCGCTTCCTGGGCTCGGAGTCGTGCCTTGACGTTGCGCCGACCACTGACGCGGGTCTTTTTCCCCTGCGGTACGATGACTTTCGCTGGCATTATGTTTCCCCCTTCACTACCGGCACCGTCTCCCTCGTGCCTGATTCGGTCCATTCGTAAGCAATCCAGGCGTCATCAATGCGAACATAGCATAGCAAAGTTGCACCATTGTGAACAACTTTCAGTTGTTTAGCGGCATTACGAAACAATGACAGGGCCGCATTGACCACTTTTGTCTTATCGGTGCCATCCTTGCGGATTGCTCGGGCCTTGACCTCAATCATCAGGAACTGGGAATCATTCCAGGCGATGATATCTGGGAAGGCTGACAGGTGGGTTCTTCGAACCTCATACCCTGCATCTGCGAGTTGGTGTTGCAGCAATGCCTCGGCCTTATTGCCTCGGGATCGTGCCCCTTTATTTGTTGGCATAGAACGGTTCCTTCTGTTGTTGTGTTGTGTTGTGGTAATAGGGGGGGGTTATTAGATAACCCCCCTATTACCACAAGCATTACCACGCACGAAATATTACAGAAATATTGAGGTACAACACGAATCCTGTGGTGATTTTCCGGGCTCCACGCCTGTGGTGGTTGTTGTGGTTGTTGTGGTTGTGGTAATTCTCAGGAATCATTGTTGTGGTACATCCTGTGCCCCCCTTTTGAGTTGCTTCCCATACCCGAACTGGCGCTTCTGGTTTCGGATATTGCACTCCCTGCATATCCTGGTATCCGCCTGGATGGATACCCCGCTTTTGGTAGATGCCTTCCATTTCTCTTTGCCGCAGCTCTCACATGCCGACCATCTCCAGTAGCCGTAAGCCTTCCCGACCTCGGTATGATGACGGATCTCTCCTAGTTCTGGCATTACCTAATCCTTTTTCGGATAGATTGCATATAGGCATCGCTCGCAGTATCCCCGTGGTATTTGCTTATTGATTGCACGAGTTCCAACTCGTGGACGTCACGGAACATTCCCATAGCCATCTTGATAAAACAATCCGAATGGAGCCAAAGTTCACCCTGGCTCCCTCCATCCCACATGATCGCCGGCTGGTCTGATGGGCTGAGGTCTATAAATGGTTGCGAACAAAAGAAGCAATCATGGTGCCCTAACGGAAACTCTTCGAGGATTTCTGTATCGTGGAAAACTATTGCCATTTCTATTTCCTTTCTCCTGCAATTACAGTTGGGATCGCATCCAATACATCGCGCAACATCCATTCAGCGTAAGCCTTACGTCTGAAATTATCTTTCTCTATCCTCTCTTCAGTCCCTTGGCACACGCTACTACGTCGTGCGTGATGATATCCCCATCGCAGAGGCACGCTCCACCGTCACCATAAACAATCGTATTACTAAACGGTACAAAAACACCAAAAACATCTCCCCCTATGCATTCCGTTTCTACATGTATTCCGTGTCCATCATAGAGGTAGCTCCATGCGTTTTTAGACTGATATATGAACTGTTTAGCATGAACCCCTAACGCACATTTATCTGGCATATCCCCCTGAAGCCATGTATACCACTGAAGCTGGTAAGCATCACCCATGAGACACCCCAAAGTTAGGACATTGACGATCAGTTGTACATCGAAAACCCGGCTGGAATACAATGGGCAGCCAGTGGGGATGTTTGTATCCATTCTTTGGAGGACGATTAACCATCGGCATGTTCGGCCAACCTCCATCCATAACATAGACAAGCGGGTCTGCCTTGTGTATATGAATTGACTTATTGACCCTTAAGCTCGTAATCACATTCACAAGCTCTTCAGACATATCGGCCCATACAACGATATTGTCATCGCCAATCGTCATTCGACCCTCACCCATTCCCTCATCCCCTGCAAGATTCATTATATCGACCATTGAAACGTAGGTCTTACTTATTATTAGGTTCTCGACATCTTCCGCTAACGTGTATTCTGGGTTCCTGGTAATCATTTTTTACCTCCTTTTATTCCAAACAATACAATCTATACACAGCCCTTGACCGTACACGATATTTCCGGCGTTTTCACGTAGGGAAGTGATTGGGGCGCCGCACTGTTTGCAATAATATTTGGGTAGTCGATGCCTGGCTAGAATCGCTGCCACCCTTGGGATGCTTATTCCAAAAAACGACGCCAGTTGCTTTTGCGTGATGCTTGGGTCGTATTCACGCATTTCAATAAGGAGCCGGTTGCGCTCTGTTTTTTCGGATGCCATTATTCACCCCTTTACAGCATCATTGGAATTGGAATACCGGATAGCCGCTTTTCCGCGAGCTGGAGATATTCCCCGCTGATATCAGTGCCGATACCCTTGCGCCCTAGTCTCTGAGCGACCGCCATTGTAGTTCCTGATCCTGCAAACGGATCTAAGACCGTTGCAGGAACAGTATCGGCGTTACATTCGCAGGTCGGTTCCCACCCGATAGTTGTCACTGGTTTCGTTACACTGTCTTTCTTAGCTCCAAAACCTGCATTAACACCTCGATTAAGATTCTTATTCCCAGCAAGTGCTGTATGTCCGTCTAACTCTTTGTACCAGTCGGGGGTGTCAGTAATCCGTTCCCACGGCTTGCCGCACTCCGAGCAAACGCCCTTCTCTGATGTTCCTGCGAGTATGCAAGGCTCCACGAGCTTCTCTGGATACGTAGCGAAGTGGGCTTCTGGATAGGGTTGCGTCGGTATCTCCCAGACGGTGCGTTTGTTGCGTCCTGAAGGGTTGTATAGCTTCTGCTCAAACCTTGCGTGTTCCCTCACGTTAGCATTGTTGAGTCCTTTTGAATCACTGTCTGAAGTCCACGATGTCATGGTATGTGCTTCCCTTATCGCATCGGCGTCATAGTAGTATCGGGGGCTTTTCGTCAGCAGGAAAACATACTCGTGAGCCTTGGTCGGTCGGTCTGTTACGCTCTCTGGCATCGGGTTCGGCTTGCTCCAGATTATGTCCGACCTGAGATACCACCCGTCAGCCTGTAACGCAAACGCCACCCTCCAGGGTATCCCAACAAGGTCTTTGGCTTTGAGTCCAATGCGACGAGCGTTCCGTACCTCTGGCTTGCGACCTCTCACTTTGTCGCCAGGAGTAGTCTTTCGTCCATCTGTCCGAGTATCGACTGCCCCTCCCCCTCCAGTTGTGCCATTGGCCGCATAGCTATCTCCAAGATTCATCCATACTGTTCCTGTAGGCTTCAGGACACGCCAGACCTCACGAAACACCGCCACCATATTCACCACCCATTCCTCAAATGTCTCCTCAAGTCCTAGCTGACCTTCTGTGCTGTAATCTCTAAGCCCCCAATAGGGTGGACTCGTTACAACGCAGTCCACGCTGTTATCAGGTATTGGAAGGCTCATCGCATCGGCCAGGTATAACTGGATAATGCCGTTGTTGAAATATTCCGTCATTCTTGACCCCCGAACGGTACATACCCGTCTGGCATCCACCGGTACCAGGTGCCGGTGCATACCTTACCGCGCCTCAGTTTCCTGCCGCCGCAATCGCACCCCTCGTGCAATGTCCAGGGCCCAAGCTCATCCTTGGAGCCCCCGAAATACGGCCTGGCGTGGTTATTCTGTATGAGTAGTTCGTTGATATTCGTATTGCCGGAATACAGCGTTCCCAGGATCCGGCCGAACTTGCCTTCCTTCGTGGTTTGTATCATTAGTGGCTTGTCCAATATACGCACCGTATCCCGCAGGAATATCTTACTGGCAATCCCCAGTTCCTTTTCCTTCAAATTGCGTGTTCTTGATTCGGGCGTGTCGATTCCCATAAGCCTTACGCGGTCCACATTCCGCATGTGAAACCCCAGGTCGATTTCTGCGTCGACGGTATCACCATCGACAACCCGTATAATCCGGCACTTGTAGATGTGGTTAACTTCGGCCATATTTCACCTCTTCGGTTGGTTCGGCTTGTAATCATTGGCATGGCATTTACACCCGCACTCCGCCAGGTCGGAGCTTTGGTCGAGGAAGTCGGTTTTGTACAAACCCGTACAAACCCAGTGATCTTCCCAGATCTTGGTATACTGGCATATCAGCGACATAGTGCGACCGAATGGGCGCCTGGTTCCCACTACTGCCAATCTCCTTTCAGGTCGTTCATTGCCAGTTCTTTTTTCAGGATTATAGACGGCTCGGTCTTTGCGAATGGTGCGGTTCGTAACAGCACTTCTTCGATCCTGGTTCTCATCCGCCTGGCGGTTGCTTCGTTCATTTCCGAGTTCTTGCCACTGGTGGTCAACCTGACCTCAATTACCCACTTTTCAGGTGCCATAATGAGCCCCCTTTCGTGTCGACAGGTGTACCAGAAATTTCTTGATCTTCTGATATGCTTCATCCACGGAATCGTACCCCATGATCTTGGTTACCGAACGCAATGTGTACCCGCTCAGACGTAGGTACGCCGCCATTACATCCTTCTTGGTTGGTTGAAAATCGATTGGCCTGTTTTCCCTGTAGAGATCTTTATCCATGTCTAACTCCTAACCAATAGGCCCGATTCACTTCCTGAATCTTCACCCTGGCTACCATATAAGCCGAAATAATAATTCCTGATATCACCGTCGCTGTTGCTAACCCTTTTCGTATATTCATCCCAACACCAGATCCCTTTCCCCAGAATCGACTTCGTAGATTGTGCTATCCGCAACACCGTTGAGATGCACTTCCGGTATAGGAGCCGAAGTGCTACCGATGGCGGTATTCAGACAAATGAAATCGCCCGCAATGTGGCAAAGTTCGTTCAGGGCTTTGTACTTCGGGGCATCCCTGGTATTGTCCTTCAGATCCCATATATAAGAACGCAGGGTACTTCGTTGGCTTGCTAATCGTGTCTTGATCTGCGGCGTATCTTTATCGGACGGTATGAGCCCGAGGACGTTTTCCAGATCATCCCAACGCATACGGTGTTCGGCTGTTTCCTCTAATTTGTAGACAATCCGCATGTACAGCCGCTTCTCGTACTGCTGCATATCGCCCATTTTCCGCATGTCCTCGGCTTCAAGTACGACGGCCGTAGGGTCGTACTTGTCGCCGCGGAATGACAGCGTGAACCCGAGGCTTCCGGACCCAGGGCCGTCATTCTCTTTTTCCTGCTGTAGCTGAATCGACAGTTGTTGCTCGGTTTCACTCTGGACGCTCCGCAACCGCCATAGATTCCTGGCGTCGGCCTTGATGTATCCGGATCCGTACATCTCATCGGCGCGGTTGGTATGGTGAATAACAATGCAGGATGTTTCCAGGGCCTTCAGTGCTTCGAAGAATACACCGACCCCTTCTTCGTCGGTGATCTTGCCGCCGACTGCCCGCTGTAGAGAATCAATAATGATAAATTCGATGCCGTGTTCAATAATCAGTTCCTGCAATGGCTCCACCATGTTGACCAATGGCACCTGTGCAATCTTGTACAGCATAGGCTCCCCGCTTATTCCCAACCCTTCATCCACCCTGGCAAGCCTGCGGCGCATCTTCGCCTCGGTTGTTTCGTAGTCCAGGTACAGCACATTACCCTTGACCGTTCGGAGCCCGCATAACGAAACCCCGTGATGTATTGCCTGAGCGAATACAATGCTCATGTACGACTTACCGGACCCGCTATCTCCATAGATAACGTTGATGTCCTCGGAGATCAGTCCAGGGATCCGCCAGACGTCGTCATCCTCGGACTCTTTATCATACAAATTCACCGGCGGGCTTCCCTGGTAGTAGCTTTTGAGGATTTCCTCACAAGCTACCGACAATGTGGCCTTCCAATCGTTTACCAGGATGGGGCTGTTGATTCCGAATATGGATTGCATACCTTCGTCGCCGGATTTCTCGTTACCCCTGACGTCGCGTTCGATCCATTGGGCCAGGTTCCGCCTGGCACCGACCGCGCTGATATTGTGGCGGCCCTTGAATATTTCCTGATAGCCCCCCACGGCATCCCTGCCCTGGACCGTGATATGCCCCTCCTTGGTATGACCCTTCGGAGGGGCGATTTGTTTGATTACTATTTTGATACCACGGTCGGAATCTTCGTAAGTATAGGTTCCGAGCTGCCGCTGTACGCTCATAACGCTCTCCGCTGTACCCTGGCGATTTCCGGCCGCACCGCCTCAACTACCTGGGGCGCCTGGTATTGTTCCCTTGGTTTCGGAGTGTAGCCACCTTCGCCGAGCTGTGCCTCAAGTAGTTCGTTGTTGCGCCTTGCTTCGGCCAGACGTTCGCGGTCTACTGCTAACTGATCGGCCTGGACTTGCCGATCCCAACACGCCTCGCACCATGCCGGAGAATGTGGGTAATCTATGCCGTAGTCCTCGCATCTATTTGACATAGAGATCCCCCTTGGCTTGGTACACGTCCAGACATGCCAGGAACGCCTTTTTAGCGTTGGGTAGGTTTACTTCCTGTAGTTCTACCTGTTGGGATCCTTCGCGCTCCGGATCGTAGTCCTTGTAGATTTTCACCACGTAGGCTTTGACCTTACCCGTGGTGAAATAATCACTCTGGTGGAAACCTTCATTGGCTTCCAGTAACGCATAGTACCCCCCGACCTGGACTGCGTAGTCCTTGCGAACGAACTTATTAGGGGCACCAGCTCCGGTGTATTGTTTGGCGGTTTTCCAATCGAGGATGACTAACTCATCATTGATGATTGCAACCGCGTCCAGGGTTCCACCATACCAGAGATCCGTCCGAGCGCATTTGAGTTCGGACGCCAACCAATGCGGCTTCAGTTCTTCGATACTTGCATACAACGCCCAAAATAGCGTTGACGCCAGTTGTGGGGTTTCCTCGTTGTTCATTCTGGCAATAATGTGTTCGCTGATTTCTTTGTGTACTTCCGAACCGATGTCCATGCTTTCCCTGCCACTTTGTTTGAAACCCCAAACGTTGCCGGTTTCCAGGGCTATCTCAGACGCCCATTTCAATAACCCGTCGCTTGATCCTGCGTCAACGTGTTTAGCAATAGTCGAACACGAAGGCATCCAACCCTGGATGCCCTTTACGTGATAGTGATGATTCCCGTCTATCGTGATGCTGTCATGGTCGGCCCATATTTGCCCCGCCATTAGCTACCCCCGAACTGGCCGAAGGCGTCCTCGACGTTTTGGTTCTGGATTGCCAGGGATGTCCAATAATTATTGAATTCCTCTATATACCAATTGGCCAGGGTGCTATCCCTGATGGCTCCGAAGGGCTCGCCCTGGTCGTTGTAGAGTTTCCCCGCCAATACTAAATCCACTTTGATACGTACCCGATCGGTTGCCTGCATCATCGCGGTTCTATGGTTGCTGTTCCATTGTGTGAACCTGCCGCCGAGGTCTGGCTTTGCAAAGCCCGTTGTGGCCTGCGGTGCCGGTGTTGGGGTCAACACTACCGGCGGAGCTATTGAAGCGGGATTGGGTACCTTAGAAACAACCTGAGAGCCACCGCCGAGCGGGGTGATGGTATTGATCGTTGGGGTCCAGGTGCTATCAGCCGGAAGTTGTTCGTAGTCGATCTTATAAGTTGCCCCTACCTGAGCAATCGGGCGGTTTCGAATATGTAAGTCGAAAACGCAGTCAACGCCCGAATCGAGATCCCGACCGTTGACCTTGTAGAAACTGTGCTGAGGGTTCTTGGTAGCCCTTGCTTCGTCGGATATCGTGCTAATTTCGAACCGTTCCATTACAACGTAAATCTTTTGGGTCATTGTGTCCTACTTTCGTTTATTAGTTCCGCGCCTTTGGCGGGGCGAAATACTGCTCAACAATATCTCGGGCTTGTTGGATGTCGTCCGGAATAGGTGCCATGTTTTCTACCCACTGTCTATCCGGATCATTCAGGGTGTCCAGCTCCGGCATCCTTCCTGACCTGGTTACGTGCAGCATCATCCGACGCAGGAAGGTATCGTGGGGTTCATTGGATCTGCTTTCGCGCTTCATACTGTTGAACGCTTCCACGGTTGCCTTGCTTACCGGTAATCTGCTTTCGTGTCGCTTCGAAACTTCCATACTGTCTCCTTTCGTGATGATTCACCTGGGCGCAGACTAGCACTGCGCCCAAGTGTGCGTATCTTATCACCTTGGTCAAATGGTTGTCCACGGTGATGAATGGGCTATATCCGCAAATAATCGTAGGCCCGTCGTCGCGTATCCAGGCTACCGCCGAACCATGACAGTTGCATCCGTTTATCTTCTCGGGCCTGTAAGGCGTCCAGGAGCCCTTCTTCGGTCTTGACCGGCTTCTCATGGTCCAGGTAATAGGTAACCGCGTTGATTGCGCCGTACGCGGTGCCCTGCATCCCGCCGATTGTATTGGTCGGATGGTTCAGTATCTCCATAGTCGATTCGAACGCCGACCTGTTCCTCGGATCCTGTTTATCGTACGCGGTATCTTCCTTGAAATTGTAAACCAACTGCAAGTATTCCTCGACTTCCCAATCCTGCATGGTTTTATCCAGGGCGCGTTCCATAACCTTTTCGAATAGCCCGAACCGGCTCTTTGCCATTCCGAGTATTTCCTGGGCTTCGTCTACTCTGTCCATGACATTGGAAGTGTGCTTACCGTAGAACCCGCTACGTTCGGCCAGTGCCGCCATCAGCGTGTTTTTGCAGACGATACGATTCGACGTGAACAACACCCGAAACGCTGAACTGCCGTCGTGCGACGTGCATAGCAATATCAGGCGCTCGATATTATCCCCAGGGATTGGTTCTATATCGCCCATGATCTTCGCCTGAAGGAATACCAGTTTCCCGTTGTCGAAATCACCGCCGGAGTGATACACGACATCGTTACCGTCTACAAGCGAATCTAGGAACCGGAAGGATTCTCGGTTCTGGATTGGCTTGTAGTACCGACCACTCAACCCCAGGACTTGACCGGTGTCACTTCGCCTGGTCGCATACTTATCAGGTACACGGGCGAACCCGTCACCCTGCGGTACATACAGTCCGTCCTGGTGGACTTCCCAATTCAACCCGCATTGCTCCAGTGCTTCCTCTGCTGTATTGCAATTCTGCAATAGCTGTACACTCATACCTTACCCCCTGTTAAATTCCGATTTGTGATATCTCCCGATCGTTGGGCTCCCGAGCGTCGTACCTACCGCGCTTATACGTCACAACCTTGTAGCCGCTTTGCATGTAATGCCAGGGCTTGATTGCGAACCATACCAGGACTCCATCCTTGACCGCCAGACGCTCAGATTTTGTCAGGCCGGATACCCAACGATAGGAATCCCGCCCCCAACCATGTTTTACGGCCGTCAATGATTGGATTGGTGCCGACATATTACTTGCCCCCCTTCCATACCGTAATACGGCCCGTGGTGCCGTCCTGGACTATCCATCCGCGTAATGCCCTGCTGTATATACCGATCCGCGTTATGTGCTTCATTCGTCTAGCTTCCAATGTGCCATTATCCGTTCATATTGCCCGTCAAACGGTAAATCTTCCGCGGCATCCAGGACTGCATCCTTTATACCCGCCAGTTGTTCCTCGGAGTCTGCCGATATCTGTAGAGTCAGGACTCCCGAGTATTCAGCATATAGGGTCGTCAAGGAATCAGTTGCGAAATATCCGAGGAATACTGTTTCTATGAGTGGCCTGGGTTCGTTTTTCCGTATGATTACTTCCATTTATTTGCGTCTCCTTCGTTCGTATTAGCTTTCGCCGACCCTTGCGGGTTTCACGGTGGGAGCCACCCACCGCTCATCAGGGCGACTACTACTTAGATAATTCCTTTCGTTACTATTAGCTTCGACTCTCCGTAGTGGTTATTGGTTACTTTCGTCATCGGGGTTCTGGACTTGACTAGCGTGGATTGAATGAGTTCGGTTCTGCTAGCACCGTCCTTACCGAACCCTTTGAGTGAGCCATCCCACTTGACTACCTTACCGCTAATGAAAGTAACTGGATGCCCTTTGATGCTTCTTTCGTCTCCAACTTCAACATCCCTTAGCAATACCGTTCGGATTGAATTATCGTCTCGCACTACCTCTAGCCTCTCGTAAAGTCCTGTTACTATCTGCTCGTTCTGACCGTCTTTGTTCTCCCGATTTGTGATTCTCATTTGGCTGCTCCTTCGTTGGTTTTCTTACCTTGTACAATGTACAGTATGGGGCTTTCCGCACCTATTGTCAACAACTGGTACAGTGCCCGTAGGCACGAATTGGGGTGAGTTTCCCCCAATTTTGTGCAATTCGGGCAAAATAGGGGTATTTCATAGCAAAAAAAATAGACCCCCAGGGTAGGACAACCTGGGGGTCTGTGAAGGGGCGAGCAATGACAGTGGGTGGCATCATCGCTCCAGGTCAGTATATCACAAGGTTACTGCACCGCCGGAACCGCCATCGTGCCCTCGACGTTCGCGGTATTGGTGAAGCTCTTGTAAACCACGGTATCTTCTATAACAAATGCTTTCGTGGCTAAATTCGAATCACCGCCAATCTCGTTGAGTATCACTTCCAGAGTACCCGCTTTGACGCGATCGATCTTACACCCCCCGCCACGCGAATATAAATTCGATAATTTCAGTACGTCGACGAACCCATTTTGGCCAGACGCTACGGCAGTAATTTTTAACTGGTCATAGTATGAATCTGATACCACCATATCATCGGCGCGGTTCCCGCCATTCACGCCCCGATCCCTCGGAGTTCCTGGAATTGCTGCGATCGATTGGCCATCAGAATAGTTAGAAGAAACTATAAGTTTATGGGCTTCGATGTTGGATAGCGTCAAGGTTTCGCACCGCCACCGGTCGACAATCATATGCCCAACTTCCAGGTACGTTCCGGTGAAGGCCGGATCCGCAACGGTCGGTAATCCACCGACAATAATCACAGAAGTTTCGCCGTTTGGAAGTGCAGACCCCGTATACGCCGTTCCCAGTGTCGTATCGGTGATTTCTATGAGCCCCACGGGAGTCGATCCAAGGTCGAGACGCAAGGTATTGAACTTTTCTTCGAAGAAAACCGGCGCGTCCAGGGGTGCGCTGTATACCCCAGGGTCACCATTGCTGAAACTCTTCTCCGCCAAGATCGTCTCGTTGACCACGACCCCAGAGGTTGCAACACTTCCCGCCACCAGGAATGACAGGGCTTGAGTTGGTGAGAATCCTAATTTTAAGAGCAGGCTGTAGGGAGAACGTAAAATTGAGAACGTTGTGGCCCAGCGCTGGCTCTCGCCCTGTAAGTATTCTATGCGATTCAATAACCAATCACGGGCTGAACGTGCTTTGTTATATGCCGCCCTGGGCGAACGTAGACATGCCAAAACGCCGTTCTTTACTCCCCGCAGGGTGATACGTACTCCCGCAACGATCTTGCGGTATATCCACCGCACAGATCGAGGCGGCGCCAGTAACGCCCAGATCAATCCACGTTTCAACGCCCTAAACCCAGACCTTATTTTTTTCATGTCACCCCCTATACTTCAGAACGTCTTTCAGCATCCACTCTGCGTAGTCTCTTCGCTTAATATCACCCTTCTCAATGCTTTCCTGTAGTATTTTCTGCCAACTGGGTATACTATCCTTAACCCACCTATCAAGAATATTATCTGCATGATTCATTTGGTCACCCCCTTATTGATCGGTCAAGCCTGTGATGGTGTGACAGAGTTATCATTGGTCACTCATTTTCGAGAACCTTGAGCGAAACGCCTCCAAGGAATCCGAAAATTCCGCCAATTACAGCGGTCACCACTTCGGTCGCTGCCATTTCTTTTCCTATCCATAATGCGAAAACGCTGAAGAATGTCGCACACAGGATTGCGACCAAGATCTGTATCCGAATTTTTCCTATCATACCAAATCCTTTCGATTGCGCCGCACCCAGGCTTATCTAACGCCCCGCAAGATGCCTGGGCCTATAATGTCCGAAAGAGGAGACTATACGGGGCTCACACTAGCGGCAGCTCTAGGTTTTGCCAAACTTGAACACCCCTAATTTCTTCCCAAACCTACTCCACTCGGTCATTCCTATTTGTCCGTCCGCTAGCATCTGGCGACAATAATCGCCCAGGTGCTTGCGTTCCTCTGGAGTATCCAATTGGTCGTATACCCGAATCATCAAATCAATCAACGCTCGTTTTTCCGGTGCCAACAACCGCAACAATATGCCTAGCATAATCTCCTCCTTGTTATTCGATTACCACGTCCGATGCCTTGGCGACATTGCCAACAATATCCACCAGGCCCAAACGCCGTCGGTCGGGCTGTATTGTCAATTGATTACTTGTTGCATCGTATTCGGTTTGCATAATGTAGAACGTGCGAACATCATCCAGGGCGGGCGTTGCCGCACTGTTAGGAACCAAATCCTGTATCCTGATTACTTCCCCCGCCCTGACCCTCCACAATGGCAATTCCTGTAACCCATTCGCTACACTGTAGATCCGTCCATCTATGCGGAACGACTGACGTTGCCTGGGTAACGACTGCTCGGACGCCGCCGCGGATGCGGCATCGGATTGGGTGTTCGCATTGGATCCGGTCGGAAGGGATAACTTAGTTTCCCGCCTCGGATACAATGCCAGGCTTGTCGCATCAGTTTGGGTTGTTCCTTCGGTTGTACCAACAAATGGCAGGACCGCGTTACGTAGCCCGCTTGCAGACTGCCTCAGATCCAGGATACCTATAGAATCGAGCCATACATACCAATCCACCTGGGAAACTGATCGTTTGAATAAGTATGGCACCCTTGCATCCCATATTGCGAAGAACCAGATACCCCCGTCGCTGTCTGAGAGTCTGGTTAGATCGTTGACGAAATCCTGCGGGTATCCCTTGCTTGATAGATCAATGCCCGCAAGGTCACGGGAACCGGCAGCTATGTTGGTCTGGTCGGTGCTTATGTCCGGACATTCGTCGTCCAGGATCTCTTTAATAATGTCGTTTATTTCATGGCCGCTACCACTGGTCCAATCGGTTCCTGCGTTATCGGAATAAAACTGGTCGCGCATAGACGACCAGTACCCGCTCGCGTTGATCTTCAGAACCTTGAGCCCAGAGCGTACATTCAACCCAATGTCAACAATCCGCCCTTCCCATATAAGGGTCTGCCCGTCGTGAACTGTTATCCGGTTGAAGTGATACCCGCGCTTTCCTTCTCTTGACAGGTATTGCCAGACTTCGCCAGTGTCCACCACTATCTGGAATGAGCAACTCCGGAACCCGCCATTGAGCGAAGTAGAAAACATAAGTTTTTCTACACGCTCAGTCAGATCCTCGATCAACGTCGGGGTCGATAGATCGTTATCAAATAGCCGCACCTGGAGAGTTGGTTGCAATGGCATATTACGCCCCCATTACGTGAAGGAATCGAGGGCGGTACGTCACAGATACCGTGAAGGTGTCGCCTTGGGTATAGTTGCCATTCTGCCCCAGGAAATACATTCTGGTTCCATCAGGGTGAACTTCGGGTGGTTTACCGAGTTGGTTGGAAGGGAATGACTGCACGACGTCAGAGGTGTTGAGAAGATACGCCCCCTTGATCTGCGACATGCTATCGAAAAGAACCACGTCGGCCGCATCGGTCTTTGATACGTATGCCGACCCAAAGTCCACCGGCATCAAGAACACAAAATCAGTCCACCATTGAATTTCCTGATCTTCTCGAATAGTTCTTTGCGTCGCCCAATGATTGAATATCTTCAACACCAGGCTGGCTTCAGTCTGGTTGTCTGGTGATGCTACAGGCGGAATTGTGATAGTTCCGAGGTCGATAATTTCAAAGCTACTTGTTACATTCTCAGCAAGTGCCGCGGCTGTCAGTGCAACGAATGAAGTGGTGTCTGGGCTCGTGTCATCTAGTAACGTGAATCCGCCGTATGTATAAGACAATCCCCATTTGAAGTCTGACGCATTGACGCTAGTTGTAGCCGCTGATCCTGCGCCATTCTTTGCGGCTCCTGCGATCAACACTCTGAACGTACCTTTCGGCGGAGTTGCCATCGTGAATGAATGCAGGTGGTTTACATCGACCAAGGTATCAACATCGCCGCCACTAGCAAGAAGCTGAGAAACTCTCAGACTTCCGCCACTATAAGCCGCATCAGATGCCGTCGTATTACTTTCCACAATACCAACTTGCGGATGCGCTATTGTAGAAGCCGTACCATCCTCGCCTTCCAGAATAATATCGTCGTCATATTGGCGACCGGCATGACGTGCCCCCATCCATAACTCATCATGCGATTGCCCTTCGGCAACCTTTACCTGTAAGAGCCCAGGGACGTCTCCGCCGACATCATGGATGTCGACGTAGTTAGTGGAAGCCTGGGCGGCGTCATCGTAATGGTTGGCTATTGCGTGACTGCTCGCCCAGGCGGACGGGACGGCAGATCCCAAAACTGCTATAACGTTGTCGATGTATACCGTACCAGTTGCGGAATCATCGGTTGCTTCGAGACGCAACCGTAAGACCATCGACGTCACTGACCCTGGTACCGTGTTGTTATTGCTCGTAAGTTTTACGAAGGATGAGGCGTTCACGGTGGTAGTCTCCACCGTGACATCGGTACCAGTATTGTAATCCAACCCCATGACGACCTTGCAATTGCTAAGGGCGTCAACACGTACCCAGCATTGGAAACTCCAAACCTCTCCGGCGTCCACGTCGGCAAGAGTCTGGTGGCGTTCGATTACCTCATCGTCATCGGATGAGGTCATAACAAGTTTGAGTGATGCGTTGCCGTCTTTCTTGACCGAGGTATCCCGCGCACTGGTACCGTTCCCCGTATGGTTCTGAGTCCAATCCGCCAGGGCGGTGCCCGCAACTTCGAACCCTGGATCGGCAACAAAGTTTTCGATAGTTTCTTCAGCTCCATAAGCAAACGGTTCGCATATGAGTTCCAGGGTTGCTATCACGGTGTTGTTCACCTGGTGAATGGTTGCGAACTCATCCGCGATTCTTACCATCCCTTCAAGTACGAAGAAATCCACCTGGTTCGTTGCGTTGTTCCACTTGCGGCGTAATTTCACCTGGGAACCTATTCCCGAGGTGGAATAGTCCGCCGCACGTTCTATCAATGAACTCACGGCGTTGATGTTGCTGATAAGATTATCCTGAGAAGTTCCGTTGATCCGGATACTTACCGCCACCCGCCTATTTTGAAATACACGCTCCTGAATATCGGTGCCATGCCGAAACATATTCTGGCCACCAGAAGCAATCCGTCGAGGTGGTACCGGTGCCATAAATCCCATGCCCGAATAATTTGTACCATCATTCAGGTCGATGGTCGTATCGTCATTCAGTAATTGTAACGTCCAGGCCATTTCAACTCCTAATCAGTTCGGTCGTCATGGGGTAAAGGTTCCGGTAACGTCTATGCTAGACACCAGTTCACTCCCCATATTGTCATTCACTACGTCGTTCATCACCCTCCCGTCCATTGTGATGGATGCGATCTGGAAATCCCCATTGACCCAAGCAAGGTTCCGTGCTTCGATTACTTCCAACCTTCGGGCGTTTTGTGCGTCTATGGCTGCCACGGTTTTGGAAGGATCGCTGTACAGTGCAGGGAACGGCACCGGCCCCATTGATGAACTTGGAATGAACATTTCCGTTTCCGGATTCCATCTCATTCCAGGGCCACCGAATAACTCTGGCGGTTTCTGTTGAGCAGTTCCTGCCGCAAACATGCTCCCGATTGCCGCCGCCGCTCGGTGGGCGGATTCCTCAACCTTGCCGATATCATTGGCTACCGCTGACATATGTATGCCCATATTATGTTCAAAGGTAGCTACCTCTTTCCCTGCGTTCATAAATTCTTCGCCAACTTCTTTTACCTTATCAATTATAGGTTGCAAATCATAACTGCCAAACGGGGTTCTCCCACTCACTAAGGCTTCGCCGATCTTCTTTCCCCTGCCACCTATACCATGCCAGGTGACTTCAAATTCTTTGTCCAGGTTCTTCAGTGCCGCTATAAGTGACCCCTGTGGCCCCATATACGCGAGAAGATCGTCGAACTCAATCCCGAGCGCATCCACGACAAAAGTGGTTTTGCTTTGGATATTCATAAAGTCGGTTTTCCATGCGAGGGCCAATCCTGCCACCGCCACCAGAATCAAACCGATACCCGTTGCGCCTGCAAGTACCGCCGCCGATACCCCAAGTGCGAGGAACCCCGCAGTTATTGCAGGAATAAAAGAAACAAATAACAAGAACGCTCCACCCACAACTCCGATGGCTGTTCCTATTGCCAGAACCTTCGCAGTGGTTTGCAGGGTTTGCTCGTCGACCCCCTGCAACTCAAGTGCCCAATCACGTGTTTTCTGGATGACGGGGTCCATGATTGGCAACAGGGCGAACCCCATCTTTTCCTTGAGATCTCCGATATCGTTGTTCAGTTGGGTCAGTGGGTTCGCACTGGCCTCAGCCGCACCCGCTATGGCGCCCAGGACTTGCTCCAGGCGTTCGCCGAAGTCTGCGGTTTCATCGAACGCCATTCCAAGGGTGATCGCCGTGTTGACCTGTCCGGATAATGCCCTCGTCAAAGTTCCTGCCACTGTACCAAGCGCAACACCTTTAATCGAAGCGGCATCCATGACCGCAGGCAATGCGGCCATTGCCTTATCAACAGATCCGAGCATTGGCACCATAAGCGCCAGGGCTCGCATCTGTTCCTCGTCGCCAAAATTTGTCTTGGCTTGCAGGGCCGAGGTTGTTTTCTCTATATCGTGCCGAACTGATTCGTAGGATATACCAAGGTTCTCGATACTGCTCGCAAGCAATTGGGTGCTTCTCTGTTGCTCCAGTGCGGCATCCAGGAACCCCTTGATTGCTACAACCCCAACAGCCCCGACAGCGGCGAACGCCATCCCTGCCTTGCGGGCGTTATCCCCGAATTGCTTCAGGGATTTATTCATATCCGAGAGCCCTTTTTGTGCGCCCTTCGTGTCGGACTTTACATTGATAATTACTTCGTTTGCCATCTATATCCCCATGCTCATGTTCGCCAGACTTTGTTCCATGCTGTTACCTGGTGGGTTCCCTGGTGAACCCTGGTCGTCGCCCGCTAGGGCCAGGATGCTATGCATCCGGATGATCCGGTCTACATCCTCCGCCAATAACGCGGACGGTAAACAACTATACCGTTGGCATAAGTTATCAATCATCCGAGCCTTCACAAGTTCCCAGGGCTCGGACACTACATTGCCGTCACTATCTATACCACCACCGACGGCCCGCCACCGCTCCAACTCTAGCCTAAAGGGTCAGGGGGCTCGGTCACAGCTCCCGACCATTCGGTCATTATTATGTTCGCCAGGTCGATCGGTATCTTGTGCATACCTTCACCATTGGCCGGTATACCCTGATCGTTCTCATCCCGCAGATTCCAGGTGTCGAGGATAGAATCCCCGAAAACCTGGAATACGTGCAATTGCTTTTCTTCTGCAACTAGATCCTGAATCTCAAGGAATGTGCCAACCGGAACATCCAGGCGAACGACTACCTCGGCCCCTGCGTAATCACCGTCAAGAATCAGGGTCGCCGTTCGCTTGGGAATCTTGAACCCTTTTACCTTTTGCGTCGTTACCATAGTCTCCCCTTATAAGGTTATTTTTATGACCAACTTGGTACTGTGCCATCTTCTGTGACGCCTGGTACAGTCCAGGTCAGCGAACCATCCGTACTTCTGCTCAACGCATAATCCGTTAGCAATACATCGCCGATCGTTAGGGTCTGCCCACTGGTTACGATTACGATCGTTCTTCCTTCGGAGGTGCTTGATACCGTTTTGAATACAGCGTGCGCCAGGTTCGCTCCATCATCGAAAACCCCGTTCATCGTGATAGAGAAATCCGCAAGCAACAGTATTCTTTCCATCGCTGATTTGTCGACCCCTGTCACATCCTGAACGCCTCGTGGAATCGCCCAATCGAGATTCGTTATACTATTCGATATATTCTGTCCGCTGCCACCACTATCATCTACCGTTACAGAAATTGTTGGTGCTTCCTTTGCCATGACTACCTCCCTTTTTTAGCTCTATAAGATTGTTCGTTGTGTCGTGTTGTCCATTCGTCAAAATCCATATTCGCCCGAATCAATCTGGCGGTTTCCCTACCAGGTTGATTCATGGTGTAAAATGGAGCCCTTTCAACCTTTACCCGATGCGGCCGGAAACATTTCTGCCCCGCTTCGAAAAAGTAATGAATCGTAGCCTCGTCTGCTTTTACTGCGATCCACTTTCTGGATTTATCGTTCTTGATATAATCATCCTCTGGACTACCAATTGGAGCCTTTGTTATCCAACCTTTTGTATAATGTACGCACTCCACTTCTTTGCACGTTGCGGTCCTGAAGTGGGCATCCTGCGTCCAGGTAGTCTGGTAATCAGTAGGCCGGATCATCTTCAGCCGTTCCCCTTCTATAAGCAATAATGAACTTGGCATTGCTGAATGTTCCCGTCGACGTGATCCGAAGATATCGGTTGACCGTACCGGTGACCGACACACGCTCCGACGCGGGCTCGTTGCCATTAGCGACCGCAGTAAAGGATACAAGATCCGACCAACTGGAACCATTCGGGCTGTCCTCAATCTTGAAGGTCGGCGTACCGCTATTGATTGAGACGATCTGCAAGACTGCCGCCAGTCCTGCCGAACTACTCGCTGAGTCGTCCTTGTCCGAGGTTGAGCTTGAGCTTGAGTGCGTAATTGCCCCTGGGGTTAATAAGACTCCCCATTCAAGGGCGGTACCATTTCCGAGGCATTGAACAGATGCCGAAAGAGCTTTGTCCGTTGCTCGGGTGAAATCGTAGTTGATCTGTTTGGCTACGAGCATTGCAGCAGGAGAGTCCGCAGCGGTTCCTCGGCAATACAGAACTTCCCTATCAGTCGTGACGAGTGACTTCAAGGCTGTATGCGATAAGTCCGTTCCGTCGTCAAACCAGGATGTGAAACTTATCTCCCCGTCAGCCATTCCTGGGAGCCGAACCATTGCAGACTTTTCTAGCACTGGTGTTTCTATTGCCGCCCTTCGTGCTGAAACTGTATCGACGGATGAAACATCGCCAGATAAGTCATACCCGCCAATATAGAACGCATCTCCTAATCCCGCTTTTTTTGCCATAATCTAAACTCCTGTTCCTGATAATGTAGCCGACCCATTGACGATCAGCGGAACCGTGATATCTGCCACCCTGTACAAAGTACCGCCAACATCGGTATACCCGAAGTTGGCCGTCATGTTAGCGCCATCCATACCCGCCGCATCAATCGACATGACCGTTGATTCCAGGTCTGTATCCCCGAGCAATCCCTCCATCAGTTTAGACATAACAGATGCCATTTCTGCTTCAAGACTTGCCTGCGGATCCGATTGTTCCGCTAACATATTCTTATACACCCGAAGCGTTACCAGGTGGTTTTCCCTGGTATCGCCCCCCGCATAAACCATGACGATTGCTACGTTATTCATAAAGATGGCCGCATGTATCCCATGCCCTGGTGGTTGTTTAGGTTCGCCGATCTGCACCGTGGAAAACAACCCCAACTTCTGGCAATAGGTTTCCATTGCGTGTAGGGTTGCGCCGATATCAAATGCCATTACACGCTCCCGTTCATTTTACGTTTCCACCTGGCAACAACCGCCTTAGTTTCGGGCCTTATCCTGGACTGCATCCATTGGGCCGTCCTGCGGAAACTTGCGTAGCCCTTGAACCCCCTGGTTTGGTTAAGTGAAGATATACCTTCAAGCCAGGGGCCATAGACGACGTTACCGTCGTCGATGGTGCCCTTCATCCATTGCGTCTTACCCTGGACGTTCCGCCGATAGTTTCCCGTACTGGCCTGACCTGGCCTTGCTTGCTGAACGCTCAGATAGACGCCCGCGGGTCTGAACCGGAGAGTCTGGTCGAGTTTCTGTTCACCGATCTCGACCATTCTTTGAACCAGTTCGTTCGTCATCTGGTCGAACATACGGTTGCCCTTAGTAAGCAACGGGCCTTTCAATTCCACCGTGATTCCCTGGGCCATCAGATTACCGCCTCCCTGGTTCTCCGGTAGTAACTAACCATCGACTCGCGTAGCTGCGTGATTTCGCGCCCTGTGAGTTCTGTGGCGGCATCTCCGGTACCAATAGACCTACCCCAACCGGAATGTTCCTGGTGCCAGGTGGTGATAGCTTCGGCTAGTGCCCACCTGGTAACATCCGCATCCGGAGCGTACTTGGTGATAGTCGCCGAGTCGGAATGACTTGCGGCCGTCGTGCCGTTCAATCCGCGCTCAATCGTCAGGGTACGATTTACATGGATGGCGACGTCGTCATTATGAGATGCCAGGACGCTCCCGTCATAAGCACGAATGACGGTCAAGTCATTCGTGGAAACTGATACCACATACATTTGTTCAGAATCAAGGCGGATCACTTCCCCCGCAACGATCCCGTGAGAACTGTCCAGGGTCACCGTAACAGTCGAATTGACCGCCGCAAGGTTCGAACCCATGTTGAGAAGGACGCTGCCCTTAGCTGCGAAAGATCTATCGCTCACGAATATCTGTTCGCTGTCTATCAACAGAGTATCGCCCACGTCGCACAGAGAGGCATCAGATACGATGAGAGTGGTGTCAGATGATGAGATACCCCCGCTGTCATCTACAGATCCCGAGGACTTGGTAGCATTACCCCATCCCCAGGATCCTGCAACGCTGATAGAGCGTTGCGAAGTATCCCCCGCTTCAAATGCCGCCGTTGAACTCTCGTCGATTTCGATCCGGTTGTACCTGGTATTCCCGTCGGGCTCGGGGTTTACCGGCTCCAGGAAATAATCCGAAGAGCTGATGGTTGTTGGGCTTGTGTTTTGGGCCTTGGTCTGGAGCGTGGAAACTGATAAGAGATCCTGATCCAACCAAATAACCGTAGCAAGTCCAGGACGTTGTTGCGGATACCGGTAAAGCCTGGTCTGCGTTTTAGGGATGAAATGCCTGCGAGCCCAACGATCAACATCCCGTGAGGATGCCTCGATAACCCGATCTATTGCGTCGTTATATTGCCCGCCGCTAATAGATGCGGCGTTCTTGAATCGCTCTCGCGATACGTACCAATTTGCCATGACCATTGCTTTCTATGGGTAGGCGTATTCAGTTTTTGCGACCACCGACCCATCGGTAGTTTCCCATTGGGCAGTTCCTCTGCCCCCTGGGGTGGATGTCCAGGATTGCTCCATCAATCGGACAGGCAACAGGAGGTTCCCTGTCCTCGATTGTTTTATCCGTACGATTTTCCCTCAGAATCCCCTGTAACTGTTCCCACGACATCTTCTTTCACTACTCCATTCGGTGATTCTTCCACTTGCCGCAGAACCATCATATTAGTATCCAGAGTCCAGTTGTCGCCCTGAAGTCCGAAACTATCTATCAAGCCCTGAAGGTAGTTCGTGATCTTCGCTTCTACAACTGACCGCTCGTAGAATAGTTTTCGGATTGTTTCAACCGCTCTTTCTGGTATCTTGATTTCGTCCATCAACTTACGTCTCCTATAGTTATCTTCGTCGCCGCTTCCCCTGCGGCAATCGTGATTTCCTTATTCGCAAGGTTTTGCAATTCTTTTCGTACCTTCGTTCCCCAGTAGGTAAACTCGGCAGCCGTATCTGCGAGTGCGGTGCCATCACGCACCCAAGACTCCGCAACCTTATCCCAGATCGCTTGCGTCACCGTCACGGTTTTTGTGACGGTTCCATCGCTGATCGTTATAACAGTATTAGCCATTTCAGCCTCCCAACGCTAGCATCTTGCGCTCTAAGGTTTCGATTCTTTTGTCTCTTTCAAGTAGCTGACCGTACAATTGCACCACCCCTCCAGTCACCAACTGGAGGAGCTTAGAGATGTTGACTAACCCATGATGTCCATCTTTGTCTGGAGTTCGGGAAGCCCCAAGTATTCCAAGCCGTATCAAGTCATCTTCGTTGCTAGTCAGCCACCTATCGAAACCTTGCGTGATGACTTGACTAGGCGCAATGGCTTTCTGTACTGCCCTTAGCAGTGAGATATCATCCTCGTCGTCGTACGCTGAAGTACTCCCATCCAGATGCAAATCTCCCTCAGCGTCGATAATGGCTTTGACTGCCGCCCCTGCTGACACAACTCCCCAGAGATTACTGTTACTTGGAGCCGCTTGGCTACCAGTTGAGCCGTTGGTATGATACGCATCCTCGGCTATCATAGGCCATCCTGACGTGCTGTTCGTTGTTACTGGAGTTCCTCCGATATAGCCCAGAGTCGTATGGGCAAAATTGTCGCCTTCAGTGAAAGCCCTCGTCCTGAGTCCACCAGTAGCTCCAGACCCCTTACGAATCAGACCGAAAGTATCTGCTTCGGCAACCGCCGTGAAAGGATGCGCCAC
>Ga0208180_1000521_pt1 | contig 31761 bp, 64 predicted proteins | sample MalvireepMed_s16_FD_184241 | JGI IMG/M metagenome (GOLD analysis project Ga0208180, IMG submission 184241) | Marine viral communities from the Global Malaspina Expedition - Malaspina viral metaG DeepMed_s16 (SPAdes) (version 2) | ecosystem: Environmental > Aquatic > Marine > Oceanic | place...
AAAGTGCATCATTCAATACAAATATACCGATTTAGGATTAGACGGTTATATTTTAGAAGCACAGGTATATGCCAAGTTGTTTAGTAGCATTTAAGGGATACTCATGAACATTGGAAAAGCAGTAGGTATTGTTACCGCCGGGATACCGATTGTCGGTATTCTTATCGGAGGAATTACATTTGGACTTAATTTTAAGACTGATGTAGAAAATATCAAGGAAGATGTAGCTGCGCAGCAGACAATTAATGTTAACGTTGAAGAACGTTTTAACGAACTTGATATCCCCGTTCCTTATGATGATGCTCTTCTATGGCTACAGGCTGATACCATCAATGAACGTATAGATAATATTTATATACCTGATGAATTTGATGATTTCTATTTAGATGAGCGTATACAAACTTTAGCCTTACAAGTTACAGCGTTGCGTACTGAATTAAATGGTTTAGACATACAAGATATGGAAGCTTTTGATGATTCAGCTTTACGTGGACGTTTGGCTGAATTAGAGGGGCAATTAAATGCTTTAGCTAGTATAGATATGACTTCGGATGGATCTGTGGATCTGGGTCCTTTAGTGGTACGTATTGCATCCGCAGAAGGCTCAATAGATAGTTTAAAATCTTCTATTACTACAATTAAATCTGATATGAGAACCATCAAATCTGATGTTACTTCCGTAGAGCGGGTAGCTAATTCAGCAAAGAGTACTGCTGATTCTGCTAAATCTAGTTCTGGCGGTAGTCGAACTGTTGAAAATAATTACGATGATTCTAATCTTCGTAGTCGAGTATCTGATTTAGAACGACAAGTAAATGCATTGCCCACGACCAGCAGTGGTAGTGGTACTACTATTCAGCGTGTAGAGAATGACTTTAATGATGCTTCTTTACGTGCAGATATATCCGCACTACAAACGGCTGTAGCAGTTCTCCAAGCTACGGGAAGTACTTCTTATGATGATTCTAACTTGCGGGATATGATTGATGATATCCAGTGGGACTTAGACAATCTTGATATTCCTACCTTTACTACTACAGATGTAAGTTGGTTAGAAGATTTGATGTACAGCATTAAGAATGAATTGAGTATGCGTATAGATGAATTGGAATGGGCTTCTGATACTACTTCAACCACCAGTGATGATATGTATGCAGAGAAGTGGATGTTAGAAGATTTACAGTCTGAAGTTATGTTTGTGCAAGAACAGGTCTGGGAACTTCAAACTCTTATAAATGACTCTCAGACTACCAGTAATAACAACAATACGACTACTGGTAATAATTCCTCATCTACTACTACCGCAGGCAGAAGTTGGGATGGGGCATGGGATGAGCCATACTGGATATATGTAGACCATCAACAAGATAGTTATACAGGTGATTACTGGATGGATGGGTACTGGAATGGAGAACCCGTATGGGTAAATTGGGAATGTGGTATCGCGAATACTCAATTTGAATATTGTTATGTCTTTAAATACAACTACGCCTCTTGGGTCATACAGCCCTTAGAGCCATCTAATGAATGGTTGGCAAATGCCTATACGGACGGACAATGGCCTTGGAGTGGTACTTGGAATGGGGATGTAAATTCAGTGGAAAATAAAAGCTAAGAGTGAATGAGACTCATAGGAATCTGGACTATAGCTTTATTAATATGTTTAGGAATCATTTTCATCGCTGGTGCAAATGATAATAGAGAGTGCATCAAATATGCACCGCTCCCACCAACTCCTACCCCGATTCCTTTATCCCATATTTATACAGAATGGATACCCATGCCGGGAACATCTCCTGGCACAGGACATGGATGGATTAGAGCTACAGAGCTTAGAAAAGCCACCAATACCTGGCCTCCTAGAGATATTCTGACACCACATGTATTGCGGGATGTAGAATATGCTGCAATTGAAGAGGAATATGGGCTACGAATTACTCAAGGAGGCAAACTAGGGTACGGATTTCCTCCAAGACAAGGATTTCCGCGTCTATATGGGGGAGTTATCTTAAAGAATGAATGGTTACCAGAACGATTACGATAGATTATCGTGCTAATTCAGATAATAGTTCGTTAATAATACTCTCGCCTTTATCTCTGCTCTTCTCTCCGTCCAGAACTTCATCCAGTACGACTCGTTTATTATCTACTAGCTTATCCATTTTTTCGTCTAAGCTGCCTTCTATTAACATATAGTGTGCTAAGACAGCATTGGTCTGTCCAATTCGATGTAGTCGGTCTTCCATTTGTTCTTCTATCCCTGGAGTCCACTGACGTTCTACGAATAGTGCATTAGACGCTGCAGTAAGTGTTATCCCCATTCCCATAGCGGTAGAGGCTACGAATACCATACAGTCTGGATCTGTTTGGAATTTATCTATTGCATCTTGTCTAGCAGGGCCAGCAGTACGTCCATCTACGGCTACGTGAGATATCTTATCTTTAGTAAGATAATCGTCGATCAAGTCCATCACATCATGGTGGTGGGCGAAAACTACTAATTTCTCCCCAGCATCTACAAAGTTCTTAATTATCTCTTGGGCTTCTTCTGCTTTTGCCAACCCGACAATATGTCGTAGATAATTTAACTTGGACAGTAGCCACATTCTACTTTCTTCATATTCATCAGATACTTTACCTGACGGCAAATTACGTAGTGTTTCTACGAGATTATTTTCTGCAGCTACATAATCTTGATGATATTTTCCAGGCATATCAATGAATATAGTTCTGCGACTTTTAGCAGGCAGTTCTGTGAGTACATCGTTCTTAAGTCTACGTATCATTAGAGGTTGTATCTGTTCGCGTAGTTCCTCCACACGAGAAGACCCCTTAAATACATAGCCAAAGCCATTGTGGTATCCATTACAATATCGCATTCCGAATTGAAAATGCGAACTAAATTGCTTAGGTTCTATTAAATTCAAGATATTATAGAATTCTATAGGTCTATTTAGGATAGGTGTACCCGATAATCCTATATTAAATTCTGCTTTACGACCTAATTTTTTGGCAGATTTAGTTCTTTTCGCGGATGATTCTTTGATTGATGTAACTTCATCATACACAATTACTGGGAATTTACGTTTTAGTAGTTGTTCTTCAATCTTCTTACGCCAGATAAGATCATAATTGATGACGACTATATCAGCATCGTTATCTAGTATGTCTTTGCCTTGGTCAAGCATCTGTACCTTGGCATCGGGCATCCATTTTTCTATCTCTCGATACCAGTTACGTTTAATGGATGCTTGAGTAATTATGAGAGCAGGTAGCTTAGAAGGATTCAACAACAGCCATGCTAGTGTTTCTATGGTCTTTCCCAACCCAGGTTGGTCACCTATCAATGCTCCTTTACTAGTGCGTACACGAGCCTCTAGAAACGCTACCGCTATCTCCTGATAAGCATATAACTCATGTGGGGTCTGTAGACGGTCTTTAATGTCTTGTACAGCTTCCTGACTATACCTTTCATCGAGTTCATCTATATCTTTAGCGGTATTGAGATTACCTATCTCAGGTTTAGGATTGGTGAGGGTTGAGAAGTCTCTAACAATATCAGCAATATTAGGATAATAGTCCTGAATCATGTTAGCTGCCATAGGCAAGAACTGGTCAGGAATGTTCCAACCCTTTTCATTAGGGTCATATTTCCTGCCAGGTATATTCTTAATCTCTTCGATTAATTCTTTGTTATATGGAAATTTAACTAGCATGATTCATTCAGAACCCTTGGTACTCTTTGGCAACGTGATTCATTTCCTGTCAATGATACTTTCCTTGAATGTGATTCATTTGGTAGCGATGGTACTGTCCATTCCAATGATTAAAGCCTCATACTGGCCCTGAGAGGCCGAATACAAGGCTTTACTAGTCTGCTAGGTGTCTTTAGACGATTTGGACTGGTGCAGCCTTAGGTGGTCGTCCTCGACGCTTTTTAGGTGAAGCAGGCACTTCAGTCTGAGCATAGGCTAAAACTTTTTCTTCAATGCCATCAGTTACTTCAGCAACAGGAGCGACTGGTTTTGCTTCTAGTCCGATTGCCATCTCTGAGTATGCCTTAGAGATGCGTTCAGACCAGAACTTAGGCAGCTTACACTTCAGCATCTTAGCATTGCCATTATGATAGTCCACGACATAAGCCCATTTTCGTGTGTCACCTTTTATGGCCTGGAATTCTTCATAAGCCGTTTCTAGTTCAGGCTTGAACTCAGGACGAGTAAAGCGCAGATGCAATAATGATGGCTTCTTCATGATTACTAGGTCTGCATCAGCCAGTATCTGCACATCTAATTGACGGTTATGCTGACTAACAAAGATTAGTAGATGGTCTTTATGTCTACAGATGGCTATTAGTTGGAGCCATTCGATATTAGACTCTTGCATCGCTCGTCTAGAATTAGCTGCAAATGCAGCTTCATCAATGATGACGATAGATGGTTTGGCTGTAGAAACCTCTTCTAGAGTATTCATATGAGTAATCCATTTCGGTAATGCTTTCCTAGCTTGTACAGGCATACCAAAGGCGATTACACGTTTTCCCTTTTTAGTAACTCGCTTTAGTTCTGCTATGTACCATGCTAAGGATGTCTTACCTTCCCCACGTTGACCTTCAACTACGACCAATCCATTTGATGGAATCCCATTCCAAGTTATTCCTTTTGGCATATTTCTCACCTCTTAAAACCTTATTCCTATTACTATTATACCATATATGAGTTTTTAAGTCAATCCCTCATTTTGTTGTTTTCGTATTTCTTGTACTTGTTTAAGTACTTCATCACCAAAGTTCTCTCGTAATGCTGCATCCCAATCCTCAACAGCTTGCTGTGGTGTAATTCCTAGCGCATCCCATTGAGTATCTAGTTCTCTTTCTATGTAACCTAATCCATTACAGTATATGCATTTAGGTCTATCGTCTTCCCAAGTACCTGCAGTTTTCCGATAATCATCTTCATAAGGAAGTAATGCGGTGCTGACTTCGCCACTACCATGACATCTAGGACATGTCTGTAAGTGGTCAGGTAATTTCCAAATATTTATTCCATTGTTATCGGTTTCTTCATTCATCGTTACGTAACACATCTTTATCTTTCATCTTCGGGATTGTATTTTTAACATCGTCTTCATCGGTCTTACCTATCCATCCTACTTCATGATGATGTTCATAAGCATGCCAGTCACATAGACGTAAGGCCAGTTTAGTTACTACTTCACTGGCCTCTTTTGGACATGATAGGACATCACACTTAGCCATTAGATGATACGAGGGTTACGCGGTTCATTTCGGATTTTATCCAGGGTTTTCTCTGTAGCCTTGTCCATCTCGTTTTTGACTTCTTTTGCGGTTTTGTTACGGCCACGTGTATCAAGCTTGGCTTGCAATGCCGTAATCTGGTTTTTAGCCGCGTCACGTTCCTCTTCGACTTTCTTAGTATCAGCTGTAGCTTCAGCTACATCGCGTTGGAGTCCCTTGTTTAATTCGTTTGCTGCATCAAGGTCAGCCTGTACTTTATAAAAATCTTCTTCATGCTGTGATTGTTCACGTGCATAGTTAAAGATGATATTTATCTGCCTCATTAAGTCGTTTGTCCAATCATTTTTTGGCAGTAAGTGTTCTAGCTGTGTTGCCACATCTTGTGCATTTATCGAGGGACGATCTGGATTCGGTTGTGTTTCTGGTGTCGATTCTTTAACCACTTTTTCTCCTTTTGTTGTTTCTTTTCGATTTTCATTTTGTACCTTAGATTCAACGTGTACATGGTCACCGTATGTCATGCGTAGGATACCAATGTTTCCTGGCCCTTCTAAACTACACATGTTACGCAAATCCTGAACCTGCTTTAGTGCCTTATCTGTGAATATACACGTTGAATTTACATATGGGGGTAGATGTGCGTATTTAGATAGTTCCTTAGGTTTTGCCTCTAGTACATGCCCATCCGATAAGTAATTTTTTCGTGCGCCTCGTAGTACTGGAGTTATAGACGCATGAGTACGTCCAACAATCCGTGGCAGCACATTTACGGCTCGTTTATGTGTTTCCCCCTCTTTTTCAAACCGCCAATCGCTCCAGGGTTTATTAGTCAAGGGGTTAGTGCGGGGATGCCACACGATGCTAGTGATGGCTTTTTCATTTTTAGGAAGAGCATGTAGAGTGCGATGAACCTTATCATCGACTACAACAAAGAAATTCCAACCATATTCATGCCTAGCCCTGATTTGAATGTAAGCATCAGCTACATCCAATTTGTCGGTTTTGTTCCACGATGTTTTGGACTTGATAATCTTGAAATATGAATCCGGTATCTCGTTGTATCCCCACTGTTCAGGGTGTGTGATATACATATGACGTTTGAATGACGGCCAATCGGGGGAGTATGGGACTACATCGATGTTGTGTGATGTAATTGTCCCTGCATCAATTGAGGTATTCAAAAACTGTACATAGTTGTCCGTATGCACACAATACATACACATGAAGTCAGTCGCTTCGAATATGTCTTCATTATCGGTAGGTCGATGAGTGACCTGAGGGTCCTTCCATTCGCCTAGTGTGGACGGTGTATTGCTGTTTTCTGTAGATTCTTTAGATGATGCTTTGTTTCGATTGAAAAACTTGTCTTTTAAATTCATGTGGTCACCTTTGTCCTATTTAAGATATTTTTAACCTGTTTTCCTACTATACGCTAATTACTATATGTAAGTCAAGTCCCTTGTTTTGACCCGTGTTTTACGTTGGAGGAAATGTATCTACCTTTTCAGTTAGGTTGATAGCCCACGGCCCCCATAAATCAGCTACTCCAACAACTTGGTCGTCTTTTTTACCGACAACGATATCTCGTTCTCCAACAGGTTCATAAATGATTTCATATTCATCATCTATCATAATCTGTTGTAGTGTTTTGGTTTCCGAATCCTGTCCGATGTGATACCCCTTGCCCATGTTATATAACATAACATATAAAAATCGATAATCTTCACCCGTTGGCATTAGGCTCACCATTTAGTTATACATATTCGACTGTCTTGAACAGTCCCAGTTTCCCATTCACGTAATTTACGTTTACCATTGAATTCTGTATCAATTCTAGCTGATAGATATTTGGTAACTCCTTCATTTCTTTTTACCATAATAATATTTGTTACTTCAAACCTATCATCTAATGGCATATCACGCACTCTACCCTCTAAAGCTATGGCTTTTTCTACAAAACTTGTTGACCAAGCTTCTAAAATTAAAGTATAGGCTTTCGCCTGTTTGGTTATTAAGCATTCTTTTAAGATAATAGGTATATCTTCTTTTTCTGAAGCAATATGGGCTATTTCTATTCTATCATCTTTAGTTAATATCATTAAAGTGGGAATTAACTCCTCATTTAATGCTTCGATGTTATATTGTGCGCCACGTTTGGCAGCGATTTCCATACCTTGAATAAGTTCTTCTTCATTTTTCATATTATTTTATAGGATGTCCTCGTCTAGTATTATCTCTACAGGTTCGACTACAGTGGATATGTGCTGCTCTGGCATGGCGGGTTTTATATGTTGAAGTCATTAATGAGATTTCTTTACCACAAGAATGACACATGACTATAGTTCTACCAGTCGGACGTTGACATATACGGCTACAGAATATTCGTTTTCGATAGGGTACTGGATTACCACAGCGTTTACAGGGGGGCATTGGTATAGGTATCCGCGCTGTTGAACGTGTTTCTAAATTCTCACTGACTAGAATTTGTCGTACTCGTTCTCTAGTTACTCCAACTTCGTCACCAATTTCAATTAGAGTCATATCAGGATTACTTTGTCGTAATGATTTAACTCTGTCCCTACTTCCCGTTGTCATATTGTTATCCTTTTAAAAATCTTCTACCGTTGAATCCGCTGATGCCCCAGGCTCTTCTAGATTCATCATAAGCGGTACAGACTCTGTTTTTGCTCCACAGGTACATTCTGTGCAATCACAGCCTGTATCACCTGTGGAGTCGATTAAATCAATAGTACAATCAACATGACTGTCTAGTACCATCTCCATAACAGTCTCTAACGCTATCTTATTCGGGTCATCCATAACGTCTGTGTTACGTATCAAGTATCCTGTGAGGTTTACCTTATAAACTTGTAATGCCATTTTCTTCACCTACTTTATTTAACTTCATTAGTTCGTATTCTTTATCGGTAGTCCACTGATTTTTGTACCAGAAATATGTTCCAATTGGTCCTTTTGGGATACGATTACGGTTTTCGCGACTGTCTAATGCAACTTCTACATGTTCAGTAATTTCCCAACAACATATTCCGCAAGTTAATTCTGTCCAACCTTCTTGTTCAGCTATTTTCTCAGCCTCTTCTGGAGAGTCTGCGACTATGGTAACAACTTCATTGATAGTTACTTCAAGTCCTACGTTATATATGGGCATTTTTTTCACCTCTAAATATTTACATTTGGCGGGAGTTCTATGTATTCTGGTGGAGTTATCGTAATGGCTACATCATCTGACATGGGTGCTGGTGTAAATTTTTGGATTTCCAATGACAATTCTGTAATTGAAATCCATTTTTCTATTAAACCAGTATCATTACAGATGGAACATGTAGTTTCTAATCCAAAACAGTCCCAACACCTATTTCTAACTAAAACTTCCATCATTACCTCTACTATACACTATTAGTCTTTCTAAGTCAATACGTTTATCAATGCGGCTGACATCGCTATTCTGACCCATGCTAGTTCTTCTGTCGTAAATCGTTCATGATGTAAGTACGCTACTGCTAATGTAAAACCATTAATAAAGTCTTCTTTATTTTGGAAAAGGTCATTACGTTGTGCATAATAAGCAATAAATGGGTCTAAATCTCCGCCATCTATTTCATCTTGAATCCAAAAATAGATTTCTGGGGGCATATCTTCTAGAAAATCATTAATGTTCTTCATTATTTTCTTTGCGGAAAAGTTGTACCTTTAACGTAGAGTACGGACTAATGTCGTTCACTTCAGTTACGTAATTTACTGCTAATTCTTGTACAGGTATGGCATTAGGATTTATCTTCCAATGTCTGCCATATTTAGCTTTATGTTGTGCTTCATTAGCATTTTCAGCTTCTATATACCCTTCTACGTATGTTATATAGTGTCCATTAATCTTAAATAGGGCCATTGTATACTTCTCCTGTTTCGCCATTGATGATACGAATATGTGCGTCAATGGCTCGTTTTATCATATCTTTTGTGCCTTTACTATTTTCTATATTTTTATGAAAATAGACTACTAGGTCGGGATGTCCTTCATCCAACATCTGTTGGTTTCGCAATACACCAGCAGCTTTGCCGTATTTATTCCAATTAGCAGGAAATTTTATAATTTTCATCTTTAAAGATGTAGCTAGGTTTCCAGCTAAACTATCGGCTCCTCTTGCTCCCCCATGAATAATGATAGCAGTATGTAAAATAGTATTTAAATAATCTTGTACTTTTCGCCAATCTTTATAATTTCTATCTCCACAAATTAGAATTCGTTTTTTAGGGGGATTCACTGCTTTATCATCTTGATATTGCATCATTATTCAATAATTGTCGGATTATGCCATTGTAAATTAACAGGCATATTATCCATAGTTATGTGTTTTAGTAGGTCGTCTATACTAACCCAACGATTGATATACTCCGTATCATCGCAGTCTGTACAGAATCCGCGTGTATGTTCAGCAGAACATTTGGCTCGTATTTGAATTTCATTAAACACTGGCGGTGGTGAGTTTGTTGACATTACTCCGTTCTCCTCTTTCTTTAGATAATACATAACCAATTTGTTCTACTAGTCCCACTACCAAAGCATTACCCATTATAAATGCACGTTTGGTATCAGACACTCCATCTAATTGAGTCCAGTTATCAGGAAAACCATTCAAACGTTCCAGTTCGATAGGCATCAATCTGCGATAGCGTCCCGATGGCGTTTGAACAACATGTTTATTACGTGATGGAGCCGTTCCACCCTCACCTGTAATGATAGTCCTAGACGGTTTATCTAGAGCATCAGGAAAGGCAACAGCCCCTTCTTGGTAGATATATTCATAACCATTATATGTACTGATACGTGGCTCTTTCTTAGCACCTTTAAGGTATTCCCATTTATCTAAGTTATTTATAAAGAATTCTTCTGGGACATCTTGTTCATTAGCAAGTATATCGCCTAAAGTCTGCTTTAATCTTCGATTATCATAAATAGGTTCTGTTTTAGCAGTGTACATTACTCCACTATAAAAGACTCCTGCATCTTTGAAGGGTGAGACTCTATGAGCCATCTTATCCCACGCTTCAGATACTGAATGGATGTACGTAGCAAAGTCCTTTTCCATACCTTCACCACCGATTTTCTCAGTCCCAATATAGTATGAGGGCGAATCAGCAATCACATTACATGGAAAGGCTTGTCCAAGAATTCCATCTGTAATAGTTTGAAGATTAACGACTCCCGTACCGTTTCCACTAATTCTACCTTCTTCTTTTTCGCTGAATGGCTGATAAGCCATAATGAATATGCGCTTACGCCGTTGTGGGTATCCATAATCAGCAGCATTGATAACGCGCCATTCAACTATATAGCCAAACCATTCCAAGCATGACAGTATGACTGCAAAGTCTCGTCCACGTGCATTCACTGGTGATACCAGTAAACGATTAACGTTCTCTAATAGTATGAATGGTGGACGCTTTTTTTCTATTATCTTGACTATTTCCCACCAGAGTACGCCTTTCTTGCCTTCAATACCCTCAGAATAGAGTAGAGGCTTTGCTACGCTGTAATCTTGGCATGGGAATCCCCCCACCAATAACGTGTGGTCTGGGATATCGTCTACTGAAAGTTTGGCTATATCGCAGTTAGCATGATTAGCTTCACCGAAATGAGTAGTGTAGATATCAGAAGCATGTTGTACCTTTGTTGCTGGTTCATATTGATTAGAGAATGCGCAGTCCCATCCTGAGTCTTCTAACCCTAATCTAAATCCACCTACTCCCGCAAATAGTTCGCAAAATGTTTGTTTCATGTGTTTCACCTCTTTTGTTTATATGTTTATTATATCTTATTTAAGTCGTGAAGTCAAGTACATCTGATTGTATATGACTTTGTCTGCTTATCGATAATGCTGACTGTTTATCATCCCATTGTGATGAAACCGAACAAGAATGACTACAAAATATATTTTTATGGACTTTAACTTGTCGTTCATATAGCGTAGTGCGAATCGTTTTTCGTTTTCCACAATAAGCACAATTAAAGGTAGTCAGACGGTCTGGATTATCTTTATGCCATTGTTGCCATCTATCTTGTGCGGCGACACGTCGGCATGTAGGACTACAAAATATGGAATGCTTTGTTACAAAAGTCTTTTCAAGACTTCCACATTGTGCGCATGGTTCAATTGGTTTAAGTTTAGTAGTCATACGTCCGGTAGATAGTGTTGTTAACTCTGCTTTTACAAGAACCTGACGTACTCGTTCTTTAGTTAATGACACTTGTTGACCAATTGCTTTCAATGTCATTTCGGGATGCGTAGTACGTAATTCAATAATACGTTCTTTATTAGATTGTGCGACTGCTTGGGTGGAGCGTTTATGGTTTATCATGATTGATTCTCTCTATCATTCGCCTCATATTTTGAGCGGAATAAGTCCATATCTAAGAACTTGCAAGTAGAACGTCCAACACCCTTTTTAAACTCTAATTCAGTCATTAAATCAGTGGTTAAGGGCATTCCTTTTGCTCGCTCCCCGAATCCATCAGGGTCTAAAATTACAACTCCGTATTCTTTTGCCCATTCTAATCCTGTTTTTTCTATATTAGTTGACATAAACTTCACCTTTGTTATTTAAATATACCGTATTTGCTGTAAAAATTGGTTCTTCTGAATCTGCTATAACAAATGAATCATATTTATAAGGGTCATAACAAATTTGAGTTGAATAAGGAACCTTATCCAAGTGTTCAGATAGAAATGATGCTGTACCTTTTATAAAAGCATGGACATTTTTTCGTTTCTCTTGTAACACTTTGGCTCGTCCTGCTGGTCTAACTACGAATGTGGCATCATCTAGATGGACATAGTTAACATGGTCTATGACTTTGCCTGTTTTATTATCTCGTACTGACCAACAATTTTTATGTAAATTTTTATAAACTTCTACTTTCATTTTATTCACCTTCCTTTGGTGTTTGTAATTTTATTTCCCATATAGCTGTACTCGTGGTTAATCCTGCTTCTAAGTCTGGTACATGCGCGTATAAATACGGTAATAAGTGCGCATTACGTTCATGTAAGATAATTCGCTTAGGCATTTGAGCAAACTTTAGGTGATATCGCTCTATAGCCATTGTTATATCATCAGGATTTAATTTCATATCAACGATATTAGAGTGCATGATATAAGATTGTTCTCCGAATGCTCTCATAACTTCTTGAAATCCATGTATAGGTTCCACTGTCGATTCAGCTGTAGGCGGTAAGATTACCTTTGGAGCATTCTTACTTCCCGTAGGTCGTCCACGTTTCTTTTCAGTTATTATTTCTTTAGCTTTATTTTTGGAACCTTTGGGTCGTCCTTTTGGCATTACTCTTCCTCTTTAGTTTCTAAAATATTGTTTAATTGTTCTGGCAAGCTATAAACGGCATTAGTTAAAGATTCCAAATTAATATTTATTTGTTTCATCTCTAGAATCATCGCCAGGGCTAATTCATTAGGAGTTAAGTCGCCATCAGCCATTAGATTACTCCAGTTATCAAACAGATAAATGTAGTCCATACACCAGCCATAATCATGAAGTTTGTGACCATCATCCAAGGGTTAAAAATCTTGTTCATAGTGTTAATCTCCTTGTTAACCTACAGTCTTCGTCTCTACCGTGATACATAGCTTCACCATCACCCACCTCACATGCTTCGATTATGAAGGATTCACATGCTCCACATCTGTCACCATGATGGATACATTCATCGCTATCTAGAGCGACACCATTCACATCGACCTTACCGCAACTACAGTCAAATAACTCTTCAGCCACATTAAGCTGGAGAGTTATTTGACTGTAGTTGCCTCAATGTATTTCATTGCTTCCCAAGTCATTATTAGTAATCTATACCACCTTTAAAGAATTCATCATATGATTCATGAATGATATTTTTATTAAGCCAAGGATTGCTTTTCCGATGTAATCTATCTAGGTAATCCTGGCCTTCCCATGTTAAATGAACCGTGTCATTAGAACTTCGTATAGAACCAGATTTATATATTTTATTAAATGCAATAACCACGTAACCTTGGATTTCAAATTCTTCCATCATTTGTCGAATATAATTTGATCGTAGATATTCATTCGTAACAGCCACATCACTTAATTCTTTGAAAGTACTACTTGATTCCTTCAAGGCACTCAAGAGTCTTTCTTCGAGTCCCAATCGATTTTTTGATCGATGCTCTTCTCTTTGCAACGTTCTGATTTTAGATGGGTCAACACCTTTCCACTTATTTTGTCCCTTTCGTGGCATTAGATAATTCCCACTGCTAAACAGATGAACGTAGTCCACACACCAGCCATAATCATGGCATTAGTAATCATCATCCAAGTATTAAACATTTTCTTTTTCTCCTAGTAAAACTTTGCGTGAGTAATCTGGGTCTATAGACGCGGTACAATCGTGTTTTTCGATACCATTCCAAATATCGATATATAGAGGTATACATACACCTTCTACATGCTCATGGTTGAGGTCGATTGTTTGCTCATTAGGATAGGTTTCTTTAGCCTCTAACATTACTGAACCTGTAGCAAAGTACGCATCAGACATATCATCCAAGAGATTAATGATTCCCCAAGCTGCTGCGCCTTCAGTTGTTGTTATCTCTAAATCCCAACAATGTTTAATCAATTCACGTCGTTGTAATTCAAATAGTTCCCAATCAACTTTAAGTTCTTTATCTGCTCTATACATTTTTATTCACTTTTTTCCTTTATATAATTTATTAGCTTCTACTAGAGCCGTTCCATCAAGCATGATAGCCCATTTTTCAAACCATTCATCCCATGTAGCAGGCGATATAGCAGGCTTTTTAGCGTACCGCACCACGCCTGGGGCTTTAGGATTATCTGAATGACTACACATCCATGTGTCTTTATCATTCATAACGCCTAGATATTTACATGTAGGTTCTACACACTGATGTTCCATTAAATCGTATCCTCGTTCCATGCTTTACCTAACGGCCATAAAGGTAACTGTAGTTCTTTGTTTTCTCCAGCTTCACTGACATAATATTGTCTATCTATATGACCACAGTTCCACATAGTTCCAATAAGTTGGCAATTAGTATGTTCCCCTCTTATATCATCCGTAGGATACATTTTATGAACTGTTTGTATTTCTTCTACCTGTAGTAGTTCTTCTTCACCGTTGTACTCAATCCTTGAAGCCTGGTATTCGACTACGCCTTTGTCCACCTTATCTACTCGTTGATAAGCATCGTGGCGGTCATTGGCAACCACTCGATAATATATTGTGGAGAAGTACCACCGTGTTGCTTCTACTTCATATAGTTCCATTATTTTCACCTCCCCAACATTGGATACATCCACATTTGTCCTCTTTTATTGGACAATCTTCACCACACCCACAGCCATACTGATAGGCTAGACAGCGGTGGTTTTCTGCCTCTTCATCATCAATCGGGGACTCACAGAAGCCGCATAATTGTGTTGAGTCAACTTCATATAGTTCCATTATTTTTACCTCGTCCTACCTTAAACAGTTTTAGGATACATGGAATGCAGTTCATGCCAGTAACTGCTCTACCTCTAACAAACCAAGCTATCTTACCGTGTTCACAATTCATGATTATGCTCCTGTATAGATGACTGCGCCATCTGAAGCATGAACGTGGGGCTTATGTGAAACCTTGTCTTTGGTGGCTAAATCCTTGAGCAATACATCAGCTACATCTTCAGCCTTTGCACCAGCAGGAAAACCTTTGACCAGTTCTACTGTCACGGATTCACCGTCGATAATGACATGGACTTCTTTGTTACCTTCTGTAAGTACTAATGTTTTCATTATCCTTTCACCTGTACCTGTTTGATTTCTTTGATTTTCCAGTTGCGCTTCTTGGCTTCTTTAGTCAGCTTACGAACAGTTAGTTCTTCCATCGTTCCAGTCACTGGTGATGTGGTCACGATGTTAAACGTGGTGGCATCTACTCGTTCTAAGGTGTAGCGTAGATTTTGTTCCTTGGCTATCAACTTGAACAGTTCGACATCAGTTGCCTTTATCTGGGTCTTGATTTTGTATGTGACATAGCACGGCATAACTTTCACCTCTTTATTTACTATCTGTATTTTAACACTTAGTATATTCTAAGTCAAGTTTTTAATCTAATAAGATGGCTCGTACTACGAACCCTTGGTTATCCTTTACTGGATTGTTAGGAACTGTACCGATGAAGTCTGCACCATCTAACATGAACCGTTCCAGATGCTTGCAGGACTTTGGAGTACATTTAGAAAACTTCCATGAGGCACAAGTGCAGTAAGTCCGAAAATCATTACCTACTCTAATCTCATAAATTTTATCGGTGTTATCACTTTCAACTTGTGCCAGTACTTTCATTACCATATGTTTCACCTCAAATTTGAATGTTTTAATTGTGTGGATTCTGCTCTAATCGAGCAGAATCGCACGTACCGCGTCCATGTCTACATCGGTAGCAACCTTAGTAAGAGCATCTGCATTTGCTGATGTAGCATCATTAGCTAGTGCCAATGCGGCATTTCTCAGACTAACGTCTTCCAACATATCCATGTTTTCCAGACGGTCAATGAGGGTCTGGACTCGACGCATGGTGCGTCCATCCAAGTTACCATCAACCACAGACTTCCGAATCGTATCGGCTACTTCACGAGCCTCAGACCGTAGTCCATTCATGGAATCCATCGCCCACTGGACATACATATCATCCGCACCATCTTCACCGGATACCGTTCCAGACATGGAAGCTACATAATATATAGCTTTCATACTAAACTTGCTCCGCACATACTCAGGACTAGGATAGTAAGGGTCAAGTTTTTCCCAATGTTCTTGATATTGCTCCAAGAATTCGGCTCGACGCTCAGTATAGCTGTTGATGAATCGGTCAACCATGCCATCAAAGACAATCTGTTGCTTATCAATGACTTCCTTGAGGCGGTCAAAGTTGCCGAATGGTACAAAGTATGAACCAGTCAGTACGAATCCAAAACCTAACCGTTCAGCAGCAGCCCTAGCCTTACCCACAATGTTCAAGAATTGATTTTTGTATTTAGGGTCAAGTAGACGCTTTTTACCTAGTGTTGCAAAGCCTGGAATTTGATTTCTACCCATGTTCAAATCATCAGCCGTTAGTCTAGTTTCCATCGACCATACGCCACCTTGGATTTGAACCAGCACTCCCTTACGCCATAACCCTTTCTTATCTTTAAGATTTGTAGGACTTACAGTGTTGAATGGAGAACCTACTTCTGGTGTATTGGATATATTGTTGTTGAACGCTTCAACGATGGCAGGAATTTCTGTAGTCATATTTTTCACCTTCTTTCTTTTTTTTACCTTAATAACATTATACTAAATTTTATGGTTTAAGTCAAGTATTAGTTTAAATTGATTGAACGAATCATCGTCCTATTGATAGCCTGTAAATCAACTGGCTCTTCATCTTGAGCAAACTCACACCGTTCTCTAGCCCATGCTCGTGAGGCTTCAATGTCCTCTTTGCGCAACTGAGCCAGCGGAACAATCTTGGATGCCGATTCAATAAGATGGTCAAGAGTGATTTTTTCTGCATCTTCATTAAAGGCTTTGAACATTGCGGAGTGAACAACACGTTCAATTTCAGCACCTGAGAATCCCGTAGTTAATGAAACTACTTGTCCAAGTTCTTTATTAATCGTATCGGACATCTGATTATTCTTAGCGAGTTGAATTCGCAGAATTTCAAACCTATCGCTGGTAGTGGGCAAGTCCAGCCAGAACAGCGCATCGAATCGACGCAACAATGCTGGTGGTAGACTAAGAGCCTCATTAGCCGTAGCAATTACATAGATAAGTTTGTCTTTAGGACGTTCTTCCATCCATGTGAGCAGTTGACCAAATACCCTCTTGGTTACGCCTGAGTCCATGCTACCGCTTGAATCTGCACCAGCCATGCCTTTCTCGATTTCATCAATCCAGACAGTAGCTGGAGCAAGACTTTCAATCTGAGCAAGAATCATACGCATCCGCTCTTCTGATTGTCCTACTAAGGAGCCGAATACCTTACCCAAGTCAAATCGAATCAGAGGCAAGCCCCATTCACGAGATAGACATTTAGCTGATAAGGATTTTCCAGTCCCTGGTGGGCCTAGTAAGAACAGACCTTTGGGATTAGGCAGACCAAACTCTTTAGCTTTGGGGCTGAGTACAGCCTTTTTCCGCTCATTGAGCCAAGTCTTGAGATTGGTTAATCCACCAACCGAATCAAGATTATCTGGATACGGCCAGTATTCAAGATAACCAGTCTTTTCCAGTATCTTGGCTTTTTCATCCATGATGAAATCAGCATCAATCTTAGGCGCATCATTGATGGCTTTGGATTTTACCACTGATAGAGCCAAAGAAGACTCCACTTCATCCTCAGTCATACCAGACGCATTAGCGATAACACGGTTCCGATGCTCTGGAGATTCCCACGTGAATGTGTCCTTGTACACATCAGCGAATCTATCAACTATGCCAGTAATTTGTTCATTATCAGGCAACGTGTATGTTAGATTCTGTACGAATCGTTCCAACTCTGGTGCAATCTTATAGATGGGCGATAGGATTATGACCGTCCGATTAAAACCCTTACCCTTCCATCGATTGTAGGCATCCATGACTAGCTGTACTCGTACAGGGTCTGGATTCTCGCCTATGAAAGCGTGGTAGTTGTGAAGGATAGCAACGGAGTTATCCGCAAACTTATCGATAGCGGAAAATATTTCATCAGGGTCATCGCCTTGTCCAGTATTATCCCATCCATTGGTTATTTTCCATATGTGGCAAGACAATCCACCACTAATGCCCTCACACACCTTTTCAATGGCAGTGCTGGCTCGTACTGGTTCCAATGCCGTTACATAAAGTATCGGATATCCTGCACGTATATAAGATTCTAATTCAGTTTGAAAGTTCATGTTTTCACCTCGTTTCTTAATCTATTATTATTATAGCACTTAGCAAGCATCAAGTCAAGTTTTAAATGAAGCGAACTTCATCTATGCGTGACACTCGCATGGACATCCAAATGTCTTAGAGTTATCGGTCTGGGGCCAATTTGCACAATCATTGTGACAGATTGGAAACCCATCACTATCTTCATGTTCTGGTACTGCATGTGTTCGACAGCATTGAGAAGTATCGACTATAGTGAACGTTTGATTAAGAAGTATCGTATCCAATCCGCACATCATAGCCATGCGTAAGCAGTCTTTACATATGTTGGTGGCATTATTATTCATTTGAGCAACCTCGTCTATTCTAGAATCTGGCATATCATCTTGATGCTGTCCACATTCTGTGCATAGGATTTGAGACTTTAGGTGAATATAATCACTTGTACATTCGCAGTCCCAATAGTCTTCAGTTGTTTGAATATCTTTAATCATTAATTAGTTACTTCCTTAGCAACTACATCAGGCAGTCCAAACAAAAACCCCTCACCATTACCCTCTGGGTCTTGTGATACCTCAATGGTAAATGTGTCTTTGCCTTTCTTGGCAGTGTATGTAGGCCACATAGTGTGGTCGTCATATTCATCTTGGACTAATTCAAATCCAGTGATTTTCGCTCCTACTAGCTGAGTGTAGTATCGGGTATAGAAATCTATTTCTTGTTGTTTACGTTGTTCTTGTGGAGTAGTCATTATTCTCACCTCTATTCTTTTATCTAATATAATTTTATCAAATTTGGTAGACCAAGTCAATACTTAGCAGGAAGCCCATCCGCAAAAGAAGTAATTATTTGGTCGTGTTTCGACACAGACCGCTGGCCCCCATTTATCATCATACGTTCTAACCATTTGTTTGATAGGCCATTTTGGATATGCCTTTTCCAACTTAGTGGTTTCGCCTGGATTCACTCGACTAAGTGCGCGTATTACCTTATGGCATGTGGATTCTCGCACACCTTTAGGACGCTTGAATTCGGTAAATCCATGCTTCTCAGCAATCGTACCCGTATATCCACCATGACCATGTGTCCATTGTGCATCGTCTACTAATTTATCAAATGCCTCTTTGGCAGTTCTTGCTTTTGTTTCTATGTGAAATGTTGTTGCACCCATTATGCTCTCTCCTCGACTTCCCAATTTGTTTCATATGTATCTATGGCTTCACCTTCTTCATTAGAGTCCCAAGCCCAAATAGCCTTTTTACTGGATACCATGCGCCAAGGGTCTTCACCGTTGGCTTCAAACAGTTCCTCTGCTTCTTCTAGTGACTCAGCCTGTACGTTGATTGTCCACAATCGTTCTTGCATTTCTGTGTATTTAATTTCAAATGTTGTCATTATTCTTCACCTTCTTCTGGGTCAAAACCCAATATATAGAATCCTTTGAACCATACGCCTTGCTTATCTCCAGAAGCATCGTCTATGTCGTACCGATATTCAAACTCCTTACCTATAGTCTCGACTATGAATTTATCCAATTTATCTAAAAATACTTCAGCAGTCATATCTTATCTGCTCCAAATAAATCTCTAATCTCAGTTAAAGTCTTGGCGACTGCATAGAAACAAGATTCTGGATAATCTCTTTCATCTGCTCTGTACTGCTTTACCAGTTGTTCTGCATTGGTATCAAAGCCCTCAACTAAGAGGGCGTTGATATCAATATAAGCTAGTCTAAGTAAATTGGCTTCGGGAGACATTAGACTGTTACTTCTTGTGGCATAAGATTTCCAAGGTCACGTTTTTGTTGTGAGTTGTAAGCACGAATCACTTGCGTATGTGGAGCGATAAATGTATGGCCCTTGGTATCTTCTATTTGTATATTTCGCTTTGGACGGTTAGGCAAGAATCCAGTAACCGTAAATACTTTCCCATTGAATTTGACTGAAGCACCGAGCATGTCCAGAGGCAAATCGTATAGCTTGGCATACTGCATGTAATCTAACTGTGCTTGAGTCTCGCCATTCCCGTTGCTTAGAGCCAAGTTGAGTTTCATCTTGAATTCAAGAGGGGCATAGTTGCCACCGCCATTGGTGACCGTGATATCGTAACCCTTGTCAGCAAAGACCTTATTTAAAGTCTCAATGGCTAGAGTTGATACTTCTTTCGCAAATTTTCCTGTAAATTCCATGTTTTTCACCTCGTAGTGTTTATTTCTTCTAGTATAGTTGATTACTTACTCTAAGTCAATAGTTGAATTAGCGATGTAGGTTTTGAGTGTGCGCAATGCCTGGGGAAATTCGTCTAAGACATTTTGCGCTTTAGTAAATTCACAATCAGAGTTATTGCATACCATTTCTATATAGGCATCTTTATTCTCATATTCATCCCCACATATTGGACAATTTTCCCCATTGTCATGGACTTCAACGATAGCATTTAGTAATTCTTGCAGAACACTGAATGAATTGAAACCAAATGTAGTGATTTCCTCGACTTCTGCCAGCTTCAATGTGACTGAAGCGTTCTCATTGGATGCGTTATGTAATTTCATGTTCTCACCTCTTTTTTTTACTGTCCTCTTATTATAACCTATAGGTTACGCCAAGTCAAGTCTTAGTCTCTATCCAAATCATATTGAGTTTTATCTAGCCACTGTTGCGCATAGTCTGGCCTACCGTATGCGACGAGGTCTGTATATTCCTCATAGCATTCTTCACAGCAACGAATGAATCGACCTAGCGCATTGCCCCAGATTTGACCGTCACCACTAAAGTTCTCTAATTCATGCTCACAGCCTGCCATTTCGCATTGCCATTCTATTGTCTTAATCTCGTTCATTTGTTTCACCTTCCATTTCTATATTTGCTAAACGTGGCGTGACACTGTGGCATATATCCCAAGGACATATCCTAGAGAATAGTTCAGAACCATCCTCGTCGTTCTTAATAACGTCCATGTATGTTTGTCCTACTGTAAGAACTCCATTTTGTGTAGCCATGCCTAATCCATCTTTGACCAATGGATAGACTGAATAGGTCACTGCTTGTCCTACATAGAAGTTACCAAATGGCGTGTCGATATAAGTAATTTCATGTTCATTCGATTCCATCATATTTCTCACCTCTTTTTTTAATGTCCTCTTCATTATATAGGAGTATTCGCTCCAAGTCAATACCTATGGCAAAAATAAACCGCCTCAATCTTTATGACGTTTCCTCGCACTACGTAGTTACATCAAGAAGAGGCGGTTAATTATTTAATTAAAATCCTTGATGATGTATCTGATTTATCTGCTCCTCATATTCGGCTATCTGTTCTGGAGTTAATTTCGGTTCGCTTATTGTCTCTTCTAATTTATTTTTTAATTCGATAATTTGATTATCTAATTCCTGTATTCTATTTTTTAAATGTACTTCTCTATCTACCCAGTATTTATGCTTGTCTAATAATGCATCTACCATATTTTTATAGAAATCTTTAGAACCAATTGGGTCTGGTGGAATTAAATAATTCTGAGTCTGTATTATTTCGGTATTTATTGGAAATGGATTTAGTAGTGCTACTGCTGGGTCATTATCTTTATCCCAATAATCATCCATCTGCTTATCCTGCTCAGATTTAACTAGACGTACCCTATTATTTGTTCGGATGGTTTGCATTTGTGTATTAATTAATTCATGCACGTCTGCAACTTCTTTCTCTTTCTTGCTCCATTTCGGGATGTGCTTACTTTGAGATTTAAAGAAATCACGTAATTCTTCTTCAGACCGTCCATATAATGCTGATAATATATAGACATTTTTACTGTTAGGCGATTCCTCAAATAAGGTCAATAAGAATTCTTGCTCATCTTCAGTCCAAGGATGTACTCGTTTAAAGTGACCGTAATTATATGAAGGATTGTGAACAATCTCTTTACACGGTTTATAATATCGGCATTGATGAGGAAATTTATCTACATCAGATTTAGCTACTTTAATCATACTTTTGCTCCTTTTGCCTTCTATTTCATTTAAATGACTTATTACTTGTTTGTAATATTGGAAATCTTGTTTTGTTCTACGACCTGAACCTAATTTAATATTATCCACACATCATCCTAAAGTTCAATTAATTTCTTTTTATCTATACCACTCGCATGTGAACGGCACACATATAAACCGATGGAGTCGATTTTATATTTAGCCGCAAATGTACATTGATGATATTCGCCCTCTAGATGGGAAAAGGATTCGGGCCTGGCTTTTCTAGAAGAACGTTTATTATTGGATACTTCTTCCTGGCATTGTATTGTTTGCTTCATGGTTCGTATCTTGTTCTGACATACTGTTGCGTAATCCTTTAACGGCCATCAATGCTTCAGTGATGTTATTTATAGGACATTCAGCGGTATGCTCTCTAGAATTCTCCTGTTTCCAGTTCGGGATACCCTCTCCACAGAATCGGCATAATATATGATTTTCATCATCGGTAACCAAACATTGAGTGATGATTAGTCGATTAGCTTTGAGGGAGAGTTGGGTAACTTTAGCCCATTGTGCCAGATATTGCATATTTTGTTCACCGTACTCAGTTTGAATCATGGATTCTAACTCTGATTCATTGAGTCCGGTCAATTTAAGAATCTGGTCTTTATTCAATTCATCCATTTAACTACGATTGTCTCCTTTAAATATCGAGGGTAAGGTAGGCACTGGTTTATCAGGGACGATATATAAGAAATCAACATCATCAGGATTGATATTTAATTCTTTAATTATATCATTCTGAAGTTCCATAGATTTTTGATTTAATGATGCATCTCGCCAGGCAAGGAATTCATCCCGTACAACCTGTATAACATCATCGTTTTCGGTGGGTAATGCTGTAAGTAAATGATTAGTTAACTCACTAAAATATTCTATTCGATATAATTCTGCTTCTTTAAGTTCTATCAATCTATCATAATAGCTACTCTCTTCAGGTGGATTCCAATTATCAATAGCATCATCATAAACACTTAAACCTTTTAAGATTATAGTAGAATTTACATATGATACATGATAGGCATTAGCTTCACTGAATTGATAAACATCATTGGTGGCTTTTAAGAATCGTATGAAATTATTATTAGTGGTATTGAATCTTGTTAAAGCATCCATAACCATAAGACGTTCATCAACTATAACCATAGGTGTGGGTATCGGCGGTGGCTGATTAGTACACCCAATCATAACCATACTAATCATAAGCATAATAGACATAAGGATACTAGTCATAAGCATAACCATGACCCTTCAGTAGTCATAAGCATTAACATAACCATGAACAATCATAAACCATAACCATGAACATGACTATAAGCATAACCATAAGCCTTTACAGCTACACTCAATCGTTTAGTAGTATACCTTGATTACTGTCTATTTTTCACCGTATGATAGTAGTCTACCTGTTGAACCTTCCCAAGTCAATCCTATGCTGTTCACGCCTGGACACCTATCCTATTTCCTATATTATCTTTAAATACTTATTCTCAAGATATTAGAACCCTGTTTGACTTATTGCCACTTTTATATTTTATTGTTTGACCACGCCTCAATCTTCAGTCCAGAGATGCGAGGCCATCCCACTCAGGATGTGCCGAGCCTACTCTTGACCTCGTGGACGTTAATAATGCACACTAAAAAAACCGATTCAATCCAGACTAGTGTGATATATTTCACAATCTCATCTCTCACATCTCTAGCTCACGACGGGGAGCTAAGGAAAAGATGAGATGAGGAGCTTGGAGGTGGAGGAGGTGGTGGAGGGGGAGAATTAAGGATATGGGAATGGTAGCTAAGGAAAAGATGAATCTAATATATAAAAAAAATCCCCTAAGTGAGGCAACTTAGGGGACTTTTTAGTGAAAGCAACCTTCTCAGGCCGAGGCAGTTGCATTAAGAGTATAACATACGTTAACTACTAATGCTATTCATACGCCTTGCCAGTGTTCGATTACGTTCATAAGTTAAGTGGTATTCACACATTGTGCGATTCATAACCACTGGATTTCGACATCTGCGACATAAACCTTGTTTAGGACGTTCAGCACGTTTGGCATTATTGTTCTTAAGTTCGGACATATGTTTAGTGCATAAAGCATATGTCCTATCCTCTATGACTTGCCTAGGCTTAGGACACCATAGACAGGTTCCCATCAACCGATACTTGCTCCGCGTCGTCACTCTCCGCCACCTTTAAACCGAATTTGTTAGGATTATCTCTAAAGCACCACTTACACTTATCACATGTAACTTTGGATATACCATTCTCAGTCGGACAAACTAAGTTGCCATTGACTTGCTTGAGTATAGCATATCGATTATCACGAAATACTACATGGGTATCAGGCTCAACTAGAGGCGCATCTACATCAGTTACCATCATGAACGCCGTCCTAAAATCAGGCCATACAGTTTTATCAGGATATCCAGTATCCCGGTCAACTGATAATAGTAATTCCATGTTAGGCAATGCGGCTAATTCTTTCAGTGAATCTTCCATATCATGCATACGCCATGAGCGAGTATAAGCAAAAAAGTTAACATTAGGATTATTCTTTATAAGCGTAATCCAGGCATAAGTATATACAGGTGCAAAAAAGTCACCTGCAACGTGTATGCGGAATATATCACCATCTTTGACTTTGGACGGTAATTCTAAATCGTCGCCATCTTCTAGCGCGTTTAGAATATTTACATAGGTATTTCGATGTGCTGTGAGTACAGTCGGCCAACGCTTATATATCTTTAATACATAGCATTTACCATCTTCGCCAGCACAGGCTGCAGACATTCCACCGCATGTCTCTACGGCTGGAAGTGAGATATTCCAGATTTTTCCGAGTTTATCGTTTTTAGGTTGGATGTGTAGTTTCATGGGTTTCACCTCGTTTTGTTTATCTACTGTTATTTTACACCCTAGCACGTTCCAAGTCAAGTACTTATTCCATCCAATATATTGGGCCATATTATCCCGCGATGACGGTAAGGAAAAGATGTGCGGCGGGTAAAAAAATACTCTGGGCGAGTTAATACTCGTCCCAGAGAATCTTTAACTACGAGTTAATACTCGATTAGTTTGGACGGCCTAGGTATCCAGAGAATTCCATACCAGGTTCATCATAGAACCATGAGATGTTCACCTCTGGAAATTGCCCCCTCAAGGCTTCATATACTCCCTCAGGTGGCCCCCAAGGCGTAGAGAAGCCATATTGGACATAGCCATGTTCAGACTCATCAGACCTGTCTACATCATGACCATTGTTCCACTTACAACCCCAGTTGTCATTCGACCAGTTATACCATTCCGCATGACCATACTTTTTAAGTAGTGCCTTGTGTTTGGCATGAGTGATAGCTCGACCTAATTCAAAGTTTGAACCGACACCAGAGAATGGTGTTTGAGCGTTGTATGCATCAACTTCAGCCGTAGTTTTGAAGGTTATTACTGGCGAGGCGATAGTTGCTAACTCTGTTGGCATAGGAATGACTTTATTAAAGTCAAAATGACTTTCATCACTTTCCAATTGTGCCACTAGATTCTCAATATCACCACTTGTACCTGTGAAAGTAACTCTGTTAAAGCACCAATTAGGCATATTAAATCACCTCATCGGGTCGGAGTGTTGGCAACATGAATGAGCCACCATCCTGGAATACTGGATTGGCTCCACCACCATCCCAACGATGATGCTCTGACAGCCTGGATTGGACATAGGGGTCTTTACCCATGTGCTGTATGACTGCATTGGAAATGTCAGTATAGTCATTCCCATCCATCGCCTCATCGAATACACCAGACGTGTCATAGTCACCGACGATAATCACATGGTCGCCTATCCAGCGTCCAGTGACTGTTGCATCATCGTGAGCGACACCATCAGACGATTGTCCAAGTAGATGTGCCAGTCCTGACATCACGCTACAACCATCCAGAGTGAATTCCAGAAATTTCAGTCCAGAACCAAATTTGTGTGGATGCAAGAATTCTTTTTTAGTTGTGTTGGCTACGACAAAATATTGTCCCATTAGTTCACCTCTCGTTCCGTGTTGATTTTTTGGGTTTCATTGACCATCATTTTTGCCACATGAGCCATATCAGCGAATGACTCATTTAGTAGATATTTCATATCCAATATATTGGATACTTCCGTGAATGGTGCAGGAACCTTTTCAAGTTCCTGTATGCCCAAGACCAATGCTTGGGCGATGATTAGATGGTCACGCATTGAGAATGTATGTTGAGTGGTTCCTTGCATATTATCTCAAGTCCTCAGCATTGGATACCGCATCGTCAAGCGCACTCATGGCATCCCGAATAACGCCATCTAAGTTGTCCAACTGATACCGTGCCTCTTCCATATCGCTGATGATGGAGTCTATATCGGGTTCGTCGTTGTAGTTCTCCAACTCTTGGATGTAGGCGTTGAGTTGCTCAGTGTTTTCCTTGCCAAGCAATTCCTCTAACTTGTCAGTCAGAGTTGCGTCTTCCCGATGAAGACCGTCCCAGAAATTTGCCAGTTCCGCTACCGAATTGTTTAGGTCACTCATAGTTTTCACCTCGTTCCTTTATTTTGTTCTTTAAGTCTAACAGTTACAACGCTCCAAGTCAACCCTAAGAATGTCGTTTGTTGCGCCGTGCTTTTTCGATGTGTCTTCGCACTTCGGCCTCAGTGGTTTCCCTCGTATGGGATGCTCCAGCCCCAAAGTGACCATAGCGTGCTTTCCACCGTTTTTGTTCACGCCGTTCCCCCTTTGTCATGATTTTCACCTCCGGTTCATTTGGTACTCTCTAATAATAACACTTTGACTTACCCAAGTCAAATACTTCTAGGCGTGGATTTTACCAATATTTATGGATATTTTTTTCATCCGGCTGTAAGGAAAAGATGTACGGGGTTCAAAAAAAATCCCCACGACGCACCAACCAACGTCGCGGGGATTGAGGTGAAACTTACTTGATAAGAGGATTGTGGGCGGGAGTTCCGTCCTGCCATCGGATTCCACCAGGATTAATTGGTTTTGCAGGATGAGCCTCTGCATATGCTTGCGAAGGAGTGTATGTAGATATATGAATCCCATAACAGGCAGGACACCTATCTTCACAATGTTTGCAGTAGCATTTTTCACAGTCCGCACAACGGACTCGTTGTTCAACGTGTACCATTACTCACCTTCCCAACGAGTGGCGTAGTTATCTAGCCACCGTTCAAAGTTCATGTAGTTGGTATCCAACCTGTCACCAAAGGTTCGGATGAACTCATGGAGTGGTTGAGTCTCACCAGTGGCACATTCCCGCAAACCATCCTCTTCGAAGCGCATGAACAAGCATGGGCCAACTCCCAGGTGAGTGACATCACCCTCTTTGCGCTCATTGAAGAACTCTAGTTGGTACGGATGCTCTTCAGATATAGGGTTCTTATTGCCTACACCCTCAGAACAGAGGACAAACATCCCATCATCAGTATCAATGAATCCATGACGGTTCATGGGCTTGCAGTCGGTAGCTTTTAGGTCACGGTCTTTATTGTAGTGGTCTAAAGCCTTTTGATTGAACTCAGAGAAGTCCATTAGATGTACAGTGTATTTGGATGGTATGCGTGGATAGTCTCTCATAGTTTTCACCTCTTTATTTTGTTCTTTAAGTATAACCTTTATAACTTCCCAAGTCAATAGCCTATTTCAAGGCATATGACCTAGGATGTGGCATTTTATTAAAGCCTGTGCCAGATGGATTAATCCATAACTTATAAGCCTCTTTCCTGGCTTGGTTCCTTGAGTTACAAACCATAAAGGCATAAGGCATATCATTAGGTAATGATTTAGTTATTCCAAAAATGTTTTGTCGTCTGCAAGGGTATGCTTCAACGTATTCTTGTTCGTTGAAGATGTAATGAAAAATTAAAAATAGTTTATTCATTTTAGTTACTCCACAAGTGTAGTTTTCGCATATCCCAATTTAATGTCCCATATTGTGTAGGCTGTCGCAAATAATCGGATACCAAGTCAGCTTGTCCGATGAGCGAGTCCTCATCCGTCGCCTCAAATAATTCTTCCTCTTCAGCCTCTAAGAGAATCTTGACTGTGATGGTTAGTTCTTTTGCCATGTCTTTCACCTCGTTATGTTGTTTCATACTTTCATTCTATCATTTATCACAGGCCAAGTCAAGTACTAATTATTACTCTCTTTATACCTGGAGGAGGTAGAAGGAAAAGATTGATTGCGGGATAAAAAAAAGCTGCTCGATTGAGCAGCCTTCATCTGAGAAAGTTAGAGATTACATCCCTAACTTCTCACGGCACACAGGCCCGATGCCTATGGAACGTGACACCTCATCGGTGAGTTCACGACCACAGACTCCGCACTCGCCTAGTTCCTGACCATAACGCGCAAGCGCATCAGGGTCATTCGCGATAGCCGTAAGCACTTCGTTCTTGAAGTTCCGGTCACGGATAGCAACTTTGTTGCCACCACCGAATACCTCATTTACAAATGTGAACTTGGCCCATCGACCTTCCGTAGGCGTGTTCACGCGGAAGAACCTTAACTTATCAGTCATAAGCAAGGCATAACGACCATCATTAACCATAAGGCCGTTTTCCGCACCAGCGTCCTGTGCACGCAGTACCTCTGCACGAATGCAGTTGAGGATACCACGCACCTGACCGACGGACAGGTTCGCAGGATTCTTCGTCTTGAGGTCTACGAGATACGTGAAGCCACCTGTGTAAGTGGCGAGATAGGCGAGGCCAGCTTCGTGGAGTTCAGGAGTTACATCCTCATCCACGAATTTTGCCTCTGGATTGATTGCGCCTGCGACTAGTGTGTTGGTCATAATTTTCACCTCGTGTTTTTTTTTCTGTACCTTTATTCTAACATCTACAACGTTCTAAGTCAAGCATTGGTTACCACTCTCATATTTGTACTTCGCCAATCTCCACCACCACCTCCACCTCCTCCAGGTTCGCGGGACCGCGAAGGAAAAGATGGATCGGGTCCCAAAAAAATACCCTCTATGCGTGAGGGTATTTTTTCGCTTCAGCTTGTGTCCAGGCTTTATCTATCGCCGCCTGTAAGTCTTTAACCTTACAGGCAACTTTGATTATCATTCCATCTAGCATCAGAGAGTAATCCAGTCAGTCCTATCTAGGGCGATAGGCCGATTCTTTTTAATCTGCTGATATGACTGGTCAATACGCATACGCCATTGGGAAGCCATAAACCAGATACACGCTAATACAGACCGTTCCATTCCCATAGCACAGTGGAACACTACCTTTTGATTAGTAGTCGTCAATACGTTAGCTACAACCTCAGAGATTGCATTAAGCGTATTCAGCACCGTGCCACTTCCAGGTTCAACTTGCATTTTAAGTTGTGCATCGTTGTGTATTTCCTTGGCTGTATTGATAACGAAATGACCATCAGCTAACGCTTGAGCCACGCCATCTTCAGCCGTGATGCCAAGACGTTCCGCAACCCAACTGATAATGGCTGGATTGAAGTTAGTAATAACCTCTTCAGAAAATCCACATTTTGGCCCGATTAACTTCAGTCTATCTGAAGACGTTTCACGGTCATCAAATGTGTGCGGCGTTTGATTCGATTTCTGTAACAATTCAGCGTGAGCCTCAGTCACCTCATCGAAGAACGTATAATCTCCACACTCAGAACATTTTCCGAATGTAGTATCTTCAGCACCGTTGAAGATTTCGCCTGTTGGTTGCGTGTCGCAACATTTAGATATTTGTACCATGCTTTCACCTCTTATTTTTTATCTACTTTAAGTATACCAAATTCAACTGTCCAAGTCAATCTCTATTCCTCATTGATAGCCTCATCGAGTGCGTCAATGTCCAACACTCTACTCCACAGGCTTACACCATCCATTGTCTTGGAATATCCAAAAGTATTGTTGAGAGACTCGCGTAAGGACTTGTAAGGTGTTGCATATCCTTTATGTCCTTGAGCGATGCAGTACAGTGGATATTCATTGAATAGCCAAAGTGCTACGTTCCACGTTTCGTAATTTTTCCATCCGTTGTATGTTGTGTCGGTCATGTGTTCACCTCTATTTCTTATCTACTATCAAGTATATAGTAATACCTTCTCCAAGTCAATAGCTATTATTTCCCAATATATTGGTGAGAGTAACGACGTGGGGGTTAAGGAAAAGATGCCGCTGCAGTTAAAAAAATCCCCCGCAGGCGACGCAACCTGCGAGGGAAAAAACTACTAATGAAAATGTCCGGCAACACCTTCAATAGTGAAAGGTTAGGAAAGGACTAAGCGCGAGTTAGTCCTTTTTCTTATCAACTCGGAGTTGTTGATACTCCGTGGTCTTGAGAATATCCGCCAAGTATTTCTTAGGTATAACAACCTTGGCGGTCTTGGTATCCACGGTTTCCCGTGTAATGTCCAAGAGCCGGACGATGTGTTCGCCAACCTCAATCTCAGACAACCCTTCCAGAGTCATATGAGCCTTGAGTGCGTCCTTGGTTTCCGTAAGACGCTTTTCAGCCTCTTTCATGATTGCTTGACGTTGCAGATACTCCGCAACATTGATAGCAAATTCTTCGATTTTCGTGCCGTTGGTTATAGTCATGGGTTTCACCTCTTATTCTTTATATTACCAGTATACCACTTTGGGATTGCCAAGTCAACCTTAGTCGTCCAAGTGTTCGTTGATGTAACGAATGTCCTTTACCGTACCTTCGGTAATCTCTAATGCCTGCTTGGCGACTTCAGGACTGATGTCTAGTAACATCAGCCAATCCCGTCCATCGTCGGTGTCCAGGTAGTCGGCTCCCTCATCCTTAATAGCGTTTAGGATGATTTGCAGGATTAGGTTCTCGTGCTGGGGTTTGGTATCCATCGTCATGGGTTTCACCTCTTTATTTTGTTTCTACTATCAGTATATATTATATAACGCTGGAAGTAAAGGTTTCGTTACATTGTCTTGTGCCTAGCTATCCCACCAATTAGTGATTATTAGTATCAATATATTGTTTGGGGGAGTTAAGGAAAAGCTGAGATGCGGCACAAAAAAATACCAGCTACCTAAATAGCTGGTATCAATCTTTTCGCCTTATTTAAAATTACAACATTTTAAACGTGGCGATGGTGTCGTCATGGTAGTCACCCATATGATGAGCCAAGCCTGCATATGGAGCGTCAGCCATGACTTTGTCGTAGTCGCTATCCAACTGCGACACCCACTGAATGTATCCTGCTACGTCCGTAGCAGACACCCAACCCTTCACATCATCATGCTCAGAGATGGGATACATCCGACTGTGGTCTTTGTGCATCACAGCAATCTCTGCTGTGGTGGACACAAACTCATGATACCGACCATCGAATGGACTTATCCAGCCATCCTCGTTTTTACGACGAGTCTCGCAGTAATTGCCTGGCCCCCATTGGACAGAGATAATCCATCCGTTTGGAAACTCCATGTGAAACCCCATTGGTGTGTTAGTGAACATATTTTCACCTCTCTTTTAATCTTACT
>Ga0208180_1000522_pt1 | contig 31753 bp, 39 predicted proteins | sample MalvireepMed_s16_FD_184241 | JGI IMG/M metagenome (GOLD analysis project Ga0208180, IMG submission 184241) | Marine viral communities from the Global Malaspina Expedition - Malaspina viral metaG DeepMed_s16 (SPAdes) (version 2) | ecosystem: Environmental > Aquatic > Marine > Oceanic | place...
CAATTAAAACGATTTTATATGAAGAATGGTTAAAAGATGAGAAGCGTGTAAGCTTCAAGATTAAAGATATGTACGGTGCCGAAAAGAACGCTGTGATGAGGATACAGGAGTTAGAGAGTGCCGACTTAAGTGAAATATAATGATTAAGAGATGTAAATGTGGTTACCTGTGGGAAACAACATGGCAAGATATATTTCCGCATCCGCACAGGAGACTCCGGAAGGACGAAGGCCCTTGGGAAGATAACATCTCTAAGTTTGATGCGGAGAAGCAGATCGTTAGATCGTATTTATATAAAAGAATGAGAAGCCAAAAGATATCAAAAGGTTCTAAAGCTACTGTTAAATTCTTACAACAGGAGATAGATCGTGTCAGCTAAGAAAAAGAAAAACCAAAAACGTGGTCGGCGTAACCGCCAGCGTGGTAGTGAGTTACAGCGAGAGGCGGTAAACATTGCCAAGTCTTTTGGGCTATTGTCCTACAACAGGGACAGGGGTGGTGCTCAACACGAGATGGGTGATGTTGAGATCGCTGGTAAGTACTATGGCTGTAAGAGGCGTAAGAGCATACCTAAATACCTCATGCCAGAGAAGGAAGAGGTCGGAGTGGTCTTCCGGGGTGACCGGATAGAGCCACAGATCGCCATCCCCTTTGACCTGTATTGCTTTATTCTTAGCGAATGGATCAAGGCTATCAATGGGAAGGTTGAGGAAGAGGTTGACTTGTAATAGGCTGATATGGCACGACCTCGATACGAAACAGAAGAACATCTTGAAGCGGAGAGGGCTGTAGTAGAGACCCTTGAGGATATCTGGCAACCCCTGAAGGCTCATAAGCTTCCGATTAAATATGTCGCTGACTATGCCTTTGTTGATCCCAGTCACACAAAGTCCATCCGTACCTTTGTAGAGATCAGGTGCCGGAACCATAGGTCTACTACCTATAACACTTATATGATAAGTCTTTATAAATTCATGAGGATGGTAGAGTTAAGAAAAAGAACAGAAGTCAACACGGTACTGGTTGTTGATTTTCAGGACGGGCTTTATCGGTATACATTTTTGTCGGAAAGGATTTATCAACCTCATTGGGGTGGAATGGGAGAACTGAGAGACTGGCAAGACAAAGAGCCAGTGGTCTACATACCCTTATCTGAATTTGCACTATTGAGGGAAAAGTATTATGCTTAGTAGCATGTCTGAACACTGTCCAATGATCAGTAGGGTGTGTGCCATGTGTGGGAAGAGTAAGTGGAACCCCCCTACACGGTCATACACTGAAGACTCTCGCCTGTTCTGCGGACAGGCACCACCTTCCTTTGATGTTACAGTAGAGAGCCTGCCACAGTGTCCGCTAGAGATGACAAAAACACAGAAGACAGCTTACTCAAAAAAGATGAAATCCATAGAAAAGAAATTATTCCCAAGGAGATTTACATGATACAACTGGATACAAGAGCAGTAGTATATAGGGCTTACATGGCCGCTATCAAGTCTATTAAGTCAAAGGGTGGAGATGCAAGAAGACCTATAGAAAGATATCATCAACTCAAAACAAGAGCCAAGGACAACTATCAAATGAAACTATCAGAACAAGACGTAACGCTTTTAAGCAAGATATATCAACTGGCTATACTGCATGCCGATAAGAAACTCCATGATGATAAGCTGGCTAACCAGATAAGAGCATTAAGAGACAGGTACAATGAGGCCGCTATTAAAGAGAGCACGCCGAAAAAACCCTCTTCCATAGTACGATGTCCAGAGCATGACGATCAAGATACTTCATGCCCAGTGTGCTATCCACCAGCGAACGCACTGTCCAATGTACTGGACAAGGAAACACGTGAGCAAAGGAGCAAGGATATGCAAGAGGCTATTGATAGGGAAACCAATTCTCGTATTGGACAGGCAGGATGTGTAGGTGGTGAGTGTGATTAATTCGCAGGGGTTTCCCCCGCTACCTTATCCTCGATCATTAGTAGATCGGGGTTCGTCTGCCCGCCAAGCAGACATGGCGGGTCTTGCCCCTGCATTATTTTTGTGAAGTGTGAACTCTGTAATAAGAACCCCTGTCAATGTGTTGACAGAATACGAAGGAGTATTAAAAAAATGGGCTGGAAAATAGATTTAGAGAATGACTTTGAGAAATTGAAGAGTAGGGTAACCAAGCTTGAAAAGATTCTAGAGAGTTTGAATGAAGCGGTTAAGGCTCCCAAGAAAAAGCCTGTAAAAAAGAGGAGACCTAAAGACTTAAAGGTAATAGCCGAAGCTTAGGGGTCAGGTATCTAATTAGGGGTCGTATACGTCTGGGTCTGGACGCTTAATTCGCCCGTAGAGACGTTCTTTTGAAAGATGCGACCAGCTAGTCGCCTGAGACTTCTCCTCGCCTCCTGAGACGTATTAAAAGGTCTTCTATATATTCGTAAGGGGGAGTTCATAGAGAAGCCACAAATCTTCCATTTTGAGTGGCGCCGGAGCTTTCTGGCCATGGCTGGGTCTTCTGTCTGTATCCTCCAGTCAGGGTAGCCCTCAAGTTCTTTCCACATATAGGTTGTCACTTTGCCTTTAAGGCTTCACCTATAGAAGAATATGTGCCTTCAGGCATCGGGGATAATAAGTGTGCAAGTTCGTCTTGCCATGCGAGCCTCGAAGCGACAACTCGTTCCCTGTGTTCCAGTTCCATTTGCAGGTCTGTCTCAGGGATATAGTATCGGTCATAGATTGCAAAGGGCTGACCTACCGCTTCCATCAGTGGTGCCTGCATTTGTTGCAAGAAAGAACTGCCCTTAAGGTATTTTTCAACATACCCTTTTCCAAAATCCCAGACATCAAAGAGGCTGATGTAGGTACCCTGATCATCTTTACCGGCGGACAATGTATAGCTACCTATATCTAATTTTGGACGTATGCCGACACCACCCGCACGCACTCCATCAACAGACACATTCTCACCGGCTTTAGGAAATTTAATAATCTCTCCCTTTTTTAAATTTTTTAATGCTTTGAGTACCTCATTAGACCACACCGATTTATTAGATACAGGCAAAACTCTGGTGTGTTCTTTGATGGTGACGGTTGGAAGGTCTTTAAATCTTTGACTGATCTCGGTTGGTCTTGCGGTCTGTGGTTTTAGATTTGCTTGTTGCATGGTTTTTTGCTTTAGGAAGAATCCAAGAAGATCAGGTTGTTGTTTCATTCTTTCTAGCATGTCCATTGTTTCTTCTTCACTCAGGTCTGGATAAGAAACATCCTCTATTTCTCGACCCTTCTGGTATTTGCTTGTGGTCAAACCAATAAATCCCAGCGCACCGGTGTAAGGCACTTCTTTTTCATGTATTGGTGTAGTAGCCATTGTAATTAATTCACCTAGGCCATGTTGACCGCCACCCAGCATTCCCGGCGCCCCATGAGATCGAGAGGCTACATTATAAGCCGCCTTCCGCATCCAATCAGATCGAGAGGCTACATTATAAGTCGCCTTACGCATCCAACCCATGAAGGCTTCTGACGCTTTACTGGCGAGTGATTGTCCGGCTGGGATACCTACGGCCATTATCTTACCCTACCAATGCCTATCTTCTGGTGCTTTACCGATCTCAGCTCGAACCCTAGTTGCGTCTTTGGGGTGGTTTTTTCTTAACCACTTGAGGAACTCAGCCCTTCTTTCACGGCTTAACATGACTGTCCACTTGTAATGAAGTGGGTCTCTGTATCTTAAAAGACGATCACGGATAGCATCGAGAGTCTTATATCTTTTAGACTGAACCATTTCAGTAATGGCACCGGAAATGTCTCCCTCTTGAATCATCTCATCAAGAACAACATCAATCTCATCACGCTCAAATTTTATATCAGAGAGATATTCATTGATCAACTCTCCGGGGCGACCACCAGCGGCACCGTGACGTATCCACGTTCCAAGAAGTGGTGTATATTTTTCATACCAATTCCTAACCTCTCCCGGTCTTTCACTAACCTTGAACGGCATTTGTGCTAAGGGAGTAAAGCCTTCCGCCAAGTATCTTAATCTTTTTGCAGACTTAGAATACTTCTGCCAGTTAGCTATGGTCAATGGGCGATCTTTTAGTCCTGCGGCCCTAGGAGCAATAGGACGCCTTGACCAGAAAGAATAATTTAAACCCTGCTCTAGTAATTGCTTTCCAATGGGTGATATCTTATTCCAGAATGTCTGCATAGGCTCTCCGAACCAGCCAAAGTAATCTCGCATGTATCGGAAGAGTGGCATAACTATGTATATCTGACGACCTTTATTGTCTTTCATCCCAAGGTCTACATCCAACCTGTGTCCTTCTGGGTTTTCCATAGCCCACCTAGCTTTGTCTGGATCATAAGCGTGTTGAAAGCTGGAAGTGCCGGTAGCCAACGCATTTAATCCGTTAGTAAATAGCGCTAATCCCATCACACCCTTTACCAAGTGCTTTATATACTCGCCCTGTAGTGCCTTCATTTCAACCTTGCTAAGGCCCTTGTGCCCTAGAAATAAAGCATGCTCGCTCCGGACACCAGCGGCACCAGAAACAAGACGGAGGTTACTGATCGTCCAGTTTCTTGCAAAAAATAAGCCATTTAAAAAGGCACCGTCTTTGGGAACAAAAACCTCCGCACCAGTGGTACCAAGAAGATCATTAGTATAGTGACCAGCCATTACCCCTGCACGGTCTGGAGTATGCCCTTTTGCCATCATTTCTGAATACTTCAATGCAAACACAGTTTCCTGTGCACTCTGAACGATCCTTCCCCATAAAGCCTTGTCGGCTAACTGTTTAACCGTTTTGACGGGGTGCTTGCCCAAGTTAACCATGGGATTAGCCGTAAGGTCTGGCATATTCTCTCTCATATACTCATCTATTTCTGAACCACGTCGTCCAGTAATCTCTTGGTTGACCCCACCCTTAGCCATTGCTCTTTGTAGGTCTTCCAGTGTACCATCAAACCCCATCTTCTCATACATCTTCAATTGTTTTTTTGGGCTGTATTTAATACCGGGAAATAACCCTGTCAGCCTAGCGGTTTTAATAAGGGGAAAAGCATTAGACCAACTGCTGAACCACAGCTCATCAAAGGCATCAGAATAAATGTTCCACCCGTGGATCAGTGGGTTATACATAATAACTCGTTTTATATTGCCAGACCACTTTTTAAACCATCTGGAACCCACTCTAACTGCCTTTCGTGGAGATTCAGCGGGCGTGATGATGTGTTCAAGCTCTCCCGCTACACGGGGGTCTACCCAAACTGTACCACCACGTTTTTTACCAGTGACAGTTCTTGCAAAATGGGGGTCGTCCATGCGAGCATATCCCTCCACATACGATTCAGAGATCAAGCGCTCTCCGGTAGTGTTGTTGGGAAGGTCTTTTATTCTTTGTACAAACCTCTTAGCAGAAGCCGCCTTTCCAATAGAACCCCACCATGTGTCAACCAGATAGGGAATGTCATAGATGACCTCAAGATTTGCCTCCTTGGCAAAAGCTTCAGCTTCTGTAGGTGTCTTGAACTTCTTTTCCTTGGCAAACTGAGATTCTGGATTGGCGTCTATGTACTTATTGATCGCTTTCCGGATTTCTTTTGGTTCTCCTTTAAACAGACCGGGCCAGTAATGATCTATGGCGTTGTCAATAACACCTGATTGTTCAGCAAATATTCTCCCAGTTTCAAAAGACTCCTTCCACATATCTAATATTTGCGTTTCTTTTGCAGAGAGGGACTCAGCCACTCCCTTTTCTCCAGCCGCCGCACGAATGATATCCCTATATCTATCGGGTGTAATTTTTAGCTCTTTGACTTTTTTTCTAAACCGCTCACTCTCATGGAACGAATCTACTAAGGCAAGCTGATCTCCACGCATTTTTGACCTGATAGTATCCTGCACAGAAAACATTATGTTTTCTGGGACAATGTGAACTTTTGTGCCAGTCTCGTTAGGTCTGTACACCCCCTGTCGAATATCTTGTTCAACATTGATCTTAGTCTCTTGCTTTCTAAGACGTTCATGTATGTTGTAAAGCTGTTCAGGGGTAGCCTCAGCAAGAGAAAGTCTTCGTCCGGGCTGGCGTGGAATTTTTTTGTTAATATTCTTTGCCATCTCAGCCCTGTTCATCTTCCTCATTTCAGCCGGGTCAATGCCATATCTTTTACCAATCTCAAAAAGCTCTTCTTTTGTCCGGCGTGAGAGGTATTCATAATAAGGAATCTCACCTTCCTTCCTTTCCTGCATGGGTTCTTCCCTTGCACCCATTTCCTCTCTTTTGAGCTGTTGCTCCTTCTCTGTATTGGATATCTTCATACGCTTCATACGTTGATGAATCTTACCCAGACGATTGGTTCTTATGGTTTCAGAGTCTTGCGGATTACGACGACGTGTAAAATTCTTATAGAAAGCACCAGCGCTAACTTTAGTTTTTTTCTTCTTGGGTGAGTTTTGATCCTCCAATACAACAAATCGTTTATTACCCTTGCCAGTTTCTTTGACAACCTGTACACGCCCTCGACCATTACCGTCAGCCTCTAGACCGTATTTAGCGGGGTCTTGAACACGCCAGAAAGGCTTAGTCTTATCATATCTTTCTTCTACGACCATGTCGGCATACCGTGATACATCTTCGTCAGACATATGGTTTTTCTTGCCCCAGTTCTTAAAGGCAAGTTTGCCTGCACGTGTACCTAGTGCATTGGTAAAATGCATAGCCGACAGGAGTGTTCCACTCTTAAAAGCTTCCCTGTGATCTGCGCCTTCTACCAGTGCGGAGCCATAACCAGCCGCAAACACACCGCCATATTGCTTTATTACACCTTTTGCCCCACCCAGTGCACCAAACAGGGAGCCACTAATTGTCGCCTTTGGAAAGGTCATTACCATGGAATGAATCTTTTCTTCTAGTGGAATACCTTCTTTTGTAAGCTCTGGGTAGAGATGAGAATAAGCATCAATGTTGAAGTCCACCGCCGCCTTGGCGGCTCTTGCACCCGCTCGTTTCCAACCATTGGTGTTGGTCATTAAGCTCATATATTTGCCACCTTTAAACATGGGGAGCTTTTGAAGGGCGTATGTGGTACCACTACCAATCCCTATAAAGCGAGCAAGACCAACTGTTAACTCGCTAGCGTCTCTCAAGTTGATGCTCTGACCAAATCCAATGGGAATGCCCTCCATTGTAGAGTCATAGACAGGAGTGGAAGAATCTCTAAGAGCTTCTAATTCAACTGGGGTAAAGTCTACCTCTGAAAGATCAAAGACCTTTTCAGCAAGGTTGGGGCCAAACACAGGAACAGCGGAGGCAAGCCTTGCAACGGTTTGCCGAACCATATTCTCCCTGCGTTTTTTCTTTTCTACGTTAGCATATATCTCTTTGGCTTTTTCGGGATGCTGATCTCGAATAGTTTTCCAGACAGATGTATCAATGTTTTTATCAAAGGCAATGGATCGTGCGAATTCAGTAGTATAATCTTCACGTGGCTCTTCTTTGGGGATATCATACTGGTTAGCCAGCCCAAGTCTTTGCACAGACCTGCGCCATTGCATCAAATCTGATTCGGTATCGTAGTATGTTGGTTGTGGCTTTTCAGCGTCAGAGGGCAATGGGATATTGGCAACTCTACCCTCTCTAATTTTCTGAAGCCAGTCTTCGTATGATGTTTGGGGCCCGTTAGGCATGAACTATTACTGGGATGCTAACAATGTAGCTACGATTTGATTAAATAATTCCTCATCACCCTTTGTAATCCGAACTTTTTTCCCAGCACTGGTCTTTGGGATGTTTAATACATCTGAAAGAGCAAAATTATTAGATGGATATATATTGAGTCCCGTAACTCTTCCAAAAGATTTGGTTGGTTCAACCCTGATCTCTTTTCCCTGTATTGTATAAGTACCAGATGGGATATCCACTTCAGGCTCTTTGGCTTGGGCCTTGGTTTCACGAGACACCCACAGAGTATCTCGACCCGCCTTGTACTGCATCAGTCGATCTGGCGACCACCCTGCTTCGCTATACTCTCTCAATTGCTGTTCAGTTATGGCATCAAACTCCTTGCGTTCCTTTGAGACTAAATCGTCGTCCTCCGGTGGTGTGGGATCGTCGGGGTCTTTTGGTGGTTCAGGTGGTGTGGGATCGTCGGGGTCTTTTGGTGGTTCAGGTAGCCCTTGTTTTGTAAGTGCATTATATAATGTTTCTAACTCACCTAGTGGGATACCATAGAGATCATGAGCCTCCTTTTGGGCCTTAGCTATGTCTTCTGGATTCCTCATGTTGGCTCCTGAGACTTCTCTATTAAAATGAGTTTCCGCTTCGATATCCTCATAACCGTGTATGTCTTTTAGCTCTTGGATTCTCCCTAAAAAAGTGGGCTTTTTCTCACCCCGTTCAGCCGCCAGTTGTGCTCTTATATTGACATTTGCTATTCTAATGTTTTGCTCGTCTAGCTTGTTGATAGCAATGTCTGCATCAATCTGTTTAACCATCTCTTCATTACCCTGATTGAGGGTTTTAAGTGATAGTAACTTTTCCCTAGCTTCCCCAAGTCTAAATACGGCCGTCATATTGGACGTTAATCTTTTCTGTAGATTAATATCACCAGAAATACCTCTCTGAGTTGTGGTAAGGGAGTTTACTGAATTTATTTGCTGTGCATCAGTAAGTATATATTGTCCAGCTCTCGGGTGACCGGGTTCAAACTTTGCAAAGATGAGTGCTCTGGCTGTGTCACCACTATTTTCCTCCGTTGCTAGAAAATTTGGATCGGAAGCGTTGGCTATTTGAGAACGCTGGTCAGCCCTTGTCTTATTAACTTCTATTGCTTTGTCATTTGTTAGTATTAAAGCATCAAGTCTTGTGTTGAAGCGTGCGTACTCATCAACATCCTTCATAGCCTTCAATCGGTTATTTAATTGTGGAAGGTCTTTACCCGCAATAATCCGATATTCAGTAAGATCATCATCAAACCTCTTTTGAATGCGCTCACTTTCTTTTCGATCCCATTCTTCAGTCCCTTCCCGTATACGCTGATTATACTCTGTTTCAAGGAGGGTCTTAGCATTTTCCAAATCAGTAACACTTTTCCTACCAGCACGCTCTTCTGCACGTTCTTCCCGTGCAATCTCTTGGGAGTTGAGTGTCTGCATTTTTAATAAGTCCAATGAATCGGACACTAATGTTTCCAACATCTGGCTCCTACGTGTGTCTTGTATGATCGGTCTCGATTCAGCTACATAGTCCCGACTTAAAATATCATCTCTTGCCATTATTTTTCTCCCCAAAGCATATCTAACAGGTCTTTGACTTCACCGCTTTGTTGTGCTTGATTCTCTAAAAACTTTGGTGCCTGTTGTAAAGATTTAACATTATTTTTCACTGACTTCCATCGTTGCTGGCACTTGCCACAGCCACGGTGTTTGTCTTTATACTTGTCGAGTACGAACTGTTTAAAACTATTTGTGTTCATCGCGGTCTTGCGTTACGCATATCATCTAAAAATGTGGTGCCTCCGTTACCAGTGCCTCCGTTACCATTGCCACCATTAACAATGTCTTGCGTACCAGTCGTTCCTACAGCGGCTCTTTGGTCGGCACATCTCTTTAGACATGCCTGATAGCGGACTGAATTCCCCCGAAATGCTTTGCACTTATCTTCACAGCTTGGCCCACCAACACCAGCACCATTACCATTACCGTTACCATTACCATTGCCACCCACTGGTTGACAATCCATAGTGAAATCGCCCGGAGCTCCAGAAGTACCCTCTACTCTCACACACTGTTCATTCGCTCCGCATGGGGGGTCACACACATTAACTCCATCACCATCATCACCATCAATTGGGGGACAATCACCTAGGTCTCCCACACAGGTTCCATCCTCACATTCCAGTAATCCCTGTTCTGTACATGATAAGGGAACGGTGGTGCCACAGCTCGCACCTACTGCGGTACATTCATCTGCTCCCATACCAGCGACAGAAATACATGTGTCAGTGTTGGGATCACATACCAAGTGTGTTTCACCATCACCATCCCCGCCAGTACATGCTTCACCTATTGTAGAACACGTATCTATGCCTTCACCCGCCGTCTCAGTGCATACACCATTTTGACACGATAAGTGTGTTGCTGTTTGACCACAGGGGCCACCTACTTCATAACAATCGTCTCGACCCTCATCAAGACATTCTTGACATGTTTTGGAAGGGCCAAAACATAAATCTGAACTATCAGCACAGGTGCCATCAGGACAGGTAACCTTGTCCTGTTCTTCACATGTCTTTATAGTACTACCTTCTTCTGGCTTAAATCCAGCTTGATACAGGCGGAGGGATTCTCTTCCAATGCCACTTAAATATTGTTGCATAATGTCTTCTGGGGCGAGTGCCTTCTTAAATCTTGCTTCCTCAAAGCCGATGAGGGCTTGCTCCCGTTCCATCTTAGCCTTTATGTCAGCTAGCTCTACATCGGAATAGCCAGCATCTTTGGCCGCTTGTAATTGTGCTTCTATTACATCTTCATTAGCCTGTGCCTGTTGCTGGGACTCAAAATTCTTGAGGACTTGTTGCACAAGGTCTTCTTGGCTTGCACGTCTGGCTTCTTCTGCCTCGGTTTCTGAGGCTTCAAGTTCACCGGCACGACCTAAAAATTTTTCTTGGAGCTGTGTGTATGCTTCTCCGGGCTGTCTACCAGCTTGTTGTAGAAATGGAGAGGTTGCCCCTGCTATAAAGCCCCGTGTTTGAGCGCCGCCGAGGCGTTCTTGAGCATACTGTTGCATAAGGCTCCCACGAAGACCTTCCTTCCCACTTACAAATTCTGTTCTAGATGCCTTTCTGCCAAGTCTTATTCTCTCAGCCGCTTCACCACCGAGAATCTCGGGAGCATCAATAATTTCCCCTGTCTCTGGGTCTTTTGTGGTAAACTCACCATACTTGGCTTCCAGCCGGTTGATCTCCTCATTGATCTGTTTACCTGTAAGGCCACCAATAACACTTCCGTGTTTAATGGTAGTGAATTGTAGATCATCTGGAAGCTTGTCATAATCTTCCTTGGACATGTCCTCACCGAACATGACCTTGCGCTGTCTACCCATTTCATCGATCTTCTGCTTGGCAATGCCGCCAAGTTCTTCAGCACCTTCTACACCATATTGAGCCTGAAGCTCGGCTTCTTTTTTTGTTTTCTGTGAAACTGAGAAGTTCCAGTCATCAACGATATTCTTGATCTGGGCTTTTTCCCAGTCGGGGAGTCGATCAAGGATAGCGTTGAACTGTTCACGCTGGAAAGGAATAATATATTTCTTAGCCGCATCAAGCGTAATACCATATTTATCGGCAATAGCTTTATGGGCGGCGTCCTGATCGTAGGTATTATTTTCCGGATCATACCCAAAAAGCTCGGCATACTGGCTAAAATCACTAAAGCCAGCGTCTTCTAAGAGAGAGGCTAGGTCAGTAGGTAAGTCTGCATCTGTAAGGCCACCGAGGAACTCCTGCATCCAAGGCGGATTTTCTTCACTCGGGGCTTGTGTATCTACACAACCATAAACCAGATCACCGGCAGAGCCCGTTTCCCCACCACCTATGACTACACATTCTTGCCCCTCTGGGCATCCATCTGTTCTACAATCAGCCATAATTAATTCCTAAGCAAAAATATCATAAATTTTATCTGGTCGAATCTCACCACCACCACCACCGAGTCCTTTCGTAAAGTCCATACTACCAAGTAGAGCCATGATTGGATAAGCTAACTGCCTAGCATAAGCAATAGATTCTGGGCCCACTTCCATTCCTAATCCCTCCGCTGTCGGGGTATATTCTTGCTCCAGCATACTTTTGAGTGTTCTTGTTTCTGTCTCTATTGCTCCAGCCTCTCTTCTAGCCGCCAATCTTTCGTCCCGTGCGGCTTCACCATTCTCTGGCTCCCTGTATTGAGCAATGGGGACTTCACCTGCACGCTCTTGTACAACCTCACGACCTGCTTTCTGAGCTTTGCCACCGGCGAATAAACTACCCGCTATAGTGGTGCCATACCTAGCCGCTTTACTTCCTTTCATAAGAGCATGAAAGGCTTTGAGACCCTTACCACCTAACCCCAAAGCACCACCACCATATGCCATAAGAGCAAGGCTTGCAAGTCCAATTGTCCAGTCTAATAATTTTTTATCTGCGGCTCCCCTTGCCTCCGTTGCGACCTGAACAGTTTTTTGTTTGGCAGTTTTGGCCACTTCTCCAACCCTGCCAAGCTCGGCTTCTATATCACCAGTCTCTTTTAAATATTGAAGTGTTGCCTGACCGCCACGTTCTTCCCGCTCCATTTCCATACTACGGACGAAGTGTTGCATCATTTCTTCTGTAATATCTTCTCCACCGTATATAGCCATAATAAAACTCCCTTACGTTAAACTTTCCCAATTATTGGATGTCTCTTCCTCAACAGGAAAGAACTCCGTGTAATACAACTTAGACCCCAGACGAAGGTACAGTCTGAGGTTCTTGCCCGGCACCCGTGAATATCGCCTCTCACCGTCAGCCATCTGGCTCACAGATGGTGGATGAGGAGAAATAGCAATGGGTGGCTGGGTACTATTCCTTAATTTTCTTTCTTCTCGTGTCAGTGGCATTAGCTTACCCTCTGGTATATTGGTCTGTATTCCACTGCCACATCATTGATCTGGACACCTTCTGAACTTCCAGTATCATTCGTAGCGTTCACGATCTTAAATCTTATACTCTGGCAGGATATAGGACTACTGGGCTTTGCCCGAACCTGTTTCCAGCCAGAACCCCCGCCAGCGAAGTCACCTGTAAGCTGGTTTGAAAAGCTAGTACCGCCGTCAGTATCATAAAATATGGGTTGTGTCTGGTCATTATCACTCTTATATGTTAGTGTTACACCATATATTTTCTTTTTCCTACCCGGTTCACCAAAGTCAATATCCTTTGTAGTGACTACGAACTTGTCCTCTCCCACAGAACGCATGGAATCTGTCCATTCTTTAATCTCGTAGGCATCAGATGTGGAGTTCCAAGTATTGCTTGTCTGTCCTTCCCATGCTGTGTCAGATGACCAATACAGGTCACCAGTAAGCAATGTCTGGTATACAGATGTAGTATTACTGTTCCAATCTACTACCATGTTGGCCCTATTATAGTTATCATCAAATGCTGATTGACCCTTGATCCACGACTGCGTCCTGAAATCATATATATATACATCTCCCGCATCAGCAAAGGCGTTCTTCAGGACAATGAGATAATAGCGCCTTGGGTTATACCCGATCAATGTATCACGTCTAAAGTAGGTCTGCCATGTAGATTCCTTGATCCTGTTGAATAAAAGATTTGTCACGTTTTGACCATCATATAGGTATACACCGAACTTGTTAACCCAGCACACACCAAACTCTGTCTTGGTAGAGGCATAAGGATGTTCAATCCCTACCAAGTCCTTAATATCCTCAACATACCAGTTGGATGGTGACGGAGAAGCGATATTAATGATATAGAGTTTCCGGTTCTTAAAGGCTAGTAATCGGTCTGAGAACTCTTCCAGCTTGGTAAACTCCTCAGCATCGCCCTTTACCACATCAATGAAGTAGCTTCTAGGGAACGTATCAAACTTACCGATAGGCGTATACATGATCCGGTCACGCATCTGAACAGTCTCACTGTCCTCATTTACCGTCTTCATGTTTGCCACAAAGGCACGTCTATTAGCCACTATGGCAGTTTTAAAGCCTTCACCAGTACCGGAAATGGTTAATTGTTCATTAGCGTCTTTATTAGCCGGGAAGCTATTAAGAATTTCATAAGTCTCAAGGGCTGGGGAAGGAACGATGACTGTATCCACTTTCATATTAATACCAGAGTCCACTACCCACGGAGAATATTCACCGCTTAGACTTCCCCTGACGCCATCTCGAAGGCTAATGTCCAACAGCAAAGCCCACGGATCAGAGGTGGTATTTATTCTAGTATAAATACGAGCACCGGATATCCTTGGATTAAAAGAACCTGCGGAATTAGCATCAGTTAAAGCGGCTCTTACATCTATATCAAGAGAATCCAGTGATGTGGCGGCAAAAGTATTGTTAGATGATGGTATGAAAAGGAATGATTCCTGATGGCCATCATATATAAAACTTGCGGCAATCTGATATGTCTCACTTGCCCACGTACCGGCTGGAGATGTGGGACTTTCAACCTTTAACTTGAATCCAGCTCCAGCTTCAGGATAATTTGAAGCGTGTATGTCACATTCCGTAGGTGGGGATAGAGTATTATTATCATCGTGCCAATCGTCAAAACCGTAAAATGTCAGAGATACATTATCAAGGTTGAATGCGGCATTGGTTGACGAGCCTGTAATTCCTATAGTAAAAGCACCAGCCGATGACTTGGTCTTGTAATATATACTTGTCGTAGCGTCTGACATGGTCAAATCTGTTGAAGTAGCGGCATGGGCTGTTGTGATAGAAGCCTGTAAAGTCGCCGAACTACCAAGATTTAATCCTGACATTGTATATGTAAACTTGTAGATGGCGTTGGGAATGGTCTCACCTATAGTCATCTCAGCCACTGCCTGAACTAAAGTGGCGGGGCTTGCATGGTGAGCATAGCTTGCATCTGTTGCATCCAGAGTCCACCCATTACCTCCTGTCCAATTAGAACTAAAATTGCCCGTATTGGCTAGGTGTTCCATTGATCCGGAGATGTCCTGAAAGGGACGACGATTGATGTAACCGTACCACTTATTCTGGATACTGGAACCGAATGCGGCGTCTGAGACCCTGAGAGCTTCATCGGCGAAATAAAATACACCCTGTGTCAATCTGGTAATTGTAACATCACCATCTTCATCGTCCTCGTCAGTAAGTACCCCGCTGTGATCCAAGGTTAATACAAGTTCGGAGACAGTTCTTACACGCAGACCGTTGAAATTGTTATTGGTCACATCAGTACAACCCGAGATTCCTATGATGTCACCTTTTCTAAACCCCTGAGTTATAAAATTAACTGAGCCGGCATCTGCTGTAATGGTGTCATAACCATCAGCATTGCCAGCAAAAGCCAGTTCATCTGAACTAAAAGCTCCCGAGGTGGATGCCGCACCCATATCAAATATCCCAGACTGAAAAGAATCACTACCAAGATCATAAAGATCAACCTCTCCAGTTTTAGAATCAATGACTCCCAACCAGTTCTCACCAGTATCTAGAGCCCTAGGGCCACGTTCATGATCGGACTCAAAAATAAAGGCGCCATAGCCGGGACAGATATGTCCAGCCGTCCCACTGGGAACATCAGTATGTGCGGTATCCCCACCCATGGGACGTATAGACTTCCTATCTTCCAGTATGATATTCTCTACGTCAGACATCTCGTTCTCACCAATGTCACGTGGATCGAGAGCTGAGTTTAGACCACCGGAGAAATCATTAATGTTATAAAACGCTTTAGGCATGCATTGCTCTCTTTACCCAACCATAATAATATTTTTCCAGCTCAGGCCTTGTAAGAGCCAGTCTGGCGTACTCCATGATCCGGTAAGCCCTTAACCTATCAGACTCCAGCCTAGCAGTCGCCTTGATGGTGTTAGGGCCTACCTTCCCATCTACTTTTATCTTGTCCTTATTCTTCCCGTTACAGGCACGTTGAAGTATCTTGGAGGACTTGGCTATACCCTGATTGACCACCATGTCAAAGTACTGGCCCTGTAGTTTGTCGGGCAACCTCTCAATCTTGGCGGGTAACCAGTAATCATCTTTGTACAGTTCCACAGCGTCATCCACTGTCAGGTTCTCAATGTCAACATTCGGATACGCCTTCTTGGAAATACCGTACTTGGTCTCCCCGCCGGGATCATCAGGGTCATTTACATAACCACCTTCCCGTTCAATAACTTTCTTTATCTCTTGATAAAACGGCATTATTTTTTCTTCATTACCTTTATGCCTGTCAAAACTTTCTTCACAGACGCCCAAATTAAGTCGTCCATTTTGCTCGGTGACATGGCGACGACTTTGTCTACCACCATCACGCCGATTGTAACTATTTGCCAATTCTCTACTACCCAGTCCATTATAGACCTCCCATTGTTTATTTATATAATATCCAAGCTGAAGGATCAGCGGTATTATCTTCCGGCTCTTTCGGGCTGACAATTTTGTCATTTTTATCATATCCTTCCCAACTGCATCCCTCATAGAAGAACATCACAAAAGCACAAACGAAACACATCCCAAGCACCGTTGCAAAAGTGTTCCCGAACTTCTGATTCCAATTCTCCATATCCTTAATATCTTTATTCATTTACACTCGCAATTCTCACATTCACAATTTTCACAATCACATTCATTAGTCATTTTAATTACACTTCCTATCGTTTTCTTATTCCAATTTTTTCCAATAAAGATTTATTCTCTTGTATAAGCTCTTCGTTATGATGCTCAATCTCTTCTACATGCTCTTTTTCCATCTGGTCTAGCCTCATCTGTATCCCTACTATCTCATCGTGTATCTGCGTTATCCTAGCCCCGTGGTCATCAAGTGTGCTACTGACTTTAAAATAAGAAGCCGTAAGCAAAACAGAAGCTGTGATAATCTGTATAAGCCACTTGATATTGATGTTGACATGAAGGCTATCATTGAGACTAGTCATTTCCCAAATACTACACTGCTAACCAGAGCAAGAACAGAGCCAAGAATAACACCAACAATCGAACCAAGCCCCCGAAGCCACGATACCTGCTTCGCAAGTTCAGATTGACGCACATCCATTCGTCCAAGATTTTCCTTAATCCATTCGACATCATTACGTACGACGGATAAATCAGATTTTAAACTTTCTCTCCACTCAGTCAATTCAGCATTGTTCATCAGTATCTTGCCCAACATAAGTCCAACCATCTGGAAAACTAGTTTTCACTTCTTGCTCCACGTCGTCCACGAAAATCCATTTTGTTTTAGGTGGCGTTGACACGTATAAATCAATAGAGTTATGAGTACTCCCCAGAACACGTGTGGTGCTACCTGTTTTACCGATACCAGTATCATGGCACCGACAACTGCAATCGCACACGCTGTCACTGGGTCTTTCATTAATCATTGCTTCTTAATCTCTCTACTTCTTTTTCAAGAGTATCAATTCTAAACACATTAGCCTGTATATCAGCCTGTAGTGCATACCACATACCTAGCAGGGATATAAGACCAGTCACAGCCGCCACCATAGTTTGGATTGACAACGTGAATTTTTTTTTAAGTATCTCCTCATCAGGCACAGGTAGTGTAGTAGGTAGTGGTGCTACCTTAGCCACAACCGGCTTAGGAGTAATCTTCTTCTGTAAAATTTGTTTCTGTAATAACCTGTCACGCTTTGACTTTTCTCTTTCAGACTGTGCTTCCTTAGCTTCCTCTAGCATGACCCCTGTTAAATCTTCTACTGTGACATACCCAGCGGCAACTAGAATCTCTCCCAACTTTCTATCATCACCATTAGACTGCTTATTAATAGCCTCATTAAGCTGTCGCTTAGTGATAATGTCAGCATCCATTAATAGACTGCCGAGCTTAGTCTTATGACCCATCGGTAAACTTGACCTCAAATACATCATGGTCATCAGTTCCTTTATACTCTATCTGAGTAATATCTGCTTCGCCACCGAAATGTTGAGCGATACCCTTTAGTGTGCCTATAGCCAAAGGAGCTAATCCATCCCTTGGGGACTCATAATGAATTTCAAAATGATTGTCTCCAAGCTTCTTTATTTCAAACGAGGGTGGAGCTAAGTTGGGTAACATCTCTGCTATCCTAACATGCATCTCATCCAGTCCCTCTACAAAGGTTTCAAAGTCGTGCCCAAATGCATTGAAGTAATCTCCATAACCTTTTGGCGCTACATCCGTTGCCCAATACACGCCAAACATCTCTAAGACGTCTGATGCCGGCACCCCCAATATCTCTGACGTAGCCCCAACAAGTGAGTATGTAACGGAATCATCATACCCTTCCATACTATCAAATACATCCTCTCCTACTCCAGAGGTTTCAAGTACTTGTTCCCATACCTCATCGCCAGCCTCTCTTGTGACTAAGGTTCGGATAGCTTCGTTAATCATTCCGTACATTACTTGTATTCCAATTCCATTGTGTATGATACTACAACATCTGTGGGCCAATCATCTGTTGCCCATCTCTGTTTAGAAAAAAACTCTCCATGACTATAGCTAAATGGAAGAATCCAATCTCTAGCATTATCAGGCCAAGGAACATAATATGTCTTATCCATTACATCACCCCCATTCATATCATCGTTCCACTTAATGATGTGACCAGTAAGAAAAACAGAATCAACAAAAGATGAATCCAGTTTCGTGACAGCATACCAGTAGCCGAGTTCCAAGCTGTCTGTACCATACGGGTAGAGTGTAGCATCTGATGTTATCCCAAAAGATGCTTCGCTTTCAACATATGAAGTATCATGGACTTGAACATAGAGCGTATCCCTTATCTCATAGATTTCGGGAATGTATACTATCTCTGGCTCTAATTGACATCCGAGAAGTATGAGTGGAAGAATCCATTTAAGCGGCTTTAGCAACTTTGGATTTTTTCTCTTTCTTCGGAGGAGGCATTACCTCACCGTTCTTAGGTGTGGCTTCAGCCTCAACATCTTCCAGTGCTCTTTTATATCCCATCAACTGATGTTGTTCAGCAGTTATCTCTGCCATCTGTTGAGGAATCTCTGCAAGTCTTGCATCTACCTGTTCTAGTGTTAGTACCATGTTATCTCCTATGAATTAAGCATTTTCCAATGCGGTTACTTTGGCTGAAAGTTCTTGGATTGCTTTGATAACGGGAGTCATAAAATTACCCTTAGACAAACTCTGTTCTCCTGTCTTACTATTGCTACAACCCCAAGCTGGAAACTTCGAATGATTATGAGAATCCATCGTAGTTTTTACTTCTTGTGCAACAAATCCATAGTTTAGTTTTTCTGTGTTTATACCCGTCTTTGTCATTCCTTCTTCCTTTAATTCCTCATCCCAATCTTCGTAGGCTCTCCACTTAAAAGTTACAGGACGAAGGTCATTAACAAAGGCAAGTCCCAAATCACAATCCTCAATATCTTTTTTTATCCTTTCATCTGAAGCATTTGCCCAAGAAGTGCTGTCGTTAGCAACATAAATTTTAGAAGTGTTGCTTGACCCTAAGTTAATTGTATTGCTGTCTCCAGACATTCCATATCCCAGACAAACAACATCAACTTTGTTCTCCGCATCCATGCTGGTACCCGTACCAATCAGAGTATTACGTGAACCAGTTTGTATTACATCACCTGCTTGATAACCAACACAGGTATTATTACGTCCCGATGTCTGGGCACTTAAAGCCTGATGTCCGATTGCTACATTTCTGATAGAATTATTTAGTGCGGCATCCATAGCATAATTACCAATACCAATATTTTCACTGGTCGCATCATTTGCCCAATCGCCACCACCTGAATTTCTACCAATAAATATATTGTTGCCTGAACCAGCGGAGGTAGTTTGTGTTCCAGCCGCCTGAGTAGCAGTCATAGCATTAACACCAATGGCAATATTATTAGAACCCGTGGTATGTTCATCCATCGCCCCTCTTCCGATGGCGATATTCTGCCCACCAGATGTGAGAACCGCAGCTGCACCTTCTCCGATGGCTACAATCTCATTTGCTGTTGTTACACCAGAACTCATAGCACCCGAACCTATTGCTACAATAGATGCACCTGTACTAATGGTCTTTCCTGCTTGATAACCAACGGCTGTATTTTTTCCAGAACCATCTGCCCCTTCATAATCTTCCAACGCCTGATAACCGATTGCAGTATTAAAATCTCCATCAACGCTACCCAATAAAGCACCATTACCAAATGATGTATTATAGTTACCAATAGTAATGGCAGTCCCAGAATTGTATCCAACAAAAGTATTTCCTGCCCCCTCTGTAAGGGCCGCTCCTGCCGACTTGCCAATTGCAACTGTGCCAGAAGCCTCATCAGCTCCATCCGTACTATCTAAAGCACCAGCTAAAGCACCACTACCAATAGCAACACAATCGTTTACTTGTTCTGTTCCAATAGCACCGCTCATAGCATTGTAACCAATCGCCACGTTATCGTCCGATTCGGTGGTACCTTGATATAATGCGTTATAACCTATGGCTACATTATTATCCGAAGTTGTAAGTGCCGTACCAGCCCCAAAGCCCAGCGCTGTATTTTTAGCTCCAGAAGTAACTGCGGCTCCTGCGGCCTTACCTACTGCTGTTAGACCAGAAGCACCGCCAACTAAAGCTCCGGCACCTGCTCCGCTACCTATTACAACACAATCAATAACTGAGGCTGTAGTCCAAGCACCACTCATAGCATTAAAACCTACTGCTACATTGTCGTTTGTTTCAGTCGTACCCTGATATAGTGCACGATAACCAACTGCTGTATTATGCTCTCCTGTAGTCACATCAGCACCAGCACCTTCTCCAAATAAAGAATTACCAGTACCTGCGGCTAAATCAACACCACAATCTTTACCAAATGCGGTATGTGATGTTCCCGTACCACTACCTACAGCATAAACCTCTGTAGCTGATACAAATAATGGAATGGTATTACCAGCACCGTCTGAGCACTGGTCAGGGGTAGCGCCGTCTGCCGCCCTTGCACCATTATCATTCGTCTTGAGCAAGCCTGTAAAAGTACTTGCTATTGTATTTCCTGATAAACTCGCCATAATTTAATCTCCTAAAGTTTCCTTGTTAAAACTCGCAACTTACCGCCCGAAACTATTTGACATGGTTGCGATAAAATCTTTAAACAATCTTTTGCCATTCACGTTGTTCATTATCCCATGTATCGTTAAGAGATATAGAGTTCCATAAATCTCTTGCGAGACGTGCCATTTGATGCACTGTCTGTGTGATACCTAATCTTGTACCTAAACGTGACATGACTTAAGGCCCTAAGTACAGGAATGCAGAACCAGAATCCAAAGCTACTGCTTTCCACCTACCATAGATCGTCATACCTTGTGGCATAGTTGTTCCATCAATAGCAACGCTACCTGATCCAGCTCCACCTTGAACATCCGTAGGCCAATCCGATTCAGCCGTTGTCGCATCACTGGAATCAAATACACTATCTTCTGAAAACTGTATTGCCACTACCACCATATTGTCCGGTGGTGTATATGTGCCTGTGCTAGATAAAAATGCAACACCTGCCTGACCCAGTGTGATGTTGCCCTGTTCTACAACAGTATATTTATGAGTATCCGCTGAAGAATCTGTTGCCATAATTTAATCTCCTTGTATTGTGTATGCCTTTCCGCCCGAGACCTCTGACATGGGCATATCTATCTAAACGTAAATGGGACGATGGCTCTCTGGCCACCTACCTTATCCCTGCCGGCTTCCTGACGGACTTTGGTTTCCCAAAGCCTCTGATACTTAACAGCCGATGCGGCACTAACCTCGTCCAATCTATCTTCAAAAAGTTTCCAGTTTACATAATTGACCAATGTTGGATGTAACGTGTCATCGATCTCTGGCACGTCTGAAAGGTTTTCAATCTTTCTTGGCTGGGCACTGTATTCAATGAGCAATCCATTACTCGTAGACTCGTCTATTGATTCAAGGGCATTCTTACTAGAAGTATTCTTGCTGGTAACAAGAGCGATCCTGTCACCCACAACATACCAAGACAGATAGTCCTCTGGATAGTTATAAGCCATTATTTTTCATCCACATTTACAATATTATAATAATTGGTCACTCTGGGAATATATCTGTAACTCCCGTCCGAGTCCTTATAGGACACGGAATAAATCTTATCTATCTGAAGGTCAGAGTTCCGATCTCCAATGTTGTACCAACGCTGATCCTCAACTGTGTCAATCTTCATACGTCTTCTTACGACCTTATACTTGCGTAGATCAAGGAGCGCATCATTAACAAGCGCTTTGACGTATGTTTCACCAGCATCGGGATGAACCATTCTAACCCTTGATAGTATTTCTTTAAATGTCATTGCGCTCTGGCTCCTCCCTGTTGACCATAAAGAGCGGTTAAACCCATCTGATAATCATTTTTCAAATTTGCTATAATGGGCGAGAGGAGCTCAATATCCTCATTGTTAGCCAGTAAGTACTCACCAGCCTTAACAGCTCCATAGAGCATCACAAGGTATTCAGCCTCATCAGGAAAGCCTGCAATCGAACCCCCGCTACTGGCGTCCACAGTGGGTGGGCTAGCATATACAACCTTCCCTACACTGGAACTGGAAACCGGTAGGATGATAACCTTCATAGTACCATCAGTCTGCGGCTCCGTGTAATATACGGGGTCTGTAGCCGTTGCATAGTTCATATCGTCCGGATCGGTAGCACGACCCCTTAATGCCGCAGGAATACGCCTACACGGCTGATCTATGGTACCATCGTTCCTATAGACCTTTAAAATCTTAAATGTGGTTAATGTGGTACCGCTATCAGGATCAAACGCTGAGGTCTCAGTTGCCACACTGTTAAGCATGTCCCGAGGCATGAGGTTTGTGATCTCCTTTGCCCCATTAGTCATCCACGTGTCCAGAAGTCCCTGAATACTAGCCAGTGTAGTACTGTCTATAGCCAGTAAGTTCTGAATCTGTACATCAAAGTTCTGGTATGCCATTAGTCTTCAATAATTAGAATTTCTAAGTCTACAGCCGCAGTATTAGCTCTTCCCCAATAATCACTATCAGCGGCACGAAACATAGCAAACTCACCGGCTTTCAACTTGCAGAAGTAATTAGTATCATTTTCGTCCGCAATCTCAACATAATTGCTTGAATCTAAATTTTTGATAAACATATATCCATAGGTTCCAATTGTAGCAACGGCAGTAATCTGTGTATTACTAGTAGCAATCTCTTGAATAGTTTTGTTAAGCGAATCTCCTGACACATCCACAAAAGTAGAAGTGTGCATACTCTCCTTAACACCACTCTTGCCGTACTCCAGTTGAGCTTCAATTCTTAGTTCGTTAGCCATTATTCTTGTTGCCCCCAATAATCTTTATAATGTTTAGAGAACCAAAGAGCCTCTTCATCATTATTCATTTGTATATATTCTCCGGTTTGTAGTGCGAAATCATAAGCATCATCCACTGTAAGAAGGGAAAGCATTGGTTGACCATTCACCTCTTCTCCCCTATCAACCACCCTAGGAATAACCAGATTATCAACCTGCATCATAAAATGAGACATGGGGCTAGGATCACCCTCTATAAATACTTCTTTGCCAAAGTTCAATGAACGATCTAAAATGCGCTGAACAAAGTTCTTATCTTTGTTTGCAAGAAGGATATTTTCAATAGATGGTTGCTTGGTCTGACCATTTTCCTGATGTAATTGCAAAGATGCCGAAGCCAAGAGGCTATCTATTCCTGAATGAACTCCTAAGCCATTAGCCATTATTTCTTCCTCGACATCCTTTTACGTCTCACAGGCTTGGCTTTTTTTCTCTTTTTTGTCTTTAGTGGCGGTCTTCCAACCTTCCTACCGTATGTTCCGGGGCCTTTTGGCATAGCTATTTCTCCTTATCTTTAACTACCTGATACCGCTTACTGGATATATCTTCAATATTCTCCAAGCGCTCATCTATGACTTTCAATTTCTCTAGAACCTGTTGATACTTATCCATAAAGTTTTGAGGATCATGAGCCATCTTCTCAAGTTTCTTTATCCTAGACGCTAGCTCGGCTTTTTTTAAAGCCATCTACAATCCTCTTATGGAACTTATCAGCCTTTGTCTTAGCCATAGCATTAACAGACTGTTCTATAGTTGTATGTTTGAAATCAATAAGGTCTCGTCTTATGGCTGGTGCCCAAGACGACTCCCTTACTACAGCATTAACTGTATATAGCCGAGGAGCGGCCCGTTGACCACACTCCTTGCAATAAAACCATCCTTCTGGATTGGGTTTCTCACAATGCATACATGTTTTCATAGAGGTGGAAGGGGGTTTGACCCCCCAGCCACCTGATCCTTATATCGGGATTCTAACCCCGAACTTCAGATTTTTTTCGTTAAGCTACGCTATGTCCCGCAACACTCGGTGAACGAGTGATCTTTAGGGCTTTCAAATAGACAGCACTATCGGCATTTTTACCTTGCACTATCATATAGGGCACAAGCACATCACCACTATCAAAAGTGAATGCCGCAGTTGTGGTAGGAGCCGCTAATGCTCCCGTCTTCATTGGCTGTGCAGAAATATGCTTATATGTAACTGCACCATCTGAATCTAGGTTAATTACGAACCTATGATTATGATTCGCCGCTGGATTGTCACCGGTATCCGTATAAGTACGTCCACCATCATTCAAAGCACTAGCGATAGATATCATATCAGCTTGCATGTTACCAAAAGCTACATAGTCAGTATACAGGGGGTCGCCACTAGCCGCCGCTAGAATACCACCATGTCCTGTTTCAAACTCTATACCCTTTCTCAGTCCCACTGCACAAGCGTCGTAATCAGTCCAGTCTACATTATTCCATGTTACATCAATAGTAGCGGTATGTGTACCAGCAACAATCTTGTTGCTTTTACTACCAAACTGACTACCACTGAAGACTATTTCAACTCCAGTGTTATCAGCAGTCTCGGCATCCATTTGCAGGTTTAATCCTGCTACTGTAGCGTTTGTATCTGTTGCAGGTACAGTTCCATCAACATTGGGAATAGTTCCCACTGCTGTGAAAGCACCTACGCAAGATGCTACACTTGGATATAAGTCGCCATCTGGCCCCGGCCAGAGAGCACCGAACTTATCTCCATCCGCATAAACATCAGTTGCTGAATTGCCAAAAGATGATAACACAGGTGGAGCACAGTTAATGTAGTCCCATTCGAAAATAGTTTCAGCTCTAGTTTTTCCATCATAGGAAGAACTATTTTGGTTTAATACATCAGCTCTCATAACAATCTCCTATTAAAGATCGGTAAAAGCATAAAGAGCATGAGTTTCAGGAATAGTGACCTCTAAACCGGCTTCGGTCATGATCATATCCTTTCTCAGGTCTTCATCTGCTTGTTGTACGTTCGTAATAACATGAGTGTCACGATTAACGCCATTACCAACCAAGGGTCGGTAGGCGCACTGACTCATATCAACCATGAGCAAGAAACCACTTGCAATACCTCTAAACAAAGGTTCTTTCACCAGTGACAATGAACCGTGAATGGTATCAATCTGCATCACACTGTGACCGAAAGACCCCTCACGTTGAATAACATCCATATTGTATCTCAATGGATAATCTTCGGAAGCACCAGCAGATTTTGTTACAAACCCTGTGGCCCCCATTTTATTCATATAAGTCACAACCGGCAAGCTGGCAAGGGCAAGTTTATCTGACTGTCCGCCACGAGCGGGGTCAAAAACAACCTGCAAGTCACCAAGTAACTGATCGTAGGTAAAAGATGTGCTAGCAAGCGTCATATGGTAAGGAGCACCTGAAGTATATGAAGCGGAACTAGCCGCCGTGGCATTCTTTAGAATGTGACCCACAATACCTTCAGTATACTGATAACCATCGACACGAGCACGGTGTGAGAAGAGCATAGCCCTCTCAATATCCACCTTATGTTCTCTGAGTTTCATTGCCCAGACTCGTTGCCATTCATCAGCATAACCACGATAATTCGTGGCTCTAGCTGTATTGGTTAACTCAGCGGCAGTCTTAAAGATTTGGGTGTACCCAAAATCGTCTTCTACTTCACTTGACCAAACATCAGGAGAACCGGAGCCCTCTTGAAACGATGTACCGATAACTTGACATTCGTCATTATCTTCCACATCGTTATAGTTTGTTCCGTCATTAGCGGAGTTAGAAAGAGCGACACACTTGGCTTCAATGCTAGTATTCGTACTACCATGCGAAACAGTCTCAACTCTAAAAATGATATGAGACTGTGCGGTTTGATCTGCTTCAAGTGCAAAGACCATGCCCTTGACCAACCATTTGATCGGTGAGCTTGAACCGTCATCTACGTTAAGATCATGTTTTGATCCCACTGTCACATCACTGGCAGTAGTAGTCTGAATGTTAAAGTTCCGACTCGTCCAATCAATCCTTGACCTGTCTTCCAAAAATCGGAATACAGAATCATCGGTTGGTACCTTGGACATTTTGCTGAGGTAAACAAAGAATGGAGATTCCTCTGGGGACAATTCCGCTACCCGGTCGCTAAAATCGTATAGTCGTCTGGTATCTGGGGCAGTTCCTACACTTGTAAGAGTACCTGAACCAGCGGCTGACGTTGAAGCTTTACCCGGATCGAAAGACCTTGTTTGGCCTACGTTTATTGCCATTATTTATCTCCGTATTACATTAAGGCAATCTCCGTGCGTTTGATGCGTTCATGATCCCGTCCCATACCTGATCCTTTTCGGACTTCGGTCTTGGGGCTTGACCCTGAACAATACCAGCACTTCTTGGAGATTGCTTGTTTGCTCGAACAATATCTAAAGACGAAGAAGGCTTCGACCTATCCTCACTTCCATTTGTCTTTAAATACACATCAACAAGCGCCTCGAATGGTAAATCCTCTTTAGGAGTAGAATAAAACTGTACAAAATCATCAACCATATTGTCGTTGAAATTATAGTTCTCTTTCAAATCCCTTTTAAGGTCATTCATAAACACTTGTTCTTTAACAGCACCCATCTGCTGTTGAACCCCACGATTCACCGCTTTCTGCATCTCCTTCTGGACATGCTGATAAGACTCGGAACGGGGGTCGAAAAAGGCCTTCCAAGGGCTAAACTCGTCTTCAGATATCTTTTTCTGCTGTGCCGTTGCTGGCTGTCCACCGACAATCGCTGTCTGGAGCGTTTGCACCAGATCAGGTCTGCTCTCCAACAGTTCTATGAGTGGCTCATATTTTCCCATTTCCTTGTTTTTAGCGACCTCACGGTCGTACATGGACTGGAACTTTCTGGCCTCTGTGTCATAGTCTGAACTTGAAAAGTCAGTTTCTCCTGTCTCATCACCAGCGTACTGATAATCAGAACCTGTGTCGGCAACCTGCCCGGCATTCACGTCTGTGATTCCCGAATACTCAGTTGCTTCTTGTGTAGTTGCCTCTGCCATAATTCACCTCCTAGATGTTTTTGGACTTTGGGCGGAACCCCTTACGGATTTCCCACACCAAAACGTCACCTTTAGTGACCGGCTCGGCGCCCATTTTGAGGGCTCCCTTTCTTGCCTGTTGTTAATCTCCGCCAATACTTTTTACCGCATCTTTAATGTCACGCTCACCGAGCTTGACAGCGGTATCCATTTTGGCAGATTTTACTTTCCTGTCTGCTTCACCTCTGGAAGAAATGTCAGACAGCTTACTCTTAAGTTTTGCTACTTCAACACGCATACGGTCATGTACAGACTCACGTCTAGCGGTCTGTAGGTCTCCTTCAAGTTCTTGAACCTGACCTTGTAGACCCTGTATCTGCGCCTCGTAGCGATCATAATCATTTAATCTTTGCATAATTCCAGCCTTGTCAAATATTTCTGGGTTCTTGGCTAGTACTTCCATCCTGTCAACGAGACCAAGTTGAAAGGCCTGTAGATATACATCGTAGATAGCCCACTTACTTTCGGGAAGTGTAGAGCCGGGCTGTATGCGTACATCATGCTGACCTATATTCAATCTGTCTTTATAGATATCATTGACCGCATTGCCCACATCATCATACAAGTTGACAGAGATACCCGGTTCATCATTGTTTGGTTGAGCAAGGGTAAAAACTTTTTTATAGGTATAGTGGCCTTTAGCAAGACCATACAGTACCCGTCCCAACCTGTTAATACTAAATTCTATGTCCCTGAGCTTTGATTTTGGTCTTTCTGACCCTAGGGCAATCATACGTTCTGTGCCCCGTACTGTTTCCGGTGCCTTGTCCGGTACCCCATGCATCATCTCCGGAACTCCAAATGAAAAGTCTATATAGAACTCACATTGCTGGATCAACCGGTAGAACTCTCCCGCAAGAGGTTGTGGTGCCGGATAGTGTGGCTCTCCCTGTGTGGTATCCACTTCAATGACAGCATTGGGGTTTGACCAGTCCCGCTCAAGGTCTTCTATGTTAGGAACTGATCCCATAGGTACAATAAGCTTCAATCCGGCTGACGCCTGTGCATGTGACAGTGCCAGAGACCAGAGCTTATTCAAAAGCCTTTGCATGGGTCTCGCACGAGAAACATCTGATTTGGGATAGGGTGTCTCAGTCCAGATATTGGGGACTGGAACGATAGGATACATGTCTATGTTGAGTACTTTTTCATATAGTACCACCTCTCCAAGGGACGCTGATACAGCTACTCTAGGCTGTTGTATCTCCTCAAATTCCAAAAACCCACGCTCAAAAGCACCGGGGTTCTCTTCCAGTAATACTGAAAAAGCCTCTTCATCCATAATACTCTCTTGACCTGTCTGTGAATCCACCACACGATAAAAAGGTACTGTAATAGGATAAAACCGCTCTAGAATCTGGTATTTTTCCTGTCCCCACCAGTTCTTATCCTTGGTCTCTGCCGGAGTAAACGCACGAATAGAATTTTGCAAGGTAGATTCTGGATAGTCTTCTTCCAGAACAGTGGAAAGGTCATGAATAAGACCGGGTATCATCTCACCAGTCTCTGGATCAACCTGATCGCCTAATTGCGGGTAGAGGTTAACGACTTGCTCACCAGTCAGTATAGTAGATAATATGATGCCATCAGCATCAGTAAACCACCTGTCCCGACAATCAGGTGGAACATAAACACGAAACGGATTGACGTATGTGAACTTGACGTCACCTCTACCAAAATCTGCGTTGTTATCAACATAAGCATACAAATACCCAAGACCTGTGACAGTATAGTCATGGATAGCCTGTTTCATCTGAGCATCACCATCAGAGACATCCCAGACATAACCCAGTATTGTTCGCCATATCTGAGATACTTGAGAATCTGAGTCTTCACGTGGAATAACTGTAAACACTGGAGGTTTAGCTGTGAGCATACTTTTAAACTTCTCAACAGCCGGTGCAACCCTGTCCATAGGAATATCAGCTTGATTACGACTTGACAAGTCTGAGGACTCACCAGCGGTAAAATGATTACCAAGAAAGAAATCCACGTCCTTTCTGGCTTCATCTTCCCAGTCTTTGCGAGCATCACGCCACCGGCGATAAAGCTCCTGATTTTCCTTTGCTCTTGGGTCTAGCTCTATGGGCATTAATAAGTTTTGTTCATATCCCCGAAGGACTGATAACGAAGAGGTAGGTTAGATTGAGAAATATTTGACTGTTTCTTGGCCCCTTGTATTTGCGGGTTTTGAGGAAAGTTTCCCTTGGGGAGCTTATTCTTGTTCATTTCCAGTATGACATCCAATATGATATTCATCTTTTCTTGCTTGTCACCAGTAAAACTAATATCATATTCCTTTTCCAACATATCCATGGTATCCTCTGGTTCCGTGTCCCGAACCTCAGATACACATTGCACAATTTCTCTGGGTGTCTTATTCCCTTCCAAACACCCCTCAGTTCGTGCTATCTGTAAAAGTTTTGATTTTCCTTCGGGGGTTTCCACATTCACGCCTGATGGCTGTGGAATACTGAGCGGTACCTGTGTCTCTTGTTGGGTAAACCCCATTAAGGGTTCAGCGAAGGGACTTGTCTTACGAGGGTCTCCAAGCATGGCCTTAGATAATTTTCTAACATCCTGAACAACATCCGTTGGAGCTTCATATTGATCCACATCCAGAAAACTCCGGCTCAGACCCATAGGAGACACCATTGTCTCTAATTCGTCACGCTTAGGAATACGCCCTCCTTGAAGGCCGTAGACCTGTTCTGCCATTCTTATTTTTGAGCTAAAATTCCCAATAGCCACTTCGTATACTTAGAGTCCTATAAACTAAAAAAAGTTAAATAAAATATTAAACAGTAAGTAGCGGCGTAAATATACACCGCTCGTCGCTAAAATGTCAAGAAGTAATTCTTGCGCCGGTAAGCCAGTTATAAGCTTTAGTAAACTTAAAATCCCGCCCTGACTCTTCCGGCGAAAGGTCAGATACGTCCATAGCCCCGCTTCTTGGGGCTTGTGAGAAATAGTCGGCGTAGTACAGGGCATCCATGATATCATCATGCTTGGGTACAGGATGCTCAAAGAACTCATCCACTATCTCAGTCATGTCTCTCCGAATGTACAGCTTCCCACTATTGACCACTGGCCCTAGTGCTGTTTCCAGCCTGTCAGCTTTTTTAATGCCGGGAGGCGGCTTTGCACCCTTAAATATGCCGGGGATAAGCCTTCTATCCTTTGCGCTTATCCTCGTAACCATATCCCTCACCATCTCCTGTGCCGCTACCGTCTCGATTGTTACCCTTCTCATAGGGCGATATTTTTGTGCCATAGCTAGAATCCGCTCTGGCATATCAAATGTAGGTATGCGATCCCTGAAATACTCTATAACATAACGATTTTTATCAGAGTCCACACCCAGTACCAGTATAACCTGATAATCAGAAGTCTTCGTGGCTGTGTGTGCAAGGTCTACACCCATATAGGTATGTATGGGAATAGCCTTATTGCCATCCATTAAATAGCCGAAGTTGCCATGACACTCAAATTTTAAGCTGTGATGCTTGATCTTGTCGGTTTTGAAAGAGGCGTTGGAGATATCACGAGCATCGTTCATATACTCCTGAGCAAACTTGTTGACAAGTCCAGCCTCTATAAACTCCTGACGCTTCCTCTCCAGCTTCTTGTAAGAGAACTGATCCTTCCAGATAGGCTTTCCCTCTTCCATGGCTCGCTTGAATGTTACATCCCATGGATACTTACGTCCTGTCTTCAATGCTTCCTCAGAACCTTCGTATATCATCTGTAGAAACGAGTCATAGTGCACAATAGTACCAGAGAGCCATATCCAACCTTCATTGCCCGGAGACTCCTCAAGTGCTGGATATACCGTAGATACCACCCATTTCTTGATCTCGGCTCTACGTTCTGGTGTCTTAGTGTTAAGCTCGGACTCGAAGTCATCAAGGACGACACCAGTATACCTTACATCCACCTCAGTACGACCCCTGAGCCTCTGGCTGGTACCTTTGGCTATGATCCTGTCTCCCTTGGCTGTGACGATATCCTTCTCCGTCCACCGCTTACCGGCTGAATCGCCAGCCATATTGCCAAAATAGTATCTAAGCTTCTTATTTATCTCGATGTGGTTCTTCAGGTATTTCAGATGATCTATAGCCTGACCCTGTTCCTCACCTACCCATGCAATGAATTGATGGCTGTCCTTCTCCCCGAAGCATATCTTATGCATAATAGCCGCTTTGGCCAGAATACTCTTACCAAACCCACGAGGTAGGATATTACACAATCTTCCACCGGGCTTGGTGGAAATTAGTTTTTGGGCTACGTTCCTGTGGAACTCAGGCGTAACACTCTTATTTAGAAAGTCACGAGGTAGGAATGCACGTCCAAAGAAGATAAGGTCGTTATACGCCTCTTTGTACACCTCATCTTTTTCAGTGAGGTCACTAATGACGTTTATATCTTTTACCGCTTCTTCTTTTTGTGTCGGTTTGCTTTTTGTCTTTTTTTCCAACGATGCCTCTTTATCTTCCTTCTTCGCTTTTTAAGTATGCTTCCCACGTCAT
>Ga0208180_1000523_pt1 | contig 31750 bp, 55 predicted proteins | sample MalvireepMed_s16_FD_184241 | JGI IMG/M metagenome (GOLD analysis project Ga0208180, IMG submission 184241) | Marine viral communities from the Global Malaspina Expedition - Malaspina viral metaG DeepMed_s16 (SPAdes) (version 2) | ecosystem: Environmental > Aquatic > Marine > Oceanic | place...
CTAGTATTTTTTTTATTACCGGAGCCAACGTATCATATACCGCAAAATGTTCTTCTGTAGTGGGATAATAACTATTATGGGTCATAACTCGTTTTGGCTTCCCTAAAAACTTTTGTGCGTATTTATTTTCTTGAGGAAAAGGAAATCTTTCGAGTTCAGACTGATATATTATTTCTACGAATTCATCGGCTTCTTCCGCAATATTCATTACGGTATGTTTGTTAATCATCTGTGGAAATCTACCAAATAGATTATCTATGTTAGTTGTATCTATAGTTTCATTTGAATACCCAGATTTTGACATAAATAAAAATATGACTGGTACAGTAATAGCCCCAAAAAGTTCTTTGAACTCTTTTACGTATTGCACACGAGTTTCCAAAACTAATTCTATAATTTTATCCGCTTCAAATTTATTAATTACATATTCCCAAAAGGCTTGTCCTACACAGTGCTCACCGGTTATTTCATTTTTACCATGATTAGACCATGTTGTCCAATATTTATTACTCACGCTTCTTCCAGACATAACTGTTACAACCGCCAACTGACCTCTATTAATAACATCTAGATTATCCCAAAAAAAAGGACTGGAAGGTCCATGACCAGCAGTTCCAAAGTTTGCACATTCAACACCTAAAAAGTTATGAATAAGTGTTGGAAAAGGGAAGGATGCATATCTCCCAAAAACCTGTCCAGCTCCTAAAAACGAAATGTAATCTTTCTCTAGAATAGGAATAGGACCCCTAAAGGGATGTCCATTGGAATGCCATATTTCATAATTAAACCAAGGGTCTTCTTTTTGATAATATCCGTAGTATAGCATCTCAATTATTTCCTATAGTATTTCTAAGTTCGGTCGCATTGGGTATTAATTCATATTTAATATTACCTAAATTAAATTTGTCAGCAGGTGAGAGAAATTTCTTCCACTGATTATTCTTTATATGGCACCCCAGAAAATTACACAGCCCAAGAAAATTTGCTTGTACATTTTCATCGTACCACTTTTCATAAGTTATATAATATGTCTGTTTACGTTGTGCCATTCTACGGTATATTTTTAAATTTTTATTCAGCAGCTTGTACTTATGGTTGACAAGACCTATCGGCATCGGGTCTCTCATGAGAGTATGAAAATCTAAAAAATCTTTTTTCGTATGGCCGCCTTCGGCCTTGTCCCATTCATTCCAAAATGAGTGTCCGGTTTTTTGTTTATAGTTTACAGACATCCATTCTGATAAGGCAACTTCTAATTGGTCTTCTCTATGTATAAAAACAACCTTGTGAGTAATATCAAACAATCTCTGTAAATCAGACATCGGAATTTGATAAGCTAAATGTTTAATACCGCTGTATGGCATATTTTTTAGCGTATCAAACACAGACTCAATATCCTCACGCACAATAAGATTATCTGACCCCTTTTTAATATGCTTATTGGAGTCGGGATTAAAGGGCTCTACTAAAATATTAATGTCCGTAGATCTGTTTAAAGACTTGTTTATTGATGTACTTCCACATCGGGGGGTTGTTCCAAATAGTAGTATCATGCTACTTACTCACAATACGTGATAACGACTTTACTAATGATCGCGCAAACAAATGGCCGCTAAGCCACCTTTTATCCATTTGCTTAAGATACGTATGGGCTTTTATCATATTGTTAGTATTCGATAACAATTGGACTGCATGATTAAGGTCGTTAAAATACAAGGGATAATCTTCTCCTAAGTATTCTACAACTGCATCTATCTTATTTATTAGAATGGGAGTATTGCTGGCCACACATTCAATTACGGCGTTATTAGCAGAACTATCGTACAGATCTAAAAAGACAACAGATGATGACATCAGATAGTCGTACTCTTCGTTTGTTACGGTGTCACATATCGCCACTGAAGAGTCTTTAAATTTTACAAAATTGTGGCGGCGATTGTAAATCAAATATGGATTCCAATTTTCTTAACCAGTAACCTATTTGAATAATTTTTTTAGGGTGGCAAGATAAAAATTTAGAAGGTGACCATTTGACCAGAGGGATTCGTGTAGGATGCTTGATTGATATTACTGGCACCTCTACCCTTTTACGAAGCCACTTACCAAGATATTCAGATAGCGTAACCAAACATTTACAGGTAGATAAAGATTCCTTAAATACCTGTCTGTCTAATATGGCTTGAGGTGAATTATATATTTCAAACCAGTCGGGAGGATTTGGAGGATTATGTAAGAATCCAATCCAATCTTGTTTGTAGGGTAGATTATGTGGATTGTTTCCACAGTAGTATTCGTTCAGCTTCCATGAGAAACTTCTTTCCATGAAATCATCAAGAATAATACCAGCCTTAGAATGAAATGGGCGCAGAGAGTTTATACAATAAGACCACCCACTTCTATGGTGAGTAAACCCGCTGCACTGAGACAGGTTTAAAGATATCATATTATCTTTCTACCTAACATTCCCTCAAAGAAGCCCACTTGATATTTACACTTCAGCAATACTAACTTTTCAGCATAACTATAATTTGTTTCCTCGTTATCCGACAGAAGCCAGCGAGGAGATGTGTTATCAAACATTTCTGGAGACTCAATAAATCTATGCCATGTTTCTGCCAGTCTTTCCTTGTCCGTCTTATAAGATATAAGTATACCGTCTTGATATCCTAAGTCATAATAATATTCAGAAATACTTTCTACATCAAATTCAGCCTCTGATATAAAATATATACTCTTTAAAGAAGACGAATGTATTATCCGGCCCTTCGTGGACATCATTTTTATAAAATGTTTATTATTGCGTAAGTACCCTCTAGGAGAAGCCACAGGAGTATATCCACCCATATCATTATACACTACTCCAGAAAAGAAGCATCCGTTAATGGGCGGAAAATTATGTTCTTCATCTGATATGTCAATCAATAACATCTCTTCTGTAACTGGTATATTATAGTTTTTATAATTTTCCTCAATCGCTTTTGTAAACCAATCGGAATTATTTTTATGTCGAGTACAAATTGGCCCACACAACACGGTCGCATCTCTATGTAAATTATTTATAGAAACAACAGCCGCCAAATAATCACTTCTAATAAACATATTTTCATCTAATATACCCACTAACGAAGCATCACTAGTTGTAGGGATATTCTCTACATCTACAAGAGTAACTATAGCATCAATACCAAATTGGGTAGCTTGTTTTTGAAGGGAGTCTGTACACGATTCCAAAACGGTGTCCTTTTGTCGTATACTGTTTTCCTTAACTGTATGTTTGTTTGGTATAACAAATATTTCAATTTGTTTCATATTTTATTCCCATACCGATCACGGCCTTGTAAATTATCAATTTCATCCCATACCTGTGTCCAGCCTTCCTCGCTATTTCCATTAACTCTTGCAGCCTTATCATCAATATACATTACTCCCGCTGGTTTTCCCATAAATGCATGATGATATTTTACACCATGCTTAGCCAACCAATCAGTCCACTCTCTATACCCTCGTTCGTATTGTTTATGAAGGTTACCCTTTTCCCTATCTCCATATCTAGCAGTATAAAGAGTAATCTTATATCCCATATCATATAACTTATTAACTTGAGCTATACCGTGAAGCAACGGCCCAGCTTTTGCATATTCTCCACCATGTGCTTTGTCGGCTATCACACCATCACAATCTACTATAAGTGTTTGTTCGGATGACATATTAATCCTCCCATTCCAGTGCTGCTGACACGTTAGAAAAGTTTTCTTGAAATATTTTTTTGATTCCGTTTGCGACCTCCCTATGTTCCTTTTGTGTCTCCTCCTTACATCTTAGTTGCAAGTAATGTACCCAACTCCTAATACTTCCTTTCATATACATAGTAGTCTGTATTCCCAATGGAAGAATCATTCTAGCGGATTCTTTTGCTACACCCATAGCAATCATGTCACCATAAACCTGAAGACATCTATCCATTGCTTGTTTTGCATGGGCGTGCCATTTTTGATCAGCAATATCCGTACTACTCTGCCGATTACTTTTGGCTTGGTTACGCAGTTCTAGGTCCTCTATTTCTTGGGCTACTGAATATCTTTGGGAAAATTCTTGGAAAGAAAAAGAGCGATGCCGCAAAATTTGTGCGGCTATCGCCCTACTAGTTTTTATCTCCACGCACATATCTACCATTTCAAATGGAGACCAGTGCTTATGTTTAATTAAATATTTAATAAGACGAGGAGCAGTTTCATTGTTAGACTGATTTTCAGGATTACTGACCCTAGCACAATATACTATCAGCTCCTCTGGCAAAGCTAGATCTTCAATTAACGGAGCTGTTATACTAACGAGCTTTACTTCCATCAATTAGTCCTCAGTATCATCTTCCTCTTCTACATTTAAACCTAACGCCACTATTTTTTGATACCAATATCTTTCATTACTCTTATCGTTTACTGGGCCACCAGTATTATTATTAAAATGTGATCTAAGGAGATGTAGTTGCACTACAGTTCCTTGTGGATTTTTAGCGTGGACGATATATCCATCGTCTGTTGCATGGGGAAGGTTGAGTTTTACGGGATCGCCGCCGAACTCACCATCTTCTACATCCTCATCCCATTCGTCATTATGTACAACCACAGGGACCTCAGGTACGGGCTCGTTCGGTTCACGATGCCACTCAGGAAAGACAGACATATCATTCTCCTTTTATTTTTAAGTTTTTCCCTTATATACTAAAACAACACCGTCTTTTTTATACAAACCTCTTCGTGTATAAGTAAATACTTCGCCTGTTTTAGGATTTCGGTATTTATAGTCAGCACTTGACTCTTCCTCACACATAGATGCTTGATATTCTTCATCAGCCTTTTCAAAAAGACTTTTAGATTTTTTCCTATATCTCCATAAAATCCGATCGTTTTCATTTTTGCTTGGCGTTGGTAGAGGCATAGCTTTCTCCTCTAAAAGTTATACTGAACTAGATAACTCATTGAATCGCAATAGCCATCGTCACACTCTATACTAGACATAAATTCCAAATTTAGCAACTATTTTTTTCCCCAACCCTCTCGTAATACACGTAAGGCATTACCCCCTAGTATGTGTTCCATCTGTTTTTCCGTGTACCCTAACGCGCATAAATAACTCGTAAGTCGAGGCATTTCTGACATATCTACAATTTCGTCTGGAGGATCAGTAAACCCATCCAAGTCACTACCTATTCCTACTACTTCTATTCCACCTACATTTATCATATGATTAATATTATTTTCTATATGCTTTAATCCTAATCCACTGTGCGAATTAGATAAATAATAAGTCATCAGTATTACACCAATAACCCCTCCATTATCAGCAATCCATTTAATTTCTTTATTGGTTAGGTTGATAGGGTCACGGTTAATATCAAAGGAGGCCATGTGACTAGCTATAATACAATTCTTTTTGCGATGGTGCTTGGCGATATCCATAACCTTAGCTCTGGCACTGGGCGTACAGTGTGTGATGTCTATCAGCATCCCCAACTCCAGCATTCTTTCTACTACCTTTTCGCCTATGGATGTCAACCCTTTATTCATATCCCAACTGCCAGTTACTTTACGCCAGTCAAGCATCTTGCTAGAATATTCTGGATAAGGAAACACGGGATAAGCCACATGGTTAGGATAGAAATGAGCCAAAGTGAGATAGGCCACACCCCGATTGAAAAGGTATACCAGATTAGATAATAATTCTTTTTCAACTGAATCGGCACACGCTCCATCTTCCACGGTTTTTCCGCCCTCTATACCATTAAGAGAATGGGCTCCTTCCACAGAATGCACAACACACATATCTCCAGCCTCAAGACCTTGGTTCAATGTTGAAACAGAATCAGACAAACATACTTTTCTAGAAGGCTTCTTCTTGTTATATGAAATAATCTGACGTTCCATTTCATCTAACATAAAATTTGTAGCATCAAAATAGGGAGGATCTACGATGGCGCGTCGTACACTGGGGAATATTCTAAAGAGCCACCTTATAAGGGAGATTTCTTTAATCCACTCTTGTTCTAAAATATAAGCAGTAGATAGTATTACATCTACACCACCCTTGTCCATCTTGGGAAACGTAACTCGATTACTAAGTGGCCAAAATTTCTTGTCAAACATTCTAGATAGCCAATTTCTTTTGGATGAGTCTAGACTGATTTCCAAAATAATAGCCTTGAGGGCTGGATGCGTATGTAGATCTACAAGCGTAGATTCTTTATGTAGATTTTGCCAGTTCATATCAATCACTGAATAAGATATTTAAGTTACCCCGAACAGTTGTTTCAACATCTTCCAAATGATCATCAGACATTGGATATAGAAAGGGAGAAACCTCGGCTCGCACCTCCGTGGGAGCGTCAGGAATCCATTCCAAATCTTTTACGGTAAGAACCACAGAAGCTCCCTTAGATTTAAAGTCGTGCCCTTCGATTTCATTTACAGACGTAATAGATACATGTACATCATCAGTGTATTTAGGGTTCCATACCTTACCGTCTTTATTCCACAGCGGAAGACTGCCCCTCCATTCGTTCTGAGTGGGACCAAGAATTTCACTGACATATGGTACACCGCTAGGCATTAATCCTAAAACGTTTATTTCAAATTCCTGATGATGAATACCAGAAGGCGGCACCCACTGCACATGTATCTCTGGATATTTTCTCACATTTTACCTTTCGTATTTAACATCTTTCTTGTCTTCTCTTTTATCTTTCTCCAAATCTCGAATTTCTCTTTCGATATTTTTGATAGCGTCCTTGTGATGCTTTAGGCGTTCACGAAGTGTTTCACTATCCATTTCTTTCTTGTCTTGATGATCTTCGTCTCGATCTAGTCTTTCATGTCTTTGACGATCAGAAGCATCTCTCTTGTCGTATCGCTCGTCTTTTTTCAGATCTTTAGTTTCTCTTTCTTTCTTATCAGAAGGAGGATCTTTTTTAAGCTTTTTGAGTTTTTCTTTATCGTCTTTTATAGCGTCCTTTTCATGTTCTTTTTTTTCTTTTTTGGTATCACGTTTGAGTTCTTTTCTATCAATTTTATCCCAATCTTTTTTGGTTTTGCCTGATGTGTCATCAAGCTCTTCACTATATTTAGTAGCTCTATATTCATCATCAGTTTTACCGAGAAGGCCTTGAGATTTCTTTTTTCTGAATTGACTCATACAAATAGCAATCGCTTGCTTATTATCTTTAGCCTCTTTGCTGGCAATAGGCATACATCTTTGCACAAAATCAGATTCTTTTTCGTTTTTGTTAGGTGTTGGTAGTGGCATATCAGATTCCTTTTAGTAAGTGCTGTTTAACATTATTCCACAGTACGTTTGCTAGAACTACACCAGCATCGTTATCAGAAGCATAATGAACTCCCTGTAAAACTCTCGCATAACCCGCTAGTAATCCCATCCTGTAGAACTCAGGTGCATGTTCTGGGTATATATCGCTCAGTATAGAAGCCACCAGAGCACCATAGGCAGCATGACCAGAAGGATAAGCGGGAGTTTGATGAGTATCAGTATTAATAATATCTAGAGGGATATTAAAAATTTTAGCCAGCTGATAAGGACGTGGTCGTGAATACTGCCATTTTAATTGAATGGCGACAATTTCTAAGATATCGTTAGCTTTCTTAAATATATTATGAGGAAAAGAAAGGTTGTGTTTCTTTAAGAATGGCAGAAATAGATCGATGGGATCTTTATCCACGAGCTTTATAAGATCTATATCTAATTTTGTACGATTACTCGTAGCCTCAGATACGTTTTTAAGCTCATTTCTGGTGATATCACTATCGTTTTGAGGAGGGGCTGGAAGGATATTTTTCCAGTCAATAGTGACAAGTTGAGATACACTTTTACGCAACAACCTACGGTAATGTGCGCTAGGTGGATAAGTGTATTTAATATTATTTATGTAGCCGCTTTCGGCGAGTAGGATCTGTTCTTCCATAGTCTATTTCCATTTCGATAATATCACCTTTTTGTTGGGTGCCACAAAATGGACATACAAATATGTATGATCTGCCAGATTTTGTTTCAACAATATCTACAAGATTACATAGTCTGGAATCGTATTCAGTCTTACAAGAACTACAATATAATCCATACTGACTGTGATTTATGTACGTGTCAAACTGGCTCATAGTTTCACCCCCATTTTAATATATACACAAATTATGACTTTTAACCAAATACATCCTGAATTATACTTCCCGCATCTGTATAAGATTTATCCTTGAGAAACCCCTTTACTGTGTCAGTGGCTTCTTTTTTGCGAAAACCAAGGGAAGTAAGGCCCTGAATTGCTTCCCGTGCCACCTGCGGGGGTGTATTATGCTTTGGTTGAGAGGGAGTCTCTACCTTTGGTTTGGGAGTAGCTTTTGGTTTCGCAGACACTGGCTTTGAGGGTGCTCGTTTTGGTTTCGAAGAAGCGGTCTTCGGTGGCCTTTGTTTGGTCACGGGTGAAGATTTAGGAGTTTTTGATGGAGACTTAGGTTGAAATACATTTTCTGTAACCCAGTCTCTAGCATCAGCATCTCCGTTAATAGCATTCTGTATGGTACGCTGTTTAATTTGTGTCCACGCTTCTGTTTCTGATTCAACAGAATTGTACTGACCAGATTCTATGTTTGACAGAATAGCTCCTACAAAATACAAAACTATAGGCACAAGAAGAGCAGCCGTAAAAATAAAAAGCAGATCAGAATTCCATGTCCCAATATTTTCCATTATCATTTTTCCCTAAATCGTGTACCAGAACCCAAATATCAGACACTAAAGCTTTCCCCGCAGCCACAGGTGCGACTTGCGTTAGGATTGTTAAAGGTAAAGCCTTGTTTCATAAGGTCATTATACCAGTCGATAGTCGTGCCGTCTATATATAATTCAGATTTTTTATCAACTATAACTGTGATGCCATCCTGATTATATTTATTGTAGATATCTTCTGTATATTCGCTTTTATCAACAAAAGAAAGTTTATAATCAAATCCTGCACATCCTCCTCCTGCTACTCCTATTCGAAGATAGGGATCGGAATCATATGAAGCATCTTTCATGACTCGTTTTACTTCTGTGACTGCCGCATCGCTAAGACTAATCATTTACCAACTCCTTCAAAGATATTACCCACGACAGTTTTCTCGGCTTCATCCATGTTAATCCGATCTCCACCGGATAGAAGACACGCATAAAACATGCAGGCATCTTGATCCCATTTTACAACCATCGTCTCCTGTGAAGCCCAATGGTCAGAAAGAATCAGATCCCCCTCATAAATCTCAACACCATTCTTATCTTTGAGTCCGGTGTATTGTTGAACAACATAATTCTCTGAATCTTCAACATTGGCAGCACCATTACCATACCCCTCATGGCACAAAAAACCATCGTGAGAAATTGCCAAAAAGTCTCCACTGTCTTTATACTTTACTGGTCCTTTTCCGTATTCCCAATCCTCTTGAGACATTGTTACATATTTATTAGTTGGTTTGTGCCAAACCCTAAACTTTAGAAGTCTCATTTGTCAATATCCTCTGCCCAATCTGAAAATAATAAATCACTATACCAATCTGCTTTTAAGAAACCCAGCGAAAAAACAGTAACTAAAGACTCTATAATTCGCACCAAATGCAATACAACAAACTTACCTTTTCTTCGACATTTAGTTTTTTTAATCATTTTCTATCCAACTAGGAGGATACCAACTGTGAGCATCATCTTCCGCAATAAACTCTTTAATTTCAACAAAATCATGGTTAGATTCTTCACAGTCAACCGCCTGCCATTCATCGTAATGGTCAGACCATTCCCACCACTCGTCTGCGATATTTTGAATATAACACAGGTCAGTTTTTTTGTCAACAAACATTTTCCAATTAATTAGGTTTTCCATCTTATTTGTCAACTCCTTCAAAGATATTTCCAACTACTTCCCAAGATTTATCAGGAGGGCAACCGTAATAAAATTCTATTTCTGGCAGTTCTCCATCCTCTCCCTTTTCTGCATAAACCCATCCTTCTTTTTTATATGGGACGTATTGATATTGTAAAAGATTCCAACCAAGAATACCACCATAGTTTCTATCATTAAAGTCAACTAGACCTCTTTCTCGTCGTCTTTCTACTATATCCCCTTCATAAATCTCTACTCCATTCTTATCTTTAAGTCCGGTGTATTGCTGCACAACAACGTGATCAGACACGTCTTCTTTTACAAGACCAGAAGTGAACATGCCACCGTGATCGTTCCCAAGCAGTACTACCATCAGTCGTGCTGTCAGAACGTCATGCCCTAGTTCATGTCTAAATTTATTGACTCGTTTATCCCAAAAACGAAATTTAATCTCCCTCATTTATCAACTCCTAAAAAATTTCTACCTGCTGTAGACCAATTTTCTATTCCCATGCAAATAACCTCGCCACCGACCTGAATACCAATTATTCCGTCTTTGGTTACATGTATTGAGGGCGAATAAAAGTCTTCGTTGTCCTGCCTCCAAAGTTCTATATCACTATTGGCTTTAGGTTCGTCAGAACTCATTTATCAACTCCTTCGCGGTCCTTCAACATAGTCAAAGTAAAACCAATCTCAACTGCTAATCTTTCTATGATTACCAGCATGTCAGATCTATCAACATTATCCTCTTCCATCTTATCAATCATTTCCCGCCCCCATTTGAGGCATTCATGATTCGCAAAGTAAATCGCTAAACTCGCAGTAATATGTTCCATTTCACCGGATAAATAAGCGTTTCTTAAACGATCCATAGCTTCTTGAGTTATATTGTAACTATTTTCAAATTCTACCCAAGACTGATCCGGTTTCTTCATAAGAATTATAAGTTCGTCTATGATCTTTAGATCAGTCATTTATTTTATTAACTCCATCGCTCGTTAAACAGAATATTCAATACTGCGCACACTAACATTATAACACCGACCCAGAAATTAAGCAAGCTATCTAGCGCAAAAAAAAAGGCAAAATTAATTCCCGCAAACAAAAGACACAGGTTGGATTGTTTAATTCTCACAGTGTTGTCCTCGGCCATTTAGGATAAAGGGGGGAGTGGCGTCCAGTAAGTTTATACAATCTCTTCTTGAGTTCGATTATTTCAAACGCATGTTCCAGCATAAGATTTCTTTGAGCTGTCGGACCACCCATCCCCTCTCTACTGTAGTTCGATTTCTTTATCACTTGAATTGCATACTGACGCCTTCGGATCAAATATTCTATTTTATGATCCTCCCGGAGTGGACCGTGCATAACACCCCCCGCTAAAGAATTACCTCAGCTTCACCTTCTAACAAATAACGTGGCCTCCCGCCATTATCCACTTTCTGAATACTCATAGGAATATTAAAGTGGTCAAATAGTGTTGCACACACATCCAGTGGCCCATATGGGTTTTCTTTAGGTGTATACGACTTATCTGCCGTACCAATTGTTCTCCCTAGCTCATATTCCCCACCAGCCATAAGCATAGGTGACATTGCGGGCCAGTGATCTCGTCCAGCATTTCCATTAAGTTTGGTTCTGCCAAATTCTCCAGTAACTACCAAAAGAATCTTTTCATTGAGACCCCGGTCCCACACATCCTGTAAAAAAGCCGCAACAGCTTGATCAACAGGAGGAACTCTACCTTTAAGGGCATTAGAAATATTCCCGTGCATATCCCACCCACCATAGTGCATAGTAACAAATTTAGTTCCATGTTCTGCTAGGCGTCGTGCAAGCAGCATTTGTTTACCAATATCAGTATTGCCATATGCGTCTCTAATTTTAGTGGGCTCCTTGTCTATGTCAAATGCCAGTTTAGCAGTACCAAGTATGGTATCATATGCTTGCACAGTATATTTTCCTATAGAAGTAGCCGCATTACTAACGATTTCATGCTGCTTATCCAAAGCTGCTAGTAATTCACCACGCGATTTAAATCTATCCACCTTAACTCGCGGGCTAAGATTATCTTTATTAGAAGGATCAAAAGGTTTATATGCGCCACCTAACCATGATGGTCCTTCTCCAGAGATACCACCCTGCTTAATATAGGTTGGAATTCCAGTAGAAGTATTAGCACCATAGATAGAGGAAATAATAGAACCAAAACCCGGATACTTGGGATTAGAAGTTTGTGCTCGTTCTCCATTGTAGTGACCCGTCATCATCCAGTGAGTTGCTTGACGATGAGATGAATCTCCATGAGTGAAGGAATTAACACTAACTAATTTATCTTTATGTTTAAATGTTTCAAACCAGTCAGCCCCAAAAGAAAGATTAGTGTCGGGATCATATAGAAGGCCGTTTACAGGTCTAAATTGATCAGGAACATTGAAATCGGTGGGGGCATGGAAAGTTTCAAACTGAGTAGGACCCCCTCCAAGCCATAGCCATATTACAGACTTATCCTTAAGCGCCAGCTCCTCCTCTTCGGCCATAGCTAAATCAGAAAGACCCATAGCTGTCATGCCCGATCCAATACTACCAATCCTAAGAAAATCACGTCTGTTAAAATTGATATCTAACATCGCACTATCTCCCGATTTTAATATATGAGTGTAGGAAATTTAATAGCATCCGGTGTGAAGCTTTTTTGATCACTACTAGACTTAGATTTAGGTCCCTCAACTGGTAATGATAAAATTTCTTCCATGTCGGGCACTTCTTTATTCATATCTATGGCCCACAAAATATCATGTTTCGTTGCCCATACTCGCATTCGTCGTACCGGTACGATAAGATTAAAAGTTTCGCCCGCCCCTCTTACAAGCATTCCCATGTATTGTCCAGCCTTATCGCCTGATCTTTCTGACAGAAAAACACCACCACCGGAACTACCGGGAAATGCTGTAACTGTAGTTTGATCAAAAACGGTACCATCCCCACTACCTAAATTTAGCACACGTCCTACCTGAGAAACAATACCGCGTGTCATAGAATTAGAACCGGTTTGCCCCAATAATGATCCCACATGATACAGTTCAGCCCCAATAGAGACAGGCTTACCCTTTCCATTATAAAATTCAGCATTACTTTTAATAAAACTTCTTTTTCTAACCATAAGTAACGCAAGATCTTCTCCATCAGTAGCATCGCTGTATTTAATGACCTTGGTATCCATTTTTAGCTCACCTACCCGTCTACCATTTTCTACCAACTCTTGTACAATTTGTGCGTCTTTAAATTCAACCACCTTTTTTGGTTGACCATTTTCTATGACATTTCGTACAGAGCGGAGGCCACTAATAACATGCGCTGCCGTCCATACAAAATTAATTTGTTCAGTTTCATTACCCTCAGTTTTTACAGCTCTAGTAATAATAACTCCCGATCCTTCACTAGAGGAGGCTTTTACAGTAACGGAAATATCTTGTAGCTTTTTATAAAGCTCCTGTGCATTAGTAGTATTAACACACGCAACACACACCAACAAAATTGCCAAAGTCATTCGTCTAATCATGATCTATCTCTCCTTTTAAAGGTCTTGGTCTTGCCACTTGCGCCATTCTAGATCCTCTTCCGGCTCCAGAAAATATAGATTGTAAACTTTTTCCAACGTATCAATTGCTTCCCGATCAACCACATACTCTGTTTTTAAACCTGTTTTTCTGTATTGTGATATCACACGCTCAATAGCTTCCCGCATGTCTTCAAACATACTCATGCTCCAAATGCTGCAATACTGTGTTCAAAAGGGTTACCTTCAATACTTTTTACCTGATCTAACATTGTACTCGCAATTTCACGAATTTCAACCTGTGCATCGGATTTATTTCGTAAACCCTGAAAATGCATAAAACTCCTCCAGTTAAACATAACATCAGCTGTGATCTGCGTATTGTATGATCGGAAAAATCGAGCTGATTCTTTAGCTCTTTTTCTATCTATACCATGGTCTTCTATTAGACTTTTGACACAATTATGGTACATTTTTAGCCCAAGATTAGTATAGGCTTTTAAAGAATCTTGCCAATTAATAGGCCAATCATCAGGAATATAGAATTTATCTTCCTTGATCTCTTTATACCGCGCAGACTCGCCATTAACATTTACGCCAATTCTATGTTTAATGATATGAATGTGGCTTGCGATGTCTGTGGTTACTAGAAAATGTATAGCCGACTTCTCAAATGGTGTATGGTGACCATTTTCAGCTAACATTTTTAAGAGATTACCCATACGTTTACGTTTATTATCGGTTAAATCGCGAGATGTGCTCGTCCAAGCCGATAAGGCATGCGATTCATCTCCACCATAATAACCTATCAATTCAATTTCGTTACGCATTTCCAGCAGTCCTATATGGCCATTTTTCCGCGAGTGTCTTATTAATATTACCAACCTTTACTAACCATCTGCCATATTTTCCGGTCTTGGTTGTTGTTATGGTTACATAACCACTGGCATCTCTTTCGCTCGCTATCAACATTCTAAGTTCTTGAGTTGCCAGTTTCCAGTCTTCATGCCCCCTCTCAGGTGTATCTACATCCATCAATCTTCCACGCACCCTTATTGTAATATTAAAACCTAAATCTACATCAAAATCTACTGTATCTCCATCTACAATTTTTATTACTTTTGCTTTATACTCATACATTACTCATCCTTTTCTTCCTTGTTAGAGGAATCATGCCTCTTGAAAATCATTCCACAGTCCTTGCAGTTAAATTTATCATTGGCAGGATCAGCTGGGCATTCCCAATTAGCTACCCAATTGATGCTTCCACATGGGCATTTAACAATTATATTTTTTATATCATCATCATCATCATCATCACTATAGAAACTATTCCATTCATTAGCTTCTAATTGATTTTGAATCAAAGCATACATAGTACATAAGCCTTTAACATATCCAGTAACTTCTATCTGATTATCCCATGAAGCATGCGCTGTTTTAATTAAAGCATACAATAATTTGTTTTCTTTCCTGATGTTTTTAAGTTGGTTTTTAAACCACTGTTTGTCATGTTCCATAGACACCGTCAGTGAAGCCACAGTATCCTTCGATACCTCTGGAATCTTCATCGTATCACTCCTTACATTGTAAGCAGTGGAGGTGGGGGGAATTGAACCCCCGTCCAGTATAAACTCAAATAACAACGTCTACATGTTTAAACTCACTCACGAAAAACGTAACTCTTCGTCCTAATTGGGTAACAAGGTCTAGGACAACCCCGCGCTACTAGGCAGCGAGTGCTAAGCTAGGCTCGGCAAGTAAAATTAGTTTAATCGATTTTTTAACTGGCCGTTCGATCAACCAGTACATGCAGTTATTACTCTTGTTCATCTGTCGATCCCTTATCACCCCCGTTTAACTCATTTAAAATTGATTTATCTTTCTTCGCTTGTGCTATTCCTTTGTTGGTGAGTCTAAATGAAAATTCACCATCCTCTCCTATCAAAGTTTCTACATAACCCTCTTTACACAATTCTTCTAAGGTGGCTTCAACAGTACCACTCTCATGATCTAATGCATAGGCACAACTATCTACTATATGCTCTTCAATTACATAAAAAACCTTATCAGAATGAGGGCTGTCGTAATAATATTGTTTTCTCTGTTTACAGAGTTGTTTAAGGGCTTCAGCGCTCTTTTGGGGCGTCGTGAATGCTCCTAATATATCCATATCATAAAATTCGTCGCCAATAAGCTCGTGTCTAGTTAAAACATATATTTGAGTCACAGAGGAGTCTCCGATTTAAGTGCTAATCTAACAATTAATATATATTGATCTACTTCAGTAGGGGTTAACTCAAACCCCATTTCAGCTATTTTTGTACGCCATAACAACTTTTCTTCACGATCCATATAGCACAGATGATATAGATATATAATGGTATAAAAATCATCATCTTTACATAATTCAACCATTTTTTTATATACATTCCATGCCGTACTTGAATGTAATGCATCATCGTAACAGCTCGTTAGTATTTGATATAGCCCGGTTTCTTCCATGGGATAACTCCCCGAGTATGGAATATGTAACATATAGCCATATCATAATACACATTTTTCCCTGTTATTAGTACCCTCGGCAGGATTTGAACCTGCGACCCACGGTTTAGAAGACCGTTGCTCTGTCCCCTGAGCTACAAGGGCAATGCATATTCCTCCATAGATACATTCACCTCTTTTAATATTTTTCTAGATAATTGGAACTCTTCTTTCCATCTTTCATTAGTGTTTACATATGATACCACTCTAGAAATACCGCTTTGAATTATCATTGACGCACATTTTGGACACGGTATAAAGGGATAAGTATATATGGCGCATTCTGTTAATGGACGTTGAGCAAATAACAAAGCGTTACATTCAGCATGCACTATCATTTTATACTTAGTTTCACGATTGTCAAGTCTTATATCGTCAGAAATCCCTTTTGGAAATCCATTATACCCAACTGATACTACACGGTTATTGATGTCCACAATAACCGCCCCCACTTTAGTGGAGGGGTCTTTGGACCATGCAGATACTAACTGAGCCATGTCTAAAAAACGTATATCCCAGTTATATCGTTCCAATCTATTCATATTATAAGCACTCCGCAAAATTAAATAATAGATTTAACTTTTCGTCAAAAATACTATAGGGAATGTCTCGATATGTACATACTGATGGTTCAGCTCTATCTGCTATTATGGAAGCGGCTGACGCCAGAGGAAACGCTGTCGCCATTTGCATTGCCGAAAACTGTGAATTACAATGAATTACTTTTTCATTCGACCAATCATCTACGGAAACTTTAATTATTACCAAATCTTTTTGGGGTGGACAGCTATTTTTGAATACATCAATTAAAGATTTATCATCGAGCCCTGACTCATGGACGAGGAAATTAACAATTTGATGGTGAGAGGGATACCGAAGAGTTTTATAGCAACAATTTTGTATCCCTTTCATCTTCATAGAGGAGACCGTGTGTGATGTGCCTCCGCTGGTATAAAAAGCTTCTAGAGTCCCTATATCGCTGGATATTGGAAATTGATACCCTTCCATGCCACGTACAACAGTTTCCTGTCCATCCACTAGCACGAGACAGCTATCTCTGTATTCGTTAATCAGCCCATCATACGACCATGTACAGCTGTACTTAAGGGTATTGTTGGGGCACTGAGGAAGGCCACCAACCATCATAGTGACGGTGTGAGGGACCTCTCCTTCTCTTTCCATGTATTCTTGGCACATATTTTCTGCCATAATATTGACCCATCCGGGGGCTAAGCCAAGATCAGTCATAATTGAACATCGCATATAGCGACGACCCATTTCATTTATGCCTCCACTAATTCCTTCATTACCACCCAGATCGCAATATGCAACATTCCTACATACGCAGTGATAGGCCAGCTGTGTATTTTGGTGGTAGGGAAGCGCTGAAATAACAACATCTACATCCTTGTCTATAAATGAATAGTCTGGATATTTTTTATTCACCACATATTTTTCTATGGAAGATGATCCATTAATAAATCGCTTCCATACAGAAGATTTCATATCAATTAAAGCTTCACACTCATTAAGATTATCAGCATCCACATCTGCTATAACCAAGTCATCAAATCCCAATTTATGCATTGCCCAAGTAGTAGCTCTCCCCATCTGACCAACGCCAATTATTGCAGCTTTCATTTTTGTAACTCTGTAAAAGGGAAATCAGAAAGGATAAGGTAAGACAAACTAAAATATTTTCCTAATAGGTTTAATAACATAGTGACCGATGAAACCACCGATTGTTTTTTTTCCTAGCTTAGTTCTAATCTCATTTTCCCAATTTGTCAAGGGGCACCTGATCTCTTTACTGAATGTAATAAGAAAAATAAAAGAACATATAGGTAACGCAACATACCAAGGTGATAGAAATGGAGCGATAAAAAAGGACACCGCATTACCCACGATAATACACATGTGAAATATGATTAACAACATCCATGCTATTTTCATCTCACTCCTTCCAAGCTATTTCTATAAGATTCTTTCCGAAAAATTGTTTTGTAAATTCCACTGCATCCAGTGGGTCAAATTTTTTACAGGTATATATATCTACACTAAAAAAAGCAGGAGTGATCGCATCCCACGTATACATATGCATACCAGATTCTTTCCAATGCATGTATCCACACCACCCATATTCGGCGTCGTGAGACAAAACTGGAGCCATAAGTGATGTCATATCAAGCAATGGCCCAGTTTGTTCTATATAATCCGACATATTCTGCGCAGACATGGGGGACGTTAGAGTGCCTTCAATTATCAGTCTTTGCCTAATAATAGTTGGTGATAAATCTTTCCACATAATACTAACCCTCCAAAAAAGGTGGCACTCTTTTATCAATTGCCTTTTGGACTCTTCCCTTAAAGGCTATTGCAGAAAAGGGGAGGTCGATGGTTACTTTCACATTTGTGTCTTGTATATCAATGGAGCCCTTTGTATTAACACCCCGGCTAATTCCTTCAAATTGAAACCTATTGTCCGTTTCTTCAATAGAAGCATCACTTATCTCAAATGATTCTAAAAGATCATCCAGCGCAAATTTCATTTTATCTTTCGCGTCACAAACTTGAAGAGTGTGATTATAAGTTCCTGTTACTTTAGGCATTTCTTCCTCCTTAAAATAATATCAAGTGGAGAGCGAATGTCATAAGCCAGATCACTCCCCCCACTATAAGTACCCCAACCCAATCTGTCTCAGGTTTATTCATTGGTACACCTTTTCAAAATCAAAAAATCTCCATCTGTTGTAATGCTCTTGATCCCACCCGGAATTAACGTCTTGTAAATATTGCATAAGGCTATACCAATCTGAAAACATATGTTGATGAGGCATCACCCCAAACATCCAGTTAGGTATTTCTTGTTTCCCCTGTTCGCACATTACTAATACAGGTTTTTTTTGGCTAATTGCAACAAAAGCTTCATGATAGGAGCCGCACATGTGAACATCAATGTCCATATACATAATGAGAAAATGGGCTATGTCTACCATTCGTAGATCAATAGCAGCAATATCTCTCATTGAATTTTTGACTGAATCAAAAGTGCCCTCTTTTTTGCAATAATTTATTTCGTCTCTGAAAGAAGAATCTTCTTGCGCAAAATCCGTAGGTTTATTAGATGGATCAAGAACGCCCACGCCCATCTCTTTTAATTTAGGAGTTAAGTTCCTTCTCCATGTTACACCACCATCCTCGACCCTGTCCATCGGGCCACACAGATACGCCAACGTATTTTTTAACCTGTTACGCTCAAAAGATTCTCCGAAACCATAGGTGGTCATAGCGCTCTCTCTCCTAAGTGAAAAATATTCCGTATACGATACCACCATCCACGCGATTTTTTGCTCTTTCTAAATTCAGTAGTAAATCCTGATCGATGTTCTTTCATCATCTTCTGCGCTTTCCGTCGCCAACATTTGCTAACCTCCTTGAGCTGTTGATCCGATAAACCGGTATCACCTCTCATTACGGGCCTCTCTTAATTTTTCAAGTACGCTTTTAAGTAAAATGGTCTGTGACCATACGCTATTATTAACAGTATGCACTCCGTTGTAAATTTCTTTTGTATCCTTCTTTAGTTGTTCTACAGTTTCGGGAATTTCCTCCAGTTGTTCTTCAGAATGGGTAACCAAAACATCTTCTTTCTCAACACCAGCTGAGCATTCAGGACAGAATTGTATGGATTCTGTTGCTGGGTCATGCTTATCTAAATAATGGTTGTACCGTAATATCATATCTGTGGTGCTTGAGAGCTGTTGGTGTGCTTTGCCTATTTCGTTAATCACTTGGGTGTTAGCAACAATGACATTCCTAATCATGGTTTTCTGAGCGCTTAACTCACGACGCATACGGTGATATCTTGTTATAACCCCAGCAAACATTATAAGCAAGATAAAGATAAAAACCACATCGAACCACAGTAAATATTTTTTCATGGTAACTATTTCAACTGAGCAGGTGTTTGGAAATTATTTCTAGGCGGTCTTCCGCATCTACGAGATTATCTAGTGCTGTGTCCAATTCTTTGTAGAGATCGTCTGTACTGTGATCCCCAATACCCACAGCATTATCCAAAAGAAGTTCAAAGGATGCTAAGGAAGCTGATTTATCAGACTCAGCTTTTTTTAGCATGTAAGCAACTGCGTGTTTCCTGAAGTTTAACATTGTTTCCTCATTATGATAAGAATTAAAAAAAAGTCCCCGCGAATAAATTCGCGAGGACACGGGTTCAACGACGAGTTACACTGGATGGCAATGGTGGAATGGGGAAATGAAGGGGATGAACTACTGGTCCCGATCCCTCGGTGGGAGTTACTTCAATAGGTGGTAGCTCCTCAAAGGTTGGACCCGGTAGTTCTTTCAGTTCTCCCGGAACGTAACGCCAACGAAGCTGAGGTCGACGATACATATATGTTCTGCGTTTCGGAAGACACATGCGTGCCCTGAAGGGAGCTGTCACAATTGCTCCTACACCATGTACCACTTTTCCAGTGAGATCACATGCGTAAACACCAACACCCATAACCAAGTCCAGCGGGCTACGACATTCTACAAAAATGGGTTTTGGCTTACGTCTCTCGACTGCACTAACTCCTGAAGTCAAAAACAAAACAGTAAACATCGCAATAACTAATTTCTTCATGTCTAATCCTTGTGTCTTGTAATATAAGCTATCTGATTTGCGCTATCAAGCGCCACTATCCTATAAGATCCATCTTCCTCTATCTCAATTACATCTTCCACCTCCATATCACTAGTCATAGAATATAAACGCACACGCTCAGATCCGATTTCTTTAGCTGCGTCAAAGTGCTCAGGAATCATTTCGTAAATCTGTTTCCAATATCAAGACCTGTCTTATATACTTGAGAAAAGATTTTATGCTCATCTTTACTCTTAATATTCTCAACAAATTCTCGTAAAAATGCAACCCTAACTTTGATTCTTTGTTGATTATTGGGATATCGTGTTAACATTTCACTAATTTCATCTACATATTGTAACACAACTTTTTTTTCAGTCACACTCATCATAGTCAGGCTCCTCATTGTTGTATTCAAAAAAACCACACACGTCCGACTCACTCTCGTAATCCTCTACAACAGCAGGCAGTAATTCGCCGTCATATTCTCCAACAACTTCATATTTGCAGCAACGAAGCTTTTGGTGACCCGAGTCCAGAGGAACACTGACAACATCAGCTGGATCGATTTTGCAGATTACAATCTTGTCACCCGCACTGCCGTATGATTTGACGTAATCAATGGCGCCAACGTGGAGACCCTGACTGCATCCAATATCACAGTTGTCATCAACTCGAAATCTAGGCATGCTGACCATCTCTCCCACAGAATTATTCATCTTACCTGAATATTTATCTGTGAAGTCACGCTTAACAGCCTTATATGCCAAGAAATAACCCTCTGGAGTTATAGGTAGAAATTTGTGAGATAGAAATTCGTATAGTTCATGAATAGCCCTGTATGAGGGGTTTTGGTATAACCGTTTGAGAAAATTTAGAATAGGATCAACGTCGAAATTTTGTTTAATCATTTCGACAATCCGATTGGTAATCGCACTGTGAACCTGTTCGTCTACGTAATACAGTACCCCATCCCGAAATCTAAATGATCCGTTACTCCAGTTCTCAATTTTGGAACCGGTATCAATTAATTCTACCATTTGTGTAGCATCTCCACTCCGCACACACTCAACTAGAGACATGTATTCTGGATGAGATGGTCCAAACTGATAAGACTTATTGTCTGTTACTACTGTCCAGTTTCCTTGGCTGTCTTTAATGTGACTAAGCATCCTAAAAAATCCTCTCGTCTCGGGGTTTCGGTTGAATAGTTTTGTCCACGATTTCACCGTCGTCAGTGAGCACAACAAAAAACGATTTTTCAATTTTAAAACTGGGGGCTATACTCTCCTCTTTTTTATATTCATTGGTCCATATATCTATACGATATCGATTGTGAAATACATTTGTAACAGAGATCTCGTAAAGATGATCGACATGTCCCACAAAATCCTTTAACATCTTTTCAGACATCTCTGGTTTTTTGCGTTTAATTTTCTTGGCCGCTGGAGGTTTTGTCATAATCTGTTCCATTTTAGGCTCCCTTGATGTAATTGAGGACAACTTCTAGTTTTTCAGGCTTCCGTAGTTCCCATGAGTTAGTAAATTCCAACATGGGATACTTGTCCGTAATCTCTTTTTGAATTATATCAAGTGAATAATCATAGTCAAGCTTAATTTCTAGATTATCATAGATTATAGTGTCTGCCTGCTTACTAAATTGCTCTAATTTTTCTGCAAAAGTACTAAATACTGGAAGATCGGAGTGACAGGCTAAATATCGAATGGTATTATTGGCAGAGCGCTCACACTTCATAACACTCTCAGGTGCAGTTTTCTTTACTTCACGTTGGAGATAATCATTGAGTGATATCCAGTTACCTTTCTCAAACTTTTTAGTTTTGGTAAATGCTGACTTCACACCATATACTACAGGCGTTTCAACACCCACCTCCCCAGCTTGTTGCAAGGTGCGTAAAATTCGATTAACACTATTAAGATACCATGCTCCTCCTTGCCACACAGGCTTCCATCTCCTGATTTCAACATAAACTCGCTCCGTTGTGGTATCATTCATATCTACGTCCGTTTTACTCCAGCACTCGGCTGCCTTATGGGCGTTCCCACACATATCAAGAGTAAATACTTTCTCCTTGCATATTTCAGTTTTCCTGCGATAGGTCTCTGTCTTAGGGATCTCTTTTTCTAGATCCAAGATAAATTCAGGATCAATATTTAATTCATCTATTTGTTGCTGGGTAAGAAGTACCACAAGCATACGCATGTCTCCCAGCTCAGACAAATATTGGCGAATACGTGTTTCATAACGGGGTTGATGTAAAAATAACTTAACTTCAGGACCGAAAGGAAGCGAGTGTGTTTCAGCCCTGTCAGGAGCCTTTCTGTATGAGGTTTTTGAAAAATAGGTGATTGGTTTTTCCGTGTGAGGAATTAAGTACGGCGCAAAATCACCAGAGTGTTTCATAATTATACTACCGGTATGACCAGTTTTCATAGAAGCTAACTTAAGTGACTTTTTATACGGAGTAGGTTCTTTTTCAATTTCATCAACAAGATAATCTTTAAGCTTGAGAAGTACTGTTGTAATTGTGTTCGTCAGGGCATTTCTCGTTTTATCATCCAGCGAAAGATTTTCGCGCCCCGGATCAAAGCTTAGATCCCCAAGCTCAAATCTGACATACCCTGACAGATCAGAAAACTCACTCGGTATATCGTACGCAACATTACCCATCACGGCTTTTAGCTGAGCCCAACCATGCTGAAGGCCAATCTTACCATTGTTAAAAATGTAAGATGTTTTCTTGAGCCTAATGCGTTCGGTACATTCAGATAGGTTAATGTTTGGTACATCCTGAAAATATTGATACACCTCGACGGCCTCATCAATAAATTCGCCGACTCTCCCGTCTACATTGACAATAACTTCTAGGCCCGCATGATCTTCTGAAGTTTCTGTGATCAGTAACGCTATCTGTGGCTCACCATCTTCATCACGATAACAGCTGTAGGTTTTCTTACTCCCGCCAAAACAGCTGGCCACCGTAAAACTATCTACTAAACAGAACGGTGACTTACTCCCGAGACCCAGAGCCCCAATATAATCGTTAGATCCTGTTTTTGTACTACAAAAATAAGTGGTGAAGATCTCCCTGACATCTTGTTCAGAGAGACCCACACCATAATCTCGAACGCCGAACCACGGTTCTAAGCTAGTAGGGAGATGCACGTCAAACGGCTGGTCGTTGCCAGCCTCGATATGAGCATCGTGGGCGTTACAGCTTAACTCCCTAATAACTGCACGAACCTTGTGGGTATAAATATTGGATGACAAAATATCAAACGCTTTAGCACTTGCCGCAATCTTAAAACTACTAGTTTTGAAATTGCCCGCAACTGCCACATCCTTTTTTTCTTCGTTCAAGATCATTTTACGCGCTCCAAGGTGAGAAATGGTGTAAACGTGCCTTGATTATACCATGGGTATCGTCAATGTCAAGCGCAATTTATACAAATAGTCGCGCTTGAACCAAGCTGTCTTTTTTTCGTAACCATGACATGTCGACATCTACCCCCCATAACGAATGAAAGGTTTGTCCTTCATAGTTTTCGATACACTCAAAACCATTGTACATTTTTAATTCTGTGTGGATCAAGTTATCAAAATCATTAACAGTAAAACTGTAGCCGGGCCAGTAGTGACGCCACTTAAATATGTTTAGTTCAATACCCTTTATGTTTTCTTCCCATGTCATACTACGGACTATTAGTCCTCGTGTTGGATGGATAAACATAATGACTAAGTAGTCAAAATTTTGATTTCCGTTTTCACCTTGATCATACGGTTTTATCCTAGTGACTTCTTTTTTTCCTTTTCTTGCTGGGTTCAGTAGGACTGATTTTACTTCTATATATTTTTCAATTTTTGATACAGGGCTCATGAAGGTAATATCTGGACAACCTTTGCTGCGTTTGTGTTTACTACCGCGCAAGAGTCCAATAGATTCTCCAAATTCTGGAAATTCCTCCTTTATGAGACCACATATTTTTTTTTCAAGATACCTTCCACGCGCTTCTTCGCCGAGGCGGGCTAATCTTCTAGAGATGGGGTGAGTCCATACTAAGGGATCGGGATCATACTCTTCAAGATCTGCATCCACTTCCTCTGGTGTAAGTTCTCTCATGCTATTGCAGATCCTCCCAGCTCACTTTGTAGTCTTTCATGAACGAATGGAACTCATCAGGATGCATATAGAAGTAGTCTGAAAGTTCTGTAAGACTGTTAGCCACAGTGTCGTCTAGCTGCATAATTTTGGTGGCTAAACTGTCGCACTTGTCTCTTTTCTCTTTAGTCCAGTTCATTTTAAGCTCCCTGAGTAATGTGATTGACGCCCCTATTATACAAGTAGTATCGTCCACGTCAAGCGCACTCTTTAATTTTTTTCTGGGAGAATTGTATCGGGGAGATCGTGGAAGCTGATATCATCACTATTGCTGAAGCTACCGCCGCCCTTTCCTCCTCCTTTGCCACCTTCACCAGATCCCTTACCATCACCTTTCCCTTTACCATCACCCTTTCCTCCTTTGCCCTTACTTCCTTTGCCATTATTTTGACCCATAACGGGCTCTCCGTTTTTAATTTTAGTCAGAGCCCCTTCTCCACGCTCATGTCCCTCCCTAGTATAGGGAGTTCGATAGGATCTAGGCTCAGTAAAATCTTGTACACCGAAGGATAGTAGATATTGTTTCCATCCCTCGACTTTTTTTTCTCGATCTCCACTTAAATTAGTCGCCCATATATAAATATTACCCTTGTCACCACCTGTCTTGTCGGGCTCTTTAATAATTATCCAGTGTACTAGAAATTTAGCGGGAAGAGGATCATCAGATGGCCACCCAGAGAAATTGGGAATGGACATTCCTACAGAAAGAGAAATATGTAGTGTCAATAGTATAATGAAAGCTTTGAGAGCCCAGTGACCTTTGGCCCCAATAATAAACCACAATACTAAAGCTGTAAGAGTAAAGAAGGCCAATGGAATTGTCATGGAGTCCCTCCGGGTAAAGTGGGCCGGGGATTTGTGGTTGTCAAGGATTTTTCCAGATGATTTGTTTGAATTACTTTTCCGTCGCTGTTTACAGTAAATCTAAATGCTGTTTTTTCATCTCCCTTTTCCATCAGTACCACATTTCTACCTGTAATTACACTATAGGGATTTATTTTTTCTAGTATAATGGTAACAGGCGTCTCTTTATCCTCTCTTTTGGTGTACATATGAACATTAACCACATATTCTCCCGGCAAATATCCCCTAATACTAACCATTTCTCTATTTTCTTTATATTCCACGACCCCGAAGGAGGTTTCTATTGTGTCAAATGAATATCCAACATCATCACGATCCAGATGCATTAGTCCCTGCTCTCTCCTGTTGAATGCCACCAAATTTCCTTCTGGATCTTCAACGTAGGTATCAACATCATCGTCCATATCGGAGGGCCAGATTACAGTTATAATGAATTCTGCCTTGGCGTCAACAGTTTTATTTTTCTTACTTGGGTTAATAAGAATGAAAGCGAGCGAAAAAAGCGCGACAAAACATAATAATGTATTAAATAGTAAATCTAAAAATGCTAGATCGGTGTGATAGTTGCGTTTCATTATTTGCGTGCCTTATCTATAGCTTGACTTAGATTGAAATACTGAATCTTTAGTAGGGCACTGCATATTAACCCTGTAAGCGTAGTATAGAGAGCTGTCGACATTCCTGTTCCAAGACCTTTAATGAGATCCTGAACAGTTGTCATATTAGATACATCTACATTAGCGAAGCCCGACAACATCATAATAAACCCTATGACTGTCCCCATCATTCCAACACTAAGACAGAGATCGCTCGTAAACCATCCCACCTCCATGAGGTGTTCTATTTTCTCCACCAGATAATCTTCTGTCTGACCGTTGTCCAGAAATTTACTAAGAGTCCACGTTTTATATCCACACCACCCAGACATCACACCAAAGATTGTTAGGAGGACAAAACTTAATTTTGTCGCATCCTGATCCCATAAAGAATGAAAAGCGCCCGTTAATATTAGCCACAAAGCGGATGCCATAATGACACACATAAAAAACCACCACTTTAAGAATAGCATATGTTTATTGGTAGGTATTGTAATCATATTTTAGCTCCGATTCTTTGTATGGGATGGTGCTCGTGTAATTTGTTCCGTCAGCAATAAAATGGATATCCACCCACCAATTATACTGACCGTCATCGCGATTCCATGGCCTGACAATAATCCCTCTTTCTTCCTCGTGCGTAATAACTCTGTTGCCTATGTTCATTTATTTATATTTAGCGGGGACTTTGAATTCATTTCTGGTGGATCGCGCGATATTCAATTCGTAACATTCGTTACATCTGAAAATTTTGCCCTTATTGGTTGATACGCCGTAGTAATTAGTTGTTTTCTTACTACAGTCAACACATTTGATCTTACGTTTTTTTGATTTTACCATCACTATCCTTTTTTGTCTAGGAAATATATTTTTTCTCCAGTAATATAATTTAATATTGAGCATACGTGTTATTACACATAATAGAAATATACATAGAGATAAGCACATATAACATAAATACATTATAATATACAGTAGAAGATTCATTAGGGTGATATAGGGCTGACTCTCTCATGTTTATCTCAACCTCCTCCCCCCGCAATAAGTAATTATTGGTTTATAATCCCACAGATTTGCCGTTAATTCTTGTTCCAATGGGCACAAATCCCACAAACTTGAAATTTTTGTGTGCCATTTGGACCCCTTCGAGACAAATATAAGGTGTATCTGTCAGAGTTTTCTAGTCTTAACAATACTAAAACTGACTGGATGTCTAGTTCAAACTCACTTATAAAAGAATTTTGGGCAGAAAAGAAAGTTTAGTAGTTGTTTTTTGTATTCCGCTATGTAGTAAAAGCGCACTTGTCCTTCCCAAGGAGAGCTTATGAAATTTAACGCTGATGATATTTTTTCCTCTGCTACAAATGAATTTGGTGAAGGCGTTCTCGGAGATGAGAGTCTTGATCTAGTTGAAAGTTGCATTGAGATAGCCCATGGGTGGACTGTAGAGTGTGCTGACGACTATAATGTGACCAGAACTAAGCAGCAGCTCAGACGTGAGCTTAAGAAGCATATTAGGAAGAGACTGGACCTAGAGGCTCATCAGGGAGCTTCCTTCCTCCCATCGTTTATATGGAAGTGGCTCGCAGGAATCATTATCAACTGGATAGTGAGACTCATTATTGATAACCTCACCAATTAATAATTGATGTATGTTTGCGCTGACTGTCTCACATGCCGCGAGTCTTAAAGGAATAGATAAGACAAAGTAGGGCTGGATGGAATTGAACCATCGGCCACCGCTTTATAAGAACGGCGCTCTAACCACTGAGCTACAGCCCCATAGGGTCACTTGAGTACGTTGGTGGCCCAGTATTTGATAAAGGACATGATTTCGCCCATATCCTCACGAGTAAAGCCCGTGGGTATACATTCATATGGAGTCTCCGCATGAGACAACAATGTGGGTACGTCACACTCATACATTAACATGTAATTCATAGCAAAGTCTAATTGCTTTTGATTCAGTTTCTTAAGTGTATCGTTCATGTTATGTTCCTTTCTGCCCCAATTATATACTATATATCGTCAATGTCAACCCCAAAACTTTAGCTTTTTCGCTGACTATCACCAAGACCACGAGTCTGAAAAGAAGGGGAGAGACGTGCGGGATTGGCATGAAATTTGCTGGCGGCGATTGGCACGATATTTGCTGACTGTCTCCCATGGACCGAGTCGGAAAAGAGGGGGAGCGACAAGTGTCGTTTGTCCGTATAGGGACATACATTGATCCTCCATTATAAGCTGGCCTTATAGAATATCACACCAGTATCATTATACCATATACATCGGCATTGTCAACCTAAGTCTTTAGCCTTTATGTACTTACGGCAAATGCATGATTTAGGCCCATTGGCACAATAATTGCGGGGGATAGATTCCCTAAGTGCTTATAAACAAACAAGTTAGGGAGGCGCGGGCGGCCCCGCCGCCCCTAAGTCGTTATGTCAGAAGAACTTACGTCATATTCCTTGAACCTGTCAACGACAATTTGACATATCATGTTTTTCAACTCTTCTCTGTGCAGGAGGGCACCACGTTCACCGACAGTCCACCGTGGGAAAAATCCATCCACATAACAAATTATGTCGTCCTGAATTAGTTCTCTTAAATCTTCCATAGTCATTTTATAATCCTAAATAAAAAGCCCCGCCCCCTGCGTTCCGAGCGACTTATGGGGACGGGGTGAAAGGGTTCCGGGCACCGCCCGGTATCAAGCAGCCAAGGCGAGCCGTTCCGCTTCATGCACCGCAAGATCATTTGAGGCCAGCAAGATTCTGTCGAAGTTTGTGGCACCACTCTTGCGGGTGGAATCGTGTTGGGAATAGCCTTGGATGGCGTTGTAAGCCTCCCACGCACTTACCTCAAAAGTTTGAGATATTGCGGGCCTTCCCGATTTGGCACGTTCCCGTTGCAGGCGGCGAAAAATCGCCTCAGTTCGGTTACGATGAACCGTTACGGCTCTTTTGCTATTCGTATCAGGTTCCCCATAGATGGAGTTGAGAAATTCAGTCATGACAACAGTGCGCGAATTCATTTGAGTGATTACCTCCGTGAGGGTTTTCCACCCGTTTTTAAGTTCGGCAAACGTCTCAATCAGTTCGTCCATTTTAGTGCGCAGCGAGCGAGTGTGACGAATTGATACGTTGCAACTTTTTACAGATCGCATCATTGACAGATTGGAGCATAGGTCACGATAGTAACCAATGGCAGCACCAAACGCACGACCATCATAACCCGCTCTGATCATAATACGCGGAAACACATTGTCCCGTTGTTTGTACAGATCACGTCGATAGGAATCTGGAGGGGTAATGTTGACATAATGACCATCGCGAAAATGACATTCGACTTTGATGTCATCATCAAACACTTCGTTGGCAGCTTCCGATAACGCCACCACATCGTCCGTAGTGTGAGGTAAATAGCGATCTGTGACAGACCCTTTCCCTACTACCCCACTAGTGTCCGAACGGAACAAGCCATACCACGGAGTGGTCATACCATCGGGACCGCCCAGCGGAAACTTATCAACAGAAAAATCAAACGCAGCCCGTACAGTGTCCGCAACATTTACACTACTCATAACAAAACCCTTTCAAAGAAACAGAAAAACAGAGAACATCTATATTGTACCACATTATTCGTCAAAGTCAAACATTTTTTCAAAACATGGGCCGCACGTTTTGGAGATTAACAGCTCACGCTGATCGGCGTTCAGGTATGGTAGCGCGTCTTGAATTAACATGCCATCTTTCCACGCTTGGACATCTTCATAATTTACGCTGACTCGCTGACTGTCTTCGCAGTGGTGACATTTAAGGCTCAGAGTGGTGTTCATTTTTTTTTCCTTTCGTTTGATACTCCCATTATACTTATATCATCGGCAATTGCAACCCCCCTACACCACAAAAACTAGAAAGTTTTTTATGTTTTCCTAAGTCGTTGGTACCAAAGGGGTTACGTCGGGCGGGGCGGCCCCGCCGCTCCTAAGTCCTTATACCATCAGGGTTTACGAAGACAATCAAGCCCCATAATCCCTAGCGTCACAATTGCCACACTACACGCAAAATATAAATTTGTTTCATACATATAATTGTCCTAAAAAAAAGGGGGGGACGGCGCCCCCCCCAAACTAACGATCACACCACGCCCAAACACAACACGAACAAACTAAAATCAATAGGTAGATCAATAGGCTATGGCTTCCCCCTTTCTAGCGTAAGAATGTTTCACCTTATCACGCTTTAGAATTTGCAGCGCTTCGGAGGCTTCGCTCCCTTTCGGCTGAATTCCGTGAAGCAGGAGAGCAAAGCTATTGTTCCGCCATTCTGGCACAGCTGCATGGCTGTCATCGTGATCAATCTCCATTTTCTTATTATACGCTTCGTCTTCGGAAAATACAACCACGGATTCCCGTAGGTTATCCCGGTCAATCATATCATCATCACGCCCGCCACGGCTGGCAGTCAGAACAAAATTGTCAATTTCATCAATGTAATCGGAAAACTGATTCCAGTATTTTAGGCTTTTGGTATAAGCGTAAAACAATCGGTCAGGATTTGCCATTGCCAGATTGATAGCGGCAAAGAAATAATCCGCATTGAAGAAATCGCCGCCAACATGAAAACGCAAGATGCCACACTTTTTTGGCAAGTCTTCACATAGTCGCTCAGTCATGGCGGTGAAACTTTTGAGACCCTTCAGCGTATCGTAATTATGTTTACGCTTAGCATATACGTTAGGCAAGAGCGCCTCTTGACTAGCAGAGAAACAACGGAATTCTGTATAGGGACCGTCTTTCAATTTTACCTTAGGATTACCTGCTAGGCTAATTTCTCCAGTTTCATGAACCTTCGAGAAACAAGCAGACGCAAACGGACACGACCAACCTGACAACAAATCCAAAGAATAAACTTTGCGACCCTTCAACAACCATCGACCCAATTCGGGCACGTCGTAAAGTGCTTCCAACTTCGCATTCGCCTTACTAAACTTCAGCATTTGTGATGCTCCCTGTGATGTGTGATACTCTACCAGTATACTATATATATCGGCTATGTCAAGCAAAAACTTTAGACTTTTTTGGGCACACCATTTGCAGGGGGAAATCGTCGTAAGTCGTTGGTGCCAAAGGGTTTACGGAGGGCGGGGCGGCCCCGCCGCTCCTAAGTCCTTACGCCACAAGGGTTTACATCAAGCGAGGACGGCGGGATTTGAACCCGCAACCGCCGGATAGACAATCCGGTACTCTGCCAATTGAGTTACGCCCCCATAAAAAAACCCCCGCCCGAAGGCGAGGGTTCCCGAAAGGAAACACACACACACATCAGGCAGGATGAGGCTCCACACCTACACACGCCGCACAAAACAAATCAGGACCATACACTATTGTAATACCCCACACATAAATGAAATAAACATTCCTACAAACGATAC
>Ga0208180_1000524_pt1 | contig 31736 bp, 34 predicted proteins | sample MalvireepMed_s16_FD_184241 | JGI IMG/M metagenome (GOLD analysis project Ga0208180, IMG submission 184241) | Marine viral communities from the Global Malaspina Expedition - Malaspina viral metaG DeepMed_s16 (SPAdes) (version 2) | ecosystem: Environmental > Aquatic > Marine > Oceanic | place...
AGATTCCGGCGGGACCCATCAAATTGAGGATTTTTTTTGGTCATTTGAGTTATTGTTTTTCCAATCTCATTCCACTCTTTTGAATCATTTGCAAATTTTCCTTGATCATGGAAAAAATAAATTACTTCAAGGCCTTTATTTGGACTAACACCAGTTGGCATATATATTAGTACACTGCGACCCTCTCCTTCGATCATCTGCAACCCGTCTTTTGTGCCGTTCCCCTCTAATTTACCAATATAAACAATTCCTTTAAAGTTATCATTGCTTTTGGGATCCACTAATTTTGCTAGCCATTTCGGCGCTTCAGCTCCTGGGGCGCCATTTATTAATTTGTTTTCTTGATGGCCGGCGTCTGTAGTTAAAGGTATGACATCATCCAACTTAGATGCCTTCTTGTTTTTATTAATGCAATCTCCAACTGCCCCTTCGCCAGTATAACTTTTTTTGCAAGCGTCTATGCAATCTTTTAGTTCTTGTACATTAGCTTTTATGTTTTTAGGATCTACAGGACCTGCAAAATACAGCCGGCTGATGGCCCCCTTATTTGCCAACTCTACCTTCACTAAGTCGCCAGGGGCGGCCCCTTGGCGCTGTACTAATGTATCGATTGCTTGTATTGTCGGGTATGCATCAATTGCCAGCTTATCTTGCCTGGTTTCTTCCGGAAGATTATCCGGTTTTGTTAACATAAAATGTAACTCAGGGACACAAACTTTATACGTATTTAAGCTGTATTTTGCAGAGGCGCCTGTGTTGGAATTTAATGCAACTGCACTATCCTGGGGGGTGCATTCGTTATCAACCCTCAACAATACACCAATAAGAGTGCCAGAGGTTTTAAACTTATTTGGGGTAAAAACCCTATCCTTCATCCGAGCTATTATAGACTGAGGTGTCTCAGACTGAGAATCAATGCTCTCTTGATCTACATCATCAACATTAAAATCATTAAGATATCCTGGCTGAATATCCAATATTGGAGGCCTGCTCATCTATTATTTATCTCCACTCTGGATTATATCAAAAAGATGCTCCTTATCTTCATCATTTAATTCTAAAGAGTCGTCCCGCCTTTTGTTTAAAATTGCAGTAATTTTAACTAACTGCTCATTAGAGCGCTGCAGGGTTTCAACATATTTAGAAGCAATCATGCCTAATTGTTTGTGGTTCTCTAAATCAGAGGTTTTTTTCATCTCCAATAAAAGATCTGTTAATAAGGTACTTGTTATCGCTCGATCATTTCTAATGTTTTTTATTGACTCTTCAATATAGTCATTAATGTCCTCTACTCTTCTTCCCATTTCTTTCTAAAATCCCTATACTTAATCCTTAATTTGTTTAAGGAGCTTACGACTTGTTTGGTGTTTAAACCAGTAATCTCTCTGATGTATAGGTAAATAGCTTTCTTATTAAAAATTTCTATATTTTCAGATTCTTCAAAAAGAATTTTTACGGCTTGAATAACTTTTTTATCATTTGTTCTTGTTGCCACCACTTCCCATGCAACAATATTGTTCCTAAAGTGCGCCCAAAATTCTCTTTTAATTGCATCTTGCATTGAAGTATTATAAACAACAAGGGGGTGACTATTATTAATATTCTCACTCTCAGGCACACAATAATTTTCAATTAATACTTCTCGCCTATATCTCTGTGATGTTTTCTTGACTTTGTGTATAAACCAATTTTTTGTTATGACACTAAAATAAGAAAAAGCCTTTGAACCCTTGCTTGGGTCATATTTATCTAATATAGTGATCAGCCAATTTTTACAGTCTTCTTTTAAATAATCAATATTGGGAAGGCTAGTAAACTTGTAAGTATAAACAATTTTATCAACCATTTCGTCAAAGGCCGGGCCGATGAGTGTTGCGTATAAAGAATTTCTTGTTTTTGGATCATTCGTATTACAATATTCAATTATTGCATTTTCATGTACTTTTGTAAAATACATGTTTTTTCTTTTACGAGCCATTGTTTATATGTCTTCCTCATTATGCCCTTCTTCATCAGCATAATTAATATCATAAGTGGCCCTAAAATTTTTAGCGCTTTCCGAAAGAAGCTTCGAGTGCCGCAAAAGATTCTCCAACGTAGTATCCCCATAAAATCTTTCTAAATTATATACAATATCAACATGCTCAGAGTACTCTTCTAAACTAATAAATAAGCCTTCTAGTTCCTCAGATATATTAAGAAAACGCTTTACTAACTGTACTATATACCAAACTAATAATCCATTGATTACAACGGAAATTCCTAAAAATATTTCAATCATCTTTTATCCTTCAGCTCCTCTTTGTGTTGATCAAGCTCTTTTTTAGAATTCTTAATGAATTCTTCAACATGTGAACCAACTTTTGGTTTGTCGGGTTCCGGGCTCTTAGAGAGATTGTGAAAAATACTTGGCTTGCGATAAATATTTTTAGACTTACAGCGTTTGCAGTCTTCGGCCTCTTCAGTCATGCCATGATTTTCTTTCCATTCTTCACAGCAATCATCACATGCATAGACATATATGGGCATTTTATGCCTTGTTGTCTGTATCTGTGGTATCTACATTTTGTTGTAAACTTTCTTCAAAATTATCATCAAATTTAACAAGCGGAGGATTTATAACCACCAATCCATGTGGGGAATCTTTTATCTTAAAGCCGCTCAATACCGGAACAATATCAGATTGCTCCATTAAACTTTTTTGTAGCGCCATCATAACAGCTCCCACGGCTTGATCTGACATTCGCATTTCTTTTAATTTCATTTAATTTCTCCTTTTATTAAATTGTAATCATGATCATACATCATTTCGGCTAAACCTTTAAATGTTATACTTGGGCCCCAATTTAGTTTCTCTTTTGCTTTTGTATAATCTCCCAAAAGCAGCGGCACCTCATGAGGTCTGTAAAATTGAGGATCGATATCAACATAAAATTCAGGATTTCCTAGGCCTGCGTGATGGAATACATAATGTAAAAACTCTTCCACGGTATGTGCTTCATTTGTAGCAATAACATAATCTCCTGGCTTATCTTGTTGTAACATAAGCCACATGGCTTTAACATAATCGCCGGCGAAACCCCAATCCCTTTTAGAATGTATATTTCCTAATGAAAGTCTTTTCTGTAATCCTAATTTAATCCTCGCTGCAGCCAGAGTAATCTTTCTAGTTACAAAGGTCTCTCCTCTTCGTGGGGATTCGTGATTAAAAAGAATCCCACTTGAAGCATGGATACCATATGATTTTCTATAATTCCTCACAAGATTGTGTGCAAACACTTTTGCACAGGCGTAAGGAGAGGCCGGCATAAGCTTAGACTCCTCATTAAAAGGAATGTTGACATTATCGCCAAACATTTCAGAAGATGAAGCCTGATAAAAGCGGGCATGTGGTACAATGTGGCGCATGGCCTCCAATAATCGTAATGTCCCCATGGCCACGCCGTCTACGGTATTTATCGGCACGTCAAAAGATACTCTAACATGAGATTGAGCAGCTAAATTGTAAATTTCATCTGGTTTATATTTCAAAAATAATGACCACATGCATGAAGAATCATTTAGATCAAAATATTCTAAAATAAAATTTTCATTATTATAAATATGATCAACCCTTTCAGTGCGAATAGTAGATGTCCTTCGTTTCGCACCGACCACTTTATACCCCTTTTCTAACAATAACTCTGCTAAATAAGAACCATCTTGACCAGTTACTCCTGTAATAAAAGCTGTTTTCATACCCCTAACTCTCTAAAACATTTATCAATAGCATCACGTGCGTTAATTTTAGCATACCAACCAATATTTTTTAAAGGTATTGTGCCGGCTAAAGTATGTTTGACATCCCCTTTTCTCTCCGGGGCATATCGCCAGTCTGGAATGTGATATTTTTCAACTATAGTTTTTATGTCATTTAATGACAAAGAAACCCCAGCACCAACATCAAAACACACTCCATGAAATTTATCTTCATAATTCATACAAAATATATTCACATCTACAATATCTTCAACATGAATATAATCTCTTGTTTGTTCGCCATCTCCATCAAATCTTAATGATTCTCTTTGTCTTAACATTTCCATCCACGCACAAATAACCGTAGAATAGGCGCCGCCGTGTTCTTGGTCTTCGGAAAAAACATTAAAATAACGAAGACAAACAGTATCCAATCCATATAATTCAGAATATAATTCACATTCCATTTCGGAAATTAATTTATGTAATCCATATGGAGATTTGGGGCCGTTGCCATCTCCAGTCGCGGCCGATGACGAACTAAAAATCACCCTTTTAACTCCATGATTTTTAGCCCACTCAAGTAAAACAGAAGTGCCATATGCATTTTGTTTAAATGTATAGCTGGGCCTTTCAACCGAATACTCTACTCTTGGGAGAGCAGATAGGTGAAAAACATAATCAAACTGCTCGTTTGGCAAACAACAAAGAATATCTTCTCCTTCTTTTAAATCAACACCTTTTACTTCGTAATTAAGTTCAATTAATTTATTATATATTTTATTACCAATATATCCTTTGTGTCCTGTAACTAATATTTTCTCTTTCACTTATTTATTCCTTTTTGTTAAAATTATATCTAATTTTTTCAACTCGCGTAGATATCATCTATGGGGCCAACTCTCCCTTCATGTTGATACCCTTTCTCAACTAATAGATCCTTAATTCTATTATCGTTGTAATTGTTCTCAACCAAGATTATTTTAATATTATATTTGTCAAAGTCTAGCGCGTTTAATATTTCAAACTCTGACCCTTCTGTGTCTACCGTACAAAAATCGATATTATAAACACTGTTTCGACTCAATATATTATTTAGTAAATCTGTTTGAACTGTGATCACATCATGGCCCGTATTGTTTGGGTGCCTCACTTCATTCTTAATTCGAGGGAGATGATTTTTATGATAACTCTTGACAATACCACTTAGTCCCTTACCCCAGCCACAAATGTCTAAAAATTGAGCTTCACCAATATAGTCTGATATGGCGACACACTCACAAACACATTTTCTATTTTCCTTAAGTAGTTTAAATCTAGCCGGGCTTGGTTCTATACAAATACCGGACCAGCCCATTGATTCTTCAAAAAACATTGTATTACTTTTATCAATTCCATCGTCGGCGCCGATTTCCAGAAATACCCCGTTTTTTTTATCCTTAAAATAATTTTCATAAAGCCACTTATCTTGACCATATTGACTATAGAATTTCATTCGCGACCTCTCCTACTTATCTGGATTTCTTTACCCGGGTGCTGACTAGCAACTATAAGTCCATCGGCCGAATAACTCTCTTCTTCTGTATGAGAACAAAGAATATAGAAATTTTTATTTTTTAAGAATCTCATACAGTATTCATGTACATGCTGCCCATGAGTAGAGATGAAAAAATAATTAATTTTCTGTTCCTCAATAGAATCTAGAGAGCCCAAAAGCATATCATATTCAGCCCCTTGAATGTCTGAATGTACAATATCAACTGTATCTAAGTTATATTCTTTGCGTATATTATCAATACTGGTCTGATCAAGCGTATAAGATTTTCCATCCCAGTCTACAAAATTAGTATTCCTTAAGGGTTCTCTGCCAACCGACGCTTGAGCAAATTTGCCCTCCATATTGTTGATATCAAAATTAATTTTTCCTGCTTTTAGTTTTTCTTCATTTGGTTCAATCATAATATTTGTCGGATTCTCAACTTCTTTATTAAACCACATAGAATAATATGACCAATTGCTGCCAAGCTCTATCATAGTTGCTTGGGGCGGTATGTCTTTTAATACTTCATAAAAAGCTTTTTCTTCCTGTGGTTCGTGGTGCCCTTTTAAGTCTCGAATTATTGTCGTCATCCAATCACCATGATAGCCGCCTTTTACAACCTTTATGCCGTTATGCATTATTTGATATTTGTCCTCGGCAATCATCCCAGCATTGTCAACTTTCGGTATATACGAACAATCTCCACAACTTATCGTCAATTTAGCTCGATCAGTTAGCATCTTCTATCCTCCTTATTTTTTTCCTTACAATTTCCCAAATATTATATTCATCCAAAACCTTATTCCTGCTTCTTCTTAACGATTCTATCGTTTCATCGGTAACAGGAGCTTCTAATATTTTTTTTATTTTTGCGGCGGGATCAGGATCATACAAATCTATGCATCGGTAACTCAAGGGATCAAAAAAATCATCTATATTAGGGCAGCCCCAATATATTGGGATAGACCAAGAAAGATACGCATCCGCTAATTTCTCAGTCCAATAATTTTTCTCTTGAGAGTTTTCTAATACAACACTATAAGTATAGGGAGACAAGCCACGTAATTTGCAATTACCATCATAATTTAATTCCCCCTTATAATTTTTTTTATAATCCTGTTTATTATGACCTCTTCCATAAAGATCGATCATATTTTCATTTGTGATCAATTTCTTAACAAAATTTTGTCTATGATTGTGCTTTGATGAAACTACACAACTAATTTTTTTTTCTTTCTCAGGATAAGGCATTTCTTTTAGCTGGTCATAACTTCTGTTTACCCACCATGTTATACCACAATGAGTGTTTTCCCATATAAGCATATGCTTGAATGTTCTGGATAGCTTTTCTATAAAATTTGGTTCACGTTTAATATATATTGTTTTGTCAGGATCAATATTATAATTCGTATTTTTTCCTCCAAGAATTATATAATAATCAGCATTATTGATATTTGAGACGCCCACAATATCTTTCCAGACACCAGAAAGGCCCGGTGTTTGCTTATTATAGCGTTGCAATAAACTAGCCGGGTACTCATTCCACGAATTTATAAAGAAAACTTTGTTCATTTTTCGGCAACCACAACTTTCTCACTTATCTTCATTATAATTCCCTTTTATTAAAATAACATCCTTTCTATCTTTTTCTTCATCGCGATTTTCTTTCATTTTTATCATACCCTGCAGGGATAAAAATTTCAAGCCGTGGGCATAGATGTGTTTTTTTGAATTATATAAGATATCTCGCGCATCATCAACATAGTATCTGAGATATGGATTATGAGAAGAAACATTTTCAGTAAATGGAATTGTATTTGATGGTAAATGAATAACATCAAAATCGCGACATGCACGCTTTCCATATAAGGACAATGGGGCGCTACCTCCAACACAGAAATCTTCTAAGTCTAAGTCGCTATTTTCAATTATATGCTTAGTCTCTTTTACAAACTGCTTAATGTTTGGTGTATTAAATGCGCCCACCTTTGAAGTGTTTATAAATTCTAAAGTAGGTTCGTGGAATGCAATAGTTGCATTTCTCCAGGCCTCTTCGTAAGTGTCTGTGGTATGTACGCTTGGCTTTCCAATACCAACAACATCTCTAATTTCATTTTTTACGCGTGTGGCTGTTTCTGGGCCGGCACATTCAAATAAAATAACCTTTACTGCGCTTCCTTTAGAAAAATTTAAATTAGCTTGTTCATGAGCGCCTGGATATCCATTTGTTTCATTGCCAAGCCACGTTTCGTCAGAATAGGAAGAGATAACATAATTTAATTTACCAGTATCACTAAGTTCAATATCCTTTTGATAAATAACAGAGACATTGTTTTTTGTAAAAATCTGAGAGATTTTATCAAAATGAGGCTGACAATGGGCACAAAGAGATGTCACAAATACATTTTTCTTTAGTCTCATGTATTCTAGAGCCATGGCATCTGCCGTGTCTCTGTCTAGACCCGTTGGGACAATATCCCTCTTATTTAAAAAATAATCCGCAGAACACATTAATTGGCCCGCATCTGGGGCACTTTCTTTGCAAATGAGGGGTACACCATAGGTAATGGCCGCGGCGGTGCGGTGAGCACCATTTAAAAGCATGTGGTTGTCGTTTACAGGAACAAATGACTTCTCTTCATCAAAACCTGTTGTTTTCATCTCCTCCAAGATCGAGTGATAGGCATTATAAAAATCTTCTAAATTGTTTTTAGCAGGTCTCTTTTCGGTAAACCCACCCCATACTTCCAGGTGATTTTCATATACTGATTTTGCAAAAAAGTCTTCTACGCCTTTTTCACGATGCCGAGCATATAAAGTCTTTGCTGGTAGGTCAAACCTCCAGGCAGTCAAAAGTTCGGTCGCATCATCAATGACAAACCTATCTTTGTATTTACTTTTAATGCCATAAACCCTTGAATACTTAGGTTTGCGTCGAATCTCTGACTCATATGATAGTTGTTTTTTACGCTTTTCTGGTACTACATGATCGTTATTGTCATGAAGATTATAAACATATATTAACTCTTTGACAAAAGATATTTTATCCCCAGCCATCTCCAGCATGGGAAACATAAAAGCTAAATCCCAAGCAGCTTCGTAAAAATTATCTTCTTTATTTTTAAGATCTTCTACTTTGATCTGTTTCCAAAGATGATATTTGAAGGTTCTTAAGGCTGAAGTCATCCATGGGGAATCCCTGTAAGAGCGATTTCTTATTATTTTTTTAGGAACTGCCTTCTCACAGAATTTGCTGCGCTCTCCAGAAGGATAAAGTACATGGCTTCCATAAGTCAGCCAACAATCATCACTATAATATTTACATAATGTCGATAATACTTCGGCATTCGCAAACCAGTCATCTCCATCTAAAGAAACAATTATATCTTCGCCTTTTGGGTCTGAAACATTGATAGCATTATAAATATTTTCTAGGGCGCCCACATTCGTTTTATTCTGAATCAAAGTAAACCGAGAATCTGTTTCAATTTCTCTTTTAATAATAGAAACACTATCATCAGAGGAAGCATCATCAACCAGCACACATTGAAAATCTGTATATTTTTGTGCTTTGATACTGCGTATACACGCTTTAACCCACTTTTCCACATTGTAAAGAGGGACAATTATTTTAAAATGCATTTCTCAACTACCTCGGCAATTTCTTGTCTTTTCTCAACAAAACACTTTATCAAATCTGAACCTTTCTTCTTAAACCATGGTTCTTTTGTGGCGCCCACTAAATCATTAGTTATTAAGCTCATGTTCATCATTCTTGCTTCAACCACTATCCTGGAAAAAGTCTCCGGCGTTGAAGGAAAAAATATTAAATTTTCATTTTTGGATATATTTTCTAAAAATATATTTGGTGGTGCGGGATCTATTAGCTCATAATCAATGCCCTTAATACGACAATATTCAATTGACCCGACTGTATTCTTATGTGCGATATGAGAATTCATAATAGAGCTTTTTTCATTTTTAGTCTTTTTGGAGAGGTCCTCTAGAAGCTTAAGCGTTTTGAGCGACCATAAGTTTCCACTTAAATTAACAATGTTGTTGAGTGATAAATTAACCCTTACAATATCGGCATGAAATTTAGTTTGACACAAAATAGCTTGTGCATTTTTATAAAAATCAAAATTAATTATTTCTGTTTTGGGAGCAATAAAATCCGGATAATTCGCAGGATTTCTGGTTTTAAGATATTTGTGATCATGCTCATAGATCACATAAGGCAACGAGCCCTCTGTAATTTTGTCTTTTACAGAGGGCTCTAAATTGATAAAGTTAGATATGATTGCACCATCCATATCATTTAACGACTTGTTAGTGACCAAATGACTTTGCAAACTGACAACATCGTGACCATTTTTTTTCAAGATACAAATTAATTCTTCATTGTTTAATTCGCCACCCCCAACCAAATGTTCAGCAAAAAAGTCAGCTATAAAAAGCAACTTAGTCATACTTTTCTTCGTTCAACTCATTAAGCCAACTTTGCACATCTACGCTCTCTGAAGCATATTCCTTTAGACAATCATTAAATGCCTTATACTGTTTTTCTTCACTGAAATTTTTTAATACCCATTTCTGAAGATCTTTGGCCTGCTTTTTAAATCTACCATAGTCTTTATAAATCTCTCTTAATTTCATTTTATAAGAGCCGGGTTGTGCATATGCCCACATTGAGCCTTTTTCTAATACACCATCCCAAACAGCATGATCGGGTATTGGCTGAATATCATAGCCCACTTTTCCAAAATGAGCTTTCATTTTTTCTTTGCCAGTTTTCTTATCTTTTTTAGGTGCAAAAAGAAAATCTATATGGCCGCTCCATGCCGGAGCCACCACTGGAAGTCCTGAATATGCAGCCTCAAACAACGGTAGCCCAAAGCCCTCGCCATGGGTTAAAGAAACTAAAGCTTTAATTTTTGGATGTTTATACAAAGAATGCATTTCTTCATCCGACATATCTCCATGTAAAAGATATATTTTGCATTGCCTATTTTCGTACTGTTTCAAAAAGTTTGTAATTGTTTTCGTCGTATGTTCACGATCAATAATTGAATTACCCTTTGTAAAGGCTTTCACAACTAAACCAACATCCGGATTGTCAATAAATTCCTCAACAAACCACTTAATAGTATTAGATAAATTTTTTCTTGGGCCCCACTGAGCTACCGTGAGGAAATTAAAATCAGTCTTTAGATCTAAATTTACATTAACATCTTCATATTGTTTTACTGGATAGTGTACAACCTCTACATCCTTTTGGCATTTTAGTTCAGCCTTCTGGCCTGTATTTTTATCTACGCCATCATACGTAGTTTTTAAAAACACTTGTTTAGAATGTTCCGATACCGTAATTACCTTATTCATATGATTAACTTTTTCAAGCCAAACCGGAGATACTCTAGTTGTTTCAATTCCAGCAGTTACACCAATATTAACCGGTGCCATTTGCTGCCATTCATTTGGAATTGTAACCTGTATACTAATATCGTATTGGGGACGTCCCTGCGTTTGATGGTGATACGCGGCGGTTTTTTGAATTAAGCTATCTAGCCACCGGCGTTCGTCATTATCTTCGTGTATCCAGCCGCATTGACCCCACGGTACCGGCAATACATGTATATCATATACATCTTCAACTGCTTTGAGAGCCCTTAAAACAAATCTTCCATGTTCTCCGTAACCAGATCGAGTCAAAACTGGCGCTCTTACTATTATTTTTTGTTTCATTATAGTTCCTTTAATTCCCAATTAGTATAGCCATGGCGAGTTTCCCAAGATCCCATTTCTTCATGTATTGTAGTTAATGTTTTTTCCCATGAACTACAATAGTTTTCGAAATTATAATTTTTTACAACATGATCACGGCCTAATTTTCCCATTTTTTCTCTTTTTTTCTTCGGCATTTCATACATTTTTAACATAGCATTGATACAATCTTCTCCTGATATACGATCTTCGTAGATCCATGGAATATCTTGAGAACCAATAACTGCCTTCGAAGCTGGTTCAATACCAATCCCAAACCAATTTTTTCCATCTGTAACTTGCTCTTGAAGGCCACCCGTCATATTAACAATAATAGGAGTTTCACAAGACAAGGATTCAAGCGTAGCCAAGCCGAAGCCCTCTGCATCAGCAATATTAATAGTGCAATCACACATGTTATACATCAAAGACAGCACCATCGGATCAACCTTTTGTTGAGAAAATAATACTTCTCCGTTGGTCAAGCCCAATTCTAGGAGTATCGCCTCTAGATCTTGGCCATGTTGATCTTTGACATCAGTGTGCATAATCAATGATGCCTTGTCGTGCCCAACTTTATCTAAAAACTCTTTAAACCAAAAAATCAAAGAGCCGCTCTGTTTTCTTCTAGCATTTCTATTATTCCAAAAAAATAAAAATTTACTTTCATCATATTCGTTTCCGAAAGACTTGCCAAAAGAATTTTTTGCAAAATTATCAACATCTTCTACAGGATGTTTCGAAAATATTTGTGAATCCACCGCATGCGGCAGATACATAGATCTTACATTTGGAGAAACGTTTTTAACAACATCATCAGTTACTTTTGAAATGGTTGCAATAAAATCATTTGATTCATAATATTTTTTATTATACGTTGGATAGGGTCGATTATCCCAAACATGGTAATAAACCATTGGCACCAAGGGACGAATCTCATTTTCCATTTGCCACAACCAGCCAAAGAATCTAGGATCAGTCATAAACCAAAGAATATCTGGTTTTTCTTGTCTCAAGATAGAACGAAGTAGATCCGGGTTTCCATACCCATCAACCGGCAATGTTATCCAGTCTTCTCCATATTCCTCCGTCTTAATAGGCTGATAAGTCTGATGTTTCATTGCCCCACCAAGACTAAAAAATTTAAACTTTCCAGTCTTTAACATCGCCTCAATCATATATTTAGTTTGTGTGCCAACTCCAGATGGAGCAAAAGGCATATCACTAATTGTTAAAACCTTAATCTTTTTTTGTGTTTCCAAGCTAATCCCTCACTTACAATGTTTTGTATTATAAAATTCGCACGTTCCATATCTACCATGGCAAAACAAACGATTTTTAATATGCTTCTTGTGGGATATATTATAAAGGGCTTTATTTAATATTTTAAGAGCATTTTCAGTTTTTTTATTTCCACTAGTGACTCTGAATAATTCCACATTATTTGTTTTAGCCGTTCTTTTAATAAGCGCAAAATGAGTTTCTAAATTTGTAGGATCGATTTTGTGTTTGATGGCAAAAAAATGTTTGTATAAAGTTAATTGATAGGTTGTCATTTTTTCAGATTTTCTTCTAGTATCCCATCCCCACGAACATGTTTTCCAATCAATAACATGATGTTTTCCATCGGGAGTTTTAACAACTAAATCCACAAATCCTTTAAAATTGTATCCATCATAATCCTCAATTGGTTCAAACAACTTCTCCTCAACAGAAACAAGCGTATAAGTACCAAAATAGTCCTTTAAAGCAGGAAGAATATGGTCCACTAACATTATGCCTTGTGAACGCATATCAGTGACTAATTTTTTATTGAAGCCCAAAGTATCTGGAAGCTCTTTTAGTTCTTTAAGAAATTGTTCCTGAAAATATTCTTTTGGATTAGAAATATTATTTTCAACTAGCTGTTCGCATGTAGAGTGCATTGCACTTCCGAAAGCAGTGTGTTCATTTCCCTTAAAACCATCAATCTTATCTAAATAAACTAGTTTATGTTTCCATGGACACTCAGTCCATAATTTCATTTCTGAAAAGGAGATGTGAGACAACTTATACCTCTTTTGTTGTTTTAGTCGTTGTTTTAGAGGCGCGTGCCTTACTATTTTCTGGCGTAGTAGTTTCTCTAGTCGCTCTTGATTTGGGAACTGTTTTCTTCGTAGGTGCCTTTGATTTTGTAAAAGATTTTGCTTTCTTAATCTTAAGGTGCCACGTTGCCTCTGCATCTTCAGCTTTTCTAAAATTACTAACCGAGTCGGGGCCATCAACAGCTTCTACTTTAAAATCTTTATGTTTCTTTTCAAATTCTTTTACAATAGTGTGTTTTTTAATTATTATTTTCTTTTCAGGGCGCAAACCATCCCAGAATAAGCTTTTCTTAATTACTACATTCGACTGATCTAAAAACTCAATATGCATTTCTATATTCTCCTTCATTACTATAGTTCATTTCATATTCTTCCATTATGTTATTAATTTTATTATATAATACCGGACTTATATTCTTTAAGTATTTTTTATCTCTAAGAAAATAATTTTCAAAGCCATTAGCAAAATATTCATTAATGCTAGTAATTGCATAAGGAGAATAAAATAATCCCATTATAAGGCTCTCTAAAAGAGGATATCCAACAATATTATACAAATAATAATCCAAATGTTTATCATATTCTGGATCATTAAATTTATCCTCCGGAGGCTCATATCCTTCCTGATCTAAGAGATTGTAAAGTGTGCGCCGTTTCGAAAGGAATTCATCTTTTAAGACATCATCAAAATAAATATCTTTGCCATAACTTTCTTCTACAGCATGAGCCATTTCATGTACAATATCATCAATCATATCGTTTTCGCTTTCTTGCTTATTTGTTATGTATAACGCGCCATCTTTATATTTTGCGTTAAAGGGTGTGTTGCTATCATTAAAAGCCTTAAAGCTTCCCACATACATTGCATCGACATTGTTCACGAGCCACTTAGGAACAAGGCCCTCAACAGTATCTAACACATATTGAAGATCAAAGTGGTAAGGAAGCTGATCCTTCAAAAAAACTAACTTATCACCGTATACTAGACGTTCTTTACTACTCTTTTTAGCGGCAGTGCTGCTCTCAACAATATATTCTTTCATTTTAAAGAAGCCCTTCACTCTTCATCATTTTTTCACCTTCATCAAAATCATAAATTGCCTGTTGGTATCCACGAATAAAATTCTCTTCAGCAACAGCTAAAAGAAATTCTGGAAACTCTTTTGCTACTGTCTTAATAATCATCTCAACATTAACTTCATCATTTTCAGGGCTTACTTGATTACCAACATAATCAACGAGCCACTCTTTTAATTCATTTGACTTCTCGACTGGCTTAAGAAGGTCCGGATTTTCATCAATACTCATTTATTTCTCCATTAAAGTTTTAAAATCTTTTCGATATTTCCAAAGCAACGATATATAAAAAATTGTTACCAAGCTAGGAACAACTATAGATTCAACACTCAAGTCAAGGAACAAGTGGAATAAAATAATATTAATAATTATTGGTGCTAACGCGACGAGTGACAATTTAACACATCGGTTAATAATAAGTGCAAAGCCACAAAGCACTTCCACGCCCTTCAAAAGAGGAAAAAAATAAGGAGCCGCTGATAGCCCATATAGAAACTCGTGAGATTCCGGCAGAGGTGTGGGGCTCGAAAAGAAATTAAAAAACCCGCTTAACCCATAAACGAAAAATATTAAACCGAGACAAATCTCCGTAACATTCTCACTAATTGTTTCTAATATTTTATATAATCTTACTTTCATAACATAATCTCCTTTCATAGTATAACATTATAATTTATTTGTCAACATATTTTAAAGGATTTTTGCTGCGAGGGTTGCAACCTTTGATCGTTCACCTTTAACTAGCGTTACATGACCTGAGATATCATGTGCTTTAAACTTTTCCACGGCATATGCCAAGCCATTAGATGTTTCATCTACATATACGTTATCAATTTGGTCGATATCTCCAGTTAAAACAACTTTTGTGTTTTCTCCAACTCTTGTAATAATAGTCTTTAATTCATGAGCTGTCAAATTTTGCGCTTCGTCGATAATGATATATGCATTAGATATCGAACGACCCCTTATATATGTTAAAGCTTCAATTTCAATTGTTCCTTGCGCCATGTACATAGCTAATGTTTCTTTATCGTTGGCCATCAAATGTCGTAAATTGTCTTGGATGGGTGCTAACCATGGCGTCATTTTCTCTTCCATAGTTCCAGGCAAATAACCTATATCTTTTCCCAACGGCTGAATTGGCCTAGACACAATTAATCTTTTATAAATTGTCCTTTTGTCACCCTCAACCACTTGAGCCAAGCCGGAAGCTATAGCTAAAAGTGTTTTACCACTGCCAGCTTTACCAACTAATGTGACAACTTTCACATTTGGATCCATTAACAGGTCTAGACAGAAATTTTGTTCTTTATTTCTTGGTTTAACACCCCAGATTCCTTTTTTAAATTCTCCATTGATTCTTTTAAGTGGTTTTGAATAATCATAAAACCGAGCTAAAGCTGTTTTTTTATCATTTGCGCTAGAGACCAGTAAAATAAAATGATTTTGAAAAAGCTTAATATCTTCTTTGTCTAAATAAATTTTTTCACCCGCATAAAATTGATCAATTGTTTGATCATCCACTAAGTGTGTTTTGTATCCGCTATATAAATTTTCTGTATTTTTTACAACCTGTCCCATAACATAATCTTCAGTTGGAAGACCGAGCGCATCACACTTAACTCTCATATTTATATCTCTAGAAACAACAATAACTTTTCTTCTTGGATTTTTATTTTTTTGTTCTAGCGCGACGGTGATAATTTCATTATCTGCGATGGACATATCAAGGGGACTAGTCTCTGCAGAAACGACAAAAAGAATTCCCTTCCCCTTGGCGATTCGTATCCCGGAATGTAAAGACCCCTTGTCTCTTAACGAATCTAGACTTCGTATAAAACTCCTAGCATTTGTTCCCACCCCATCTTGGCGCTTTTTATGTTTGTCCACCTCCTCCAACACCTTAAAAGGAACAACTATATCATTATTCTGAAAAGAGGTTAGCGCGGTGGCGTCTGTTAAATAAACACTAGTATCTAATATATAAGTTTTTTTTGCCATGTAATTCTGGAGATTGTATTATATACACAATAAATAGTATTAATCAAGGTAATATCAAAAAGAACTTCTGTTTTGCACCCCCACCTTAATAGTTATTAAATGGAGGGTATGTAAAAATGAAAAGGTTACTAATACTGGTTATTTTATTTTCTTTAATGTTTCCAACTGTTTCGAACGCAGGTCTTATATACTGCGATAAAGAGTGTTTCAAATTAAAAGACTCTCAGATAACAACTATTAAGGGGCTTTTATATGAAGTGGCGGAAAGTCAAAATAAAAAAACAAAAAAAACTTTCTTACCACATGTGGCCGAAACAATTGTTTGGATGGATAAAAAACACAAAGAAGAAAAGGTCTATAAATTAGAAGATTTAAAAAAAGACGATAAGGCAAATTTAATCAACACATCAATAAGTTTTATTCTCGATGTGCTTTATGGAAGAACAAAATTTAATCCGCGTGTGGTTTTATATCACTGGGGTATCGTTGGTGAAAAGGTTATTGCCGAATATAAAGAAAAGATAGTTGATAAAAAGACTGTGATAGAATATAAGCTGGAGTTAAAAAAATGAACTTAATAAAAAAATTATTAACCATGATTGGCGCCTTATTTATATTATCAACATGTACGTCTTTCAACTCAAACATACCTATAGGTTATAATTATAATACAGAAAGAGTTGTAGAAAATCTTCCAAGAGATTCATTTCTATTTATTCTGGTTGAAGAATATTACGAACACTGTTATACATCCGCGCTTAGTGACAAAAAAGAGTGTATCGTTTTTAAGGATACCGGAGCATTTAGTGGATCTGCCTTTGTAATATATAATACGCCGGGAGGAAGCTTGGTTATAACGGCTGATCATATATGTCAAACATCTGGCCCCAATATGAAACAGAAAATGACTTTAACAACTTTAAATGGTAAAACATATAGAGCTAAAATTTTAGAAAGAGATTCTAAAAGGCAAAACGATGTATGTATGATCTACGCAAAAAATTTAAAAAAGCCACCAGTTAAATTAGCTCTTAGTGGGCCTAAGCCGGGTGCAAAACTTTTTAATATTGCTGCACCTGCAGGTATTTTTAATATTAATATGGTCCCTATATTAGAGGGTCGTTATAATGGATTGTCTTTTGCTGGAAGTGCAATATATTCAATTCCAGCAGCCGGGGGATCTTCGGGATCAATGGTGCTTAATTATAACTTTGAATTAGTTGGATTAATCCATTCACTGCATATAAGATTTCCCACGGTAACAGTGGGCCCGTCTTATGAAGTTATAAGTGAGTTTATAAGAAAAGGAATTAAAAAGCACTCTCATATATAGTTTATTGTTAAACTGATGAGTCTTCGCGAAGTTTTTTATTTTTGCTTTTGCGCTTTCGATTATTGTTTTGCCCCTTTTTTAAAGCTATACTAGCTTTTTTCTCTGCAAATTCTTTTTTGAGTGGGGGATCCCAAATTTTAACTTTATATCCACTTGCTAGGCGTCTGACCTTGACTAAAGCATGTTTTTCAGATAGAGCATTTCTTTCTTTATCTGCTTCCGCAAACGTTTTAAACAGCGCTACTGTTTTCCACACTTTGTTATTCTCTTGTTTTGACATTGATCATCCTTTTATTTAATATGGTGGAGGCGTGGGGAGTCGAACCCCAGTCCGAAAAGAATTAATATTACCGTCATTCACAAGAATAGATGCTTAACCACCCAAACATCAGCCACCTGTTACCAGGGCTTTCCATTTACCATCTTAAGGCGATGGCTACCAAAAAGTACATAGTAAACTACAATACTTAAGTCCCCTTATTATAAAAATAAAGATATTCGTCCCCGCAATAAATTACATGAACTAGGTTATTTGAACCCTTAAAAACTAGCAGATGATATCGTATATGCCACCGAATTAACTTTTTTTATAAAGCGTTAATAACTCCAGACTATGCAGCTAAGGCGTAGTCAAACTCCATATCATTGTTGGCGTTTAAATTTTGAGTATTTTTATTGTGCTACTCACACAATCTTGCACGCTAATATCTCAACCCTCCGTCAAGACCAGTTCGCCCCCATATCAAAGATCCACAACATTATTATATAATATTGATTAATAATTATTCATCATTTTCTTCAAAAAAACTTTCTGTATTATATTTTTTTAATAGATGTCTGAAATCGTTTGGTAATAGCCCCAAAAACCTAGCACCCTCTCTTTTAGACCTAGTAGTAGAGAGGGCCACTTTGAGCACAGCGTCCTGTACAACCTCTCTAATAGAATACCATATTGGTATACCAAAACATTTTCCACCAAACGGTTTTGTTGCTAACTCCAACTTAAGAGCAATAACATCCTCTAGAGAAAGAGCGTTCAACATTAATTCGAACTCTTCTGAAGAAAGATCACTTTTTCTTAACTTCCTAGAGACACTGTAGTGAGCGTTTTTCCCTGAAAGTCTCTTTTTCTTTTTCCAAGACATCTTAAATTTAATTCTCAAATATGTTACAATATTTTATGTAATTATTTAATTACTAATTAAGATTAAAATAAATTAATTTATATACTGTATGTTATTTCACTTATAAGTGCAGCGTCTTTCCCTGTTTCTGTTTCAGAAGGAGGGTAATCTGGGCTAGGTGGTTCTTCTTTTATGCTATCAGTCATCTCACCTTCAAATTTATCAAAATATAATTTAAGATTTGTAAGCCCCCACTCTTTAAAAGTTGCAGCGTCTTCCGGAGCAATAAGGCCTTCGTAGGCTGTTACGATTTGCTGTTGTACTTGATTCAATGCTGCCTCAGAAGCGTCAGCTCCTTGTTGTACGTAAGGGTCATCAGAGTCTAATTTAACAAATGTGTTTTCTTCCTCTTCAGCATCTTTTTTGGCTGCCTCAACATCTTGAGGTCTGGATGGTAGAAATTTTTCTGCATCCGCTGGAGCATTAATAACATCATCTTGCTCCACTTCCACTTCGAAGTCAACCTCATTCAACTGTGGTGTCGGAGCGTTTCTGTTAGCGTCAATCGGATTCAATAGATTTAAGAAATTAGTTAAAAAGTGGTATCTAAAAGACTCCCTTTCTTTTTTATTAGAAGACAAGTTTGTATAAGGATCTTCAATTTGTACAATGATCCTTTTAAGGAGCGCGTCTAGTACATTAATGCCGGTATTTTTATGAATAACCTTATCAGCAACTGCAGTTTTTTTAGAAACTTCAGGTATAAGATGACGAATAACTTTCCTTAACCTTTTTTCTTCTAGACGCACTTGTTTCTTTTTTCTTTTCTGTACAATACGAATACCTTCGCGAATTAATAATCTGAGTTGCTGTTCTTGCTGATTCATTCTGTTGTGACTCCCATTGATTTATATAAATAGTCTTCAATCTCTCTAATTAACCCCTCTTCTTTATCATCTCGTTTTCCGGCATAGCCTTCTACTGCACCGCCGCCCATGGCTGATATTTCTTCTAATTGACCACCAAGAGACAGATCCTGTTGGATTAATGAGCTGATTACTTTTTCCGGAATTCCGCTCATATTATATAAAAAAGAAAATATTTGGGGAAGCACTTTTGTATAATCATAAGTTATTTCACTTCCAGGTAAAATATCTTTTAAAGTTTTTGTATATAATTTATTGTCAACTTTTTCTATAGTCGAGTTTGGATCTTGGGAGTGATTAATTCTTGCAGAGAGATCAGTCTGAGCCGTCCATATATTACCGCCGTCTAATGAAGAGGCTACCTGATCCTTTGTTAATTTTGGATTTTTGGGATATCTCGCTAATATATTTTCAGCTCCGCAGGTACCAAATTGCATTAATTGTATTTCTTTGGGGTCATGATAATCATCATATAAATTATCATTATTTAATTCTTTAAACGCTAACCCCAATAATTCATCTTTTTTGTGTTCATTTGTGCTGAAAGCGCCAACCCCATGTATATCAGATGGTTTAAAAACTATGTTGCTATTTTCACCGCCGGTTTCTTCTAAAGGAATTGCCGGCGCCCAAGATCCATACATTTCTGTTGTGTCAGCTTCATTAAGTGTTTCTTCAATTAGCCCAAGAAAGATACCCAGAGGAATCTGGGAAACCTCCTCTAAACTCTCTTGTGCAGAATTTAATTTTGATTTAATCAAATCATAAACAAAAGGATCATAAAATCCCATTATTTCTTCAAATTGTTCTGGTTCAGCAATCTTTAAAGCTTTCCGAATAGTGGTGCCAGACATTTCTCCCAGGCCGGGAATTTCAATTTCTATGTGAGGTGCGACAGCTATATAAGCATGATCTTTAACTCCATGGAAGTCTTCTTCGATCTCAAAATCCTTAAAATATCTAGGCGTACCTTTTTTAGTAAGTCCACCTAAAGTTTCTCTTGGAAATCTGGGTTTGTCTCCATCACACACATTGGGATCTGCATCCATATCTTTACAGCCAACAAAATAGACCACAACTGTACCAGGATCTAAATTGCGCGTAATTTCAATTGCATTATACGGATTTTTAGTTTGTACCAGTTTTGAAGGGTCAACATCATGCCCTGCTACAATTTCCTGCTTTTCTTGGAAATTAAATGGAGACTTAGGTACACCGCCTTTATCTGACATATCTACTTTATCAGAGGTTGCTAAATATACTTCATCAAATCGAGGATCATTTAGTAGAGATTTGTAGACTTCTGCGTGATGTCTGCCCATGGGTTGAAACCTACCCGGGTAAATTGCGACCATCTTTTTTCCATCATCATCATAGAGGGACATGTATTCTTCATGCTCTTCTGATGTCATTGGATCTGCTGGGCTGCGCCGCGCACTTCTTTCTTCTTCTTCATAGCGCGCTGTTCTTGCATCTTCGTATTCGTCATTTTTGCCCCATGGGCCCTCTATAACATCCCCTTCGGCAATAACTCCTTGTTCTTTCGCTGCTTTAATTTTATCTTTAATTGCGCCTCCAGCGCCTGTTACAATGAAATCTCCTGTCACTTTCAGAGGTCGATCGGTCAAGCCTCGAACAACAATCCCTTCATGACCTTCTAAGCCCCCCTTAGTGCTATCTGAGGCGCGTTTGACGTCCATTCCTAGGGCGTGGGTACCCTGGTTGAAGAGAGCGCCGTTAATGGCCGTTTTTACGTCCTCTGGAGTCTCTAAAAATTCCATGAGAGGAGTTCCGTTTAAAACAGCAAAATAAATCTCTTTGCTTATTGCCCATGCTTCTTTTCCGTCACGTTTTTTGACTTTTGCATCAAATGGATTAATTGCCTGAGACAACCACTCACCTAAAGAGTGAGTTCACGTTTTTTGACTTTTGCATCAAATGGATTAATTGCCTGAGACAACCACTCACCTAAAGAGTGAGTTTCACTTTCATTTTCTGTCATTTGTACGGTAAACGGTTGATTTAAAGTCTTGGCAAAGTCAACATCTGTAATTAATTCTGTTGCAACGTCCCCAACCAAACTAACCTCATGTTGTTCTGCAATTGGCTGTACTTTTTCAATAATGGATTGAAGAACACCAGGGTCATAACTAATTTCAGTACTTCCGGCCTTTATAGGCTTTCCAGTTTCTGGATCAGTTGGTCTCTCTAATCCTGGTCTGTCCATTCCTGTGCCTTTTTTAATTCGCCATGGTTGAGCCTTCTTTTCATAAAATTGGTTAACCCCATGAAGAGCTAATATTTTTTCGCCATATTCAATGACGTTGGTTTTCCCCTTTTTCATATATTCCGTATTAAAATACTTGGTAGGGTCATCCCACATTCCCAAAGCTTTCAATTCTGGTTTTATTTGAGGGAGCACCTCATTAAATATTTTTAAAAGTTCATCAATTGCCGGCGGCATGCCATGTCCTTCTGGCCATTTTTTGTAAGCATCTGCAGAAGTTAAGCCCATAACAGAAGAAGGTTCGGAACTACCGCGATCCATTCTAAAATCTTTTCCAGTCGGAGTTGAAGGATCATCGACAAGTTTGAAACTTACATTAATGCCATCAAACTTAACGCTCCCGGGATTAGTAGAAAGATGATCTACGATAGTTTGAAAATACTTTACTAAATCTTGGCCCGTTTTAACACTTGGTATGTCAAAAGGGTGTTGCATATGTCCCGCAGTGCCCATTAATAATTTCCCTTATTCGTCCGCAGCCGCAAAAATATCCAAAAGTTCATTTTCTGCGCCGCTTCTTTCAGAAGCCGGCTTCGCTTTTAATGTTTGATACGTTTGCCACAATTTATCTTCAGCATCAGTAACTGCGGCTGCTCCGCCTGCAAGTATCGCATGGCCGCCCATTGAAGGGGAGGCGCCAGCTTTTGGAGTCCCCACAATTGCTGCAGCTGCAGCGACTTCATCGCCTTCTTCTTCACCCTCATCACCTTCGTCAAACACGCTGGGATATGCTTTTCTCAATTCTTCAGGCGACCCCTTGGGGATATGCTTTTCTCAATTCTTCAGGCGACCCCTTGGCCAAGCCCACCGCGTATTTCATTAATTTATGTTCTTCTGGAAAGTCTTCTTCATCATCCAACCACCAAATTAAATCTTTATCTTGATCACCATCATCTTCCGCTTTGGTAACCTTATCAAATTCTTTATATATTTCATCCCACATTCCCATCATTGTTAAATGTTCTTGTGTACCGGGTTTAATATTTGGATCAATAATAAGAACATTTTTCACTGCATCTACACCAGAGCCGGGACCATCCATTGCATTAAAAAGCAGTTGTGCAAGGTCACGGGCCGTTTGCTCTCCCTTTTCCGTTCTTTTCGTAATTTCTGATTTGTTTTCTGTCTCTATACCCTCTCCAAAATCTTTGCCGGATACTAGGTTCCCTATTCCTTTTGAAAGCCATCCGGATTTATATCGGTCTGGGCTCTGACTAAACGCGTTTTTGCCCGTCGCGGCGCTGTATACCAAATTAATTGGATCAACCTTTTTAAAAAATTTATCATACCAATTATCTGTAACTCCAAGAGCGTCTGAAGTCCACGCTGCAGCGCCAACCGTGGCGCCAAGTTTAAGAGCCCCAACAATAAATGGGATAGCCGGCGGAAATTCTAAAAGAAGTTCTTTGTCTTCCTTAAAAATTTCTTCTAATAATTCTTTATCTTCATTTAAAATTGCTTCTTTGATAAGATTTTTTAATTCTTTTTTGGTTAAACTTTGTAAATCATTCATTATTATTTTTTCCCCTTCAAAGATTTTCGCCCAGCTTCTAAAGCCTTAGTTACTTCTGGATCCATTAATGCTTTTTGGCCCGCCGGTGTTAATCCCTCTGGTCTTCCCGTGTATGGATTGGTTAATGTTGGGGGAGCCATTCCACTAGTATCGACTCCTGGCGCACCAAAGTCTGCGCCACCCACACCAGTAATTGCTATATCTTCTGCTGTCATAGGACCGGTCGGAACCTTTGCTTTCTTTCTCCTTTTTTTACCACCTTTCGCGCAGTATTTAACTCCTTTGCAATGGTCCCTGGAAAGCCAATAATCAGGGCGCCCGGGCTTTGCAAAATCCTTCCCATTCCATCGCCATCCGCGGCCTTCTAACCATTTTATCGACATACCTAACGCCGCCTCTTTTTTAGCGGCCGTATTGCCAGCCATTCCTGAGCCACCTTGCCCATCGGGGTCAGGAATTCCAGTATCAGGAGTATCTGGTAAAGCTCCAGCTGCACGATCTTGCTCTCTAACTTTCAATTCTATGCACGCGTCCTTATCTCCTTTCTCACATGCTGCTCTAAGTTGAGCGTCAGTCATTTGATCCATTAATTTCTGCTTTTCTACGCTGACTTCCCCTTCTTCACCACCAACGGAACCTGTTACTTTCAATGCGGCATAAATTCCTAAGCCTGTGCAGAGTACCGGATGTTTTTTACACCAAGCTCCTAGGGCTCTAAAAATGCGCCCTTTACTAAGATTTTTCCAAAAGCCCGGTTTTGCAGCGCCCCGGCCTGCTCCTTTGGCTGCTCCTTTGGCTGCCGCTTTGGCTGCTAGTCTCTTTTGTAATCTAGCTGCCATAGCTTTGCTTGGCTTGAACTTCGCCAATTTAGCTGCCATCTTCTTCGCAGATGCATTTTTCGCCATTGGCTTCATGCCGCGTTGTGCCATGGCCAGATGAAGTTTCTGTCTAGAGAGGGTATCCCACGCTTTGCCCCTTGGCTTATTTATCCATGTTTTACCGTGTTTACCTACCCACTTGCTCCAACTATAACCCTTAGTACCAACCTTCCCACCGCGTTGCATCATTTTTTGCAGCATTTTTTTACCGAGTTTGGTACCTCCGAGTTTTGAAAGACTTTTGGTTCCCACCCTCGCGGCGCCGCGGCCGAGGCGGGCCAGACCGGTGAGCGACTCTAATAATACTATAGATGGAAAAATATTCTCTTCTTTTCCTTCGTGTAAAAGGCTTAGTGCCGCCGAAACTGCGCCCACATTTTTTCGATATTCTTGTTGCGCTCTAAATTCTCTAAGGAGGAAATCATTTTCAAGATGAAGGCCCTCAGTTATTGCCTTCTTCATCTTTTCTTTATTTTCCCGGTTTTGTTTTCCTGCTTTTACCAAAGCCTTTTTAGCTTTGCATGCAGTAGTTTGTATTGTTTTTAGAGCATCCTTTGTTAAAAAGTCCACTTGAGGCGTATTAATTTCTTCTCCTCTCTCTACATAAGCTTTTTCCAATGTTGCTGAAATATGTTTTTCAAATTCATCAATCACAGGCCCTTTCGCCGCGCACATTTGATTTAAAATATCTAATTTTCTTTGGGCAGAGGCTTCCTTTGGTATTTCTTCCTCGCCTTCTTCATCACTTTGTGCCAATAAAGATTTGGTCGATTCCAAGCCTTTCTTTAAAATTTCAGCTTTGTTTTCGGGTCCATCGTCGCTTTTTTTGGATTCGTCACCTTCAACTTCTTCAACTTCTTCAGTTTCTTCAGTTTCTTCAGCTTCAACGAGCCAATTTTCGAAAAGAGTATGAGGGTGTTTGTTATCTATTTTTTCTTGTAGTAATTTTTCACTATAAGAGACAGTCTCTTTATTTATTTTTTTTTTTTCGTTTACTGGTTTTCGCGCTTCAACACCCTGTGGATGAGGATCTGATTCTACGACGACATCATCCTCACTTTCTTCTTCTTCTAGTACTGCTTCGCCTTCTCCCTCTAGGGATCCCTCTTCACCCGTTCGATAATCAATTGGGTTCATATACGCTTGCAGTTCTTCTTCAAGGGTTTCCTCTTTGAGGGTTTCTTTTTCCGGAAACTTATAACCCCACTTTTCCATTAACAGACTGTTAAGTTCTTTATCTTTCCATTGTTTCGTCGACATATGGTTTGCTCCTTTAATAGAGGTACGCTTATAAATAGTTTCATTAAGCTGAATATTCTTTATTTTAGATGTTTTAATGCCGTCTTCCCAGTCTCTCAAACAAAAATTCCCTTCCCTATATGCTTCGTCCTCCATCCCTCTTAAAAATTTATCATCTTGAGCATAGCCAGGTTTGGTAGAAAACTCTCTATTAAAGTCTCCCCGACAATTTTGATTATGATGTACCAGCTCATGAGATAAAGATCTTAAAATATCTTTAATATGGCGCTTATCCACCATTATGGTGATAGCCATTTGAGAAGGATCATAATACGCTGTTTTACCCAAAGGGTTGAGCGAGTTTTCCTCATCGGAAGCAAAATTAATCGTAGGAGGCTTATTAAAGCCCAATCTTTTTTGTGCGAAGGGGAGAAACTCTCTTGCCAATTGTTCCAGTTGTGTTAAATCATAGGAAGTACTATTATTTATTACATATCCCATTACGTAATAAGTAGTTAGATTTTATCTTTATGGCTTGAAAAATGAATTTGATGAAGACTATCTACTCCCAGGCTTTTTGATAATAAATCTTTGAATTCGTTAGAAGAATTAAAATTTATTTTATTTCCATCTTTATAAAGAGCCCACGATCTTACCTTCTCTAAAACATCCATTTTATTAACAACAAGATGAGTAACACCGTTGATATGAATGGCTTTTCTAAGAAAATTTAAATCCATCCAATTAACTTGACGTTTTCTTCCTGTTGTGGCGCCATATTCTTCGCCCACTTCTTGAATTAAACTGTAAACGGAGCCTTCTGGTTGAAAACTTTTTGCTCCAACATATGTTTCATACCCTTTTGCAACGCCCCAAACATGTCTGATGTTTTGAGGTGGTATTCCATTCATGCATGCTGCAGCAGAAATACAATTAGAAGATGTAACATAGGGATAATCTCCCCAATCTATATCTAATCCAAATCCTTGGGCGCCCTCAAATAATACTTTTGAGTTGGGAGTATTAACATATAGCTCATCATATAAATCCACAATATATGGTTCTAATTCTGGAATGTCCTTAGCTCTCAGCCCTCGTCTGTCATATTTATCGCGATAGGCCGGCCCATTACCTCTTTTTGTTGTACCTATTTTTGTATCTTTCCCATCTTCTTCAAGATGATCTTTTGTAATAATGTGAGCGTTCTCCGCAACAAAAATAAGCCCATTGGTTTTAATTCCGCCGCTTTCTAACTCTCCTATTTCTTTAAAAAATTGATCGACATTAAGAACACAGCCAGATCCGATAATAGATTTAATACCAAAAAACACTCCCGCAGGAATGTGATGAGTAACAAATTTTTTCCCATTATGGAAAATTGTATGGCCGGCATTACACCCTCCGTTATAACGAATAACGTGAGTATAATCTTCTTCTTGACAAAGGTTCTTGACAAAGGGCGTGTGTTACTTTGCCCTTTCCACAATCACCGTATTGTAAATCAACAATAACATCTGCAAACATATTACCTCCAATAAGATAATATTACCATATTTCAAAGTAAACGTTTACGAATAAATACTCTTATTTTATTTTCTTTGAAATAGTCTTTTGATGCTTTTGCTTCTGGGTCAAATCTGCCTAAAACGTGTTCGACTGCTTTATCTGTGGAGAACTCTGGATCTAGATACATACTCACTGAATCATATAAATTGTTAAATTTACCGGTAGGCATTTGAATAACATTATTCATCACATAATGGGCATTTAAATCTTCATATTCTGGACCTTGATAAGGTTTCAATACTTTTTCTTTTGGTTCCCCTTTCGCTTTCGCTTTTTTGGCTCCTTTTGGTTTTTGAGCTTTTTCTGGAGCGGGGAAATAATCGAATGCCGATCCCTTCTTGCCACTAGCTGTAATACTTCTAATTCCTGGCGTGCTTATTTTTCCCTTTTCATCTTTAATTCCTAGGAGATATTTTGATGCCTCTTCAAACCCATCAACATCTATTGTGCTAATAATAGTAGCTAGCCAATCTTCTTCTTCCAATTCCTTGAGAGCCCTTAAATCATCGTTTATTTCCGCGATATTCGTAATCGATTCACGAATCTGATTATAAGCAAATTGTGTGGTCACACCCAAGCCGGCTTCCCCGGTTTGTCGGATCTGAGAGGCCACCCAAATCAATGCTTGAAGTTCATGAGGTAATAAACCTAAATTCTTAGCTTCTTGTGCAACCAATCTTGCCATGTATCGATAGGAAACAACATTAGACATTAATTTACCTTTAATTCCATCCCACTCTTTTGCTGTAGAAGCTTTTCTTAATGATGGATAAAATGCATCAATCATCCACGTATCAATTGTAGAATTCCACTCATAAAGGTCATTATAAATGATATCACCAAATTCTTTTTTTTCACCAGCTAAATTTGGAGCAATAAGATTTAGAGCAAAGTTGGGAACTTTATGTGCCCCAGTAAATCCTCTAAATGATCCTGGCTCTCTCTTTTCAGCTCCCGGAAACGTTTCTAGGTATTGACGCAGCCGATCTGAATTATCTTGTGTATCTTTCTGAATCGCCTTATACATAAAAACCGCTTCGGCAAGATTTAAAGCAAATTTAGCTCGCGGAGAATAAGTAGCAATTAAAAGTCCTAATAAAGTACTGTCACGATCGTTTTCTGTTTCTCTGTCAAGAAGTCCGCGAATATTATGATACCAATCTCTAGCCTCTTCGTATAATCCGGCAGTCTCTTTGGTATTCTCTACTAATTTCCTAAAATCTTCTAAAACGTTTTGAGGTACCTTCATAACATAGCCGGTTTCCTCAAATTCTTCAGCAGACATTTGGCCTAGGCCCTTTTCTAGCCCTCTGACGGCCTTTGGTCCTTGACGCGTCAATTCGCCTTCCGGGCCATAATACTGTTTTCTGAGCGCCATTTGTTCAGGAGTTGCTTTAGAAGATTGATGTGGTGTTATACCAAGCTCTTCATCTTCTTCTTCATTCTCAGCAACTAATTTTAATGCTTCCGGCTCCCCCATTTCTATTTTTTCTAGGGATTCTCGTTTTAAAACAGGTACTTCGCCGTCTGCGCCAAGCACTTCTTTTGCTGCATTAACAATAGTGGCAATTGCGCCGTTAAGGTCATCAAGCTCTGAGTTACTAAAAACGAACTCTTTCTCATTGCTTTTGCGACGCGATGCAAGATCAATTACATCTTCTTTAACAAATCTTCGCCAATTTTCAAACAATTCGCGCATATACTAAATAGTTAACATTAACTATATACGACAAAATACTTCAAATTGATTCACAATTTCTACTGCATATATAAAGACTATTATTGTAATAACAATGGATGTGAGTCCTTCTTCACGAAGACACCAGAAGAAACACGTACTCAGTAATACCCCAAGCAATTTCACAAAAATGAAAATGAGAGGCCCTGACTCTAAACAATCTGCCATAAGCGGATTTATTTCGACAGCATGACCACCATAAACTAAATACATCGTTCCGCATGCATCTATAACGTGCAAAAGAGCGAGAATCCAGATCATAAAAATATTATATGCAGTAACTAACATACTAATATTATACTATATATCTCTTATAATGTCAAGGAGAGTTCATTTTTAATTTTTCTGCTCTGTATACTCTTCCTCTTAAATAAGATGTTGACCATTCATGATTTCTCGAATTGAAATAAACTTCAATATCTAAATCATTTCCTGTGTATGACTTTCCCTTGTGGTCAGCCCCAATAATTCTTATATCTGGCTTGATCTCCTTTAAGAGATTATATAAATCTTTTTCTGTATCATACAATACAATTTTATCAACATATTTTATTGATTCAGTTATTATAATTCTTTCTTCATAACTTTGTATTGGCTTATTTTTTTCCGGCCGGTCGATTGATGGATCTGATTGAACGCCCACAATTAAGAAATCACATACAGATTTTGCTTCTTTAAACATTAAAGCGTGGCCTGTGTGTAACAAATCAAAAGCACCGCAAGTAAAGCCAATCTTGGGCCCATATTCTTTTTTTATATTTTTCACTTAGGTTGTATCGAACTTCTTATAAAATACCACAACGTCAATAACTGGTTCAGTGGTAATATTAGTGTCTGTATAAGCAAGCTTAATATCTGCAGTGCCGCCTAATAATAATGTTGCTCTGCCAGCTGGAAAAGATTGGTCAGTATTACCTAACACATATTGAGTGCCAACCGCGACCAATCCCGCCGAAGCAATCATGGACATACCAGTAAAACTAGAGCCTTTTATATCAAAGGTACCATCACCATATGCTATAGCAACATTAGTAATTGTACTAGCATCGCCAACTGCTAAAGTTTTTATTGTTATTAAAACATCTGTGATCATTGATGATGCTGGTAAATCCAATGTTGTATCAATAGGGGATCCACCATCAGTAAGTGTTAAATTTTCTTTAACCAACTGACCATATGTTACACCATATGCAGTTGTATTTTCCATTTTAAATATATCACCTGCAGCCTCTTTAATATGTAATCTAGCATCTGCAGCCTGCACAGCATCGCCAATTGCAATTTTCCCACCGGTCGCAATGGAAAATCTAGAAGAAACATCTCCACCATCTGAAGTTGCAATTTGAAAGGTGCGCAATGAATTGTGAGTTTCTGAATTCAAAGAAAGAATAAATGGTTGATTGGTATAAGAGCCGGTAAAACTAAGGCCGGCCGTTCCTTCAAGCCCCATTAGAAATTGGTAAGCGCCGGCAGTTGATGTTTCTTGAGACATATAAAGACTTGGGTTTTGATCCTCGCCGCCCGAATTATCTGTATCAGCAATAAGTCCCAAAGTTACATCTTGTGTTCCCTCTATGGCTACAGTAGTATCACCAGAACTTTTTATATGCAACGTTGCTAACGGAGAGCTAGTGCTAATTCCTACGCGATTGTTGGCTCCATCAACATATAATGTGCCCGAATCTAGATCTACGTCATCATCTCCACTACCTAAATCTATGTCCCCGTCGACTTCTAAAGATCCAGTGATAATTGCATTTGCTCCATATTCGCTGCCCATTACTATTCTCCTAGTATAAATAGGCTACTCGTTTCCACAAATCTCTTTATCTATGATTTCCATAAGACTTGAATACATTTTTGTAGCATTGTGACTTAACTCGTACCATTTACCACCATTTACAAGAGCTAAAGGTTCCCAACCGGTACCTCCAAAAGGCATCACCGAGTTTTTGCTATTATAATTACTAAAAGTATAAACAACAGTGTCGAGAGCGCCGGCAATCATATTTAATAAGATATCTTGTGTAATTCCATCATAATTCGAATTCCAACTTCCACCCAATATACTTTTTGGAATCATAAAACTTTGGCCATGTTCATCCGAGAAAACAATTATAACTCTTTTTGCGCCCGGGCGCCAGTTAATTTTGAAATTTTCTAATTCTGGCATTGATTCCCCGATTACACTACCAACCATTGTTGTCCAGGTTAATTCATTTAATTGCCATGGTTCTGAGGGTGTGAGATCCATCAAAGAAAGATACAAAGCATCATAAAGCATTTCATACTGACCGTTCATTGTGTTTTTGTCAAGAGAAGAAAAATTACTCATAAAATCTTCAAAAGTTGTTAGATCACTAACTAATTCTAAATAATTGCCGCTAGCATATATACCCGGAACTCTTGGACCAACAATTAAGCCCCATTGAATAACCTCTTCGTCTTTATAATTCTTCGCAAATTGGTTTAAAGCCATCATCACGGCTTCAATTTCAGAATGCATTGATCCAGACCAATCGACAATAAACAGGACGTCTGTTTCTTCCATCTCTCCGTCTTTATCCGTCATACCATCACAATCGTCGTCTTCCCCATTGCATTGGTCTTCTAAGAACGGCAGTACCTCATCCTTACAATACCCCTGTATAAACGTGCCGGATGCGTCATAGTGGCCCCAGGCGCCCTCTGAACACGTTTGCATGCCTGGTAGGCAGATTCCTACGTTGGATGTGTCTGGAGGCCCAGTATAACAAGTTTTAAATAGATCTTCATCAATCAGTTGATTACAATTGTCATCATGATTATTACATAATTCATAAGGAAGGGCCATTCCTGTATATAAATCACATTGAGGATCCACTGGAATTTGCCAAGAACACATAGCAAGACACTGAGTAAATCCAATTACTGTACAATCTTGTGTTTT
>Ga0208180_1000536_pt1 | contig 31063 bp, 45 predicted proteins | sample MalvireepMed_s16_FD_184241 | JGI IMG/M metagenome (GOLD analysis project Ga0208180, IMG submission 184241) | Marine viral communities from the Global Malaspina Expedition - Malaspina viral metaG DeepMed_s16 (SPAdes) (version 2) | ecosystem: Environmental > Aquatic > Marine > Oceanic | place...
TGGCAATGCTCTTAGACAACAGATAGATACAGGAGAGATAAAGATAGATGAGGTTGGAGAGAGGGCTCTACATGGAGCACTAGTTGGTGGTGTATCTGGTGTTGTAGGCGGTACTCTTGGCGCTAGGGGAGCAAGTTCATTAACCAAAGTAGCTGGTGAAGTTGGAGCTATAGGTACAGCTGGGCCTATATTCGAGGGAGAGATGCCAACACCTCAGGATTATTTCCATACTGCTGGTATAGTACTTGGTGTTAAGGGTGGTCATAAATTATTCTCTAGTCCTGGTGCAATGGCACAATTATTCCAAGGGAAGCCAAGGACAGTTCAATATAAGCCAGAAGCTTCTGAGGCTAGGAGTCTTGCTCGTGCTATTGAAGCTCCTAATATGGAGACAGCATTACATATGGAGCAATGGACTTCTGGTGCTATACAAAGACAAGGTAAGGAATATGGAAGAGTTAGGATACAGAGAACACGTGGAGATAATATATATCAGCTTGAAGATTTAGATACTGGGAAATCAAAGTCAATAGGAAAGAATCTATTTCACAAGATATATTCACGCTCTGAGAAACCTTTGGATGTAAAAGATATAAGAGTGGCTAAGGAGAGAGAAATTGCTGATTATGAAAGCAAGTTAGGATATAAATCTGATGGGCCAGAAGCTCAGTCAAGTAGAAAAAGATTCTGGACTAACAAAGAACAAAGTAAATACTCTACACTACCTGGGGCTACCGATGCACAGTTATTCAAGTATAAAGAACATCTTAAATTAGAGGATAACATAAAGAGTACTGCTGAGAGGCTACAGAAAGATGGTCTAGAGATTAGTAATATGCCTAATGAAAATTTCTTTGATAAGTATTTGCCAAAAGCTCTCTCGAATGTATTGACGGGAGCTAAGGGGCCAGGTATGAGAATTACTGACCCTATGGGAAGAAGATACGTGCTAGAAGTAGGTAACTATATGGATACCAGAGCGCAGTATGTCAGTAAATTATTAAATGACGGGCTAAGACTTGGAATAGATAAAAGCCCATCTAAAAAAGAGTTGAGAAAATTAGGATTTAACAAGCATAAAAAATATAAAGATAATGAAAGAGATTATTGGGAGGATGTAACTCGTCGCAAAGGATTGGGTGAATTAGGAGAGTGGAACTCTGTAACAAATAAAATATTTAAAGCGGCTGAAGATGCTGGTGTAATAATGCCGGGAAAGATAGAGAACTATGTTCCTAGAATGTTAAAGCCTGAGTTTGCAGAAGTAATATTCAATGATGTTATGACAGTGTCAGCAAAAATGAGGGAAGCATCAAATTTATTTGACACATTCAGTAATACAAAAGATTGGATAAGAAATAATCCTGAGCAAGCAAAAAGACTGGAAGATATAATAAGGAATTCAAGTTTAAATGACGCTACTAGAAAAGCAATTTCTAGAAATATGGATAACGGTGAGTACTCCGCTCTTAGAGCTTTTGCTAGTATAGGTAGGACTACATATAATGATTTGTTCAATCCCTTTGGCAATCTTGAGAAGTCTCGTGTTGCTGAACTACCTGCTGAATATTATGAGAAAGATTGGAGAGTACTCTATCATAAGTATGCATATGGTGCGGCTAAAAGAATAGCTGAGGTCAAACACTTTGGTAGAAAGGGTGAGAAATTCAGTGCTATGCGTAAGGCTGTAGAGGCTCGTGACCATAAGAATGAAGCAGACATAATGCAAAATATGCAAGAGCATATAGTAGGCTCCATACATAGAGACCCAACTAAGAACTTCTCCCCTAAGGTAAAAAATGCATTCCAAGATGTAATGGCATGGCAAACAGCAAGTAAGATAGCTCTAGGTACTGCCACAATTCCAAATGTTACTCAGCCTATGATATCATCTGCTCTAGATGCTGGGTACTGGAGATTTATAAGAGGAGTTGTTTCATTAGCAGACCCTAAAGTCAGGAGAATGATAAAAGAATCTGGTGCTACTGAATATAATATGCTGACTGAACTACTTGGTACAAGTACGCGAACCAGAGCTTCATCTAAGGTTGCTGATTCTCTATCAAAATGGTCTGGATTCAGCGGAATAAATAAAATAAATCAGTATACAGCGGCGGCGAGTGGTAAGATTTTTATTAAAGACCTGCATAAACTTGCTAACAAATCTCCAATAAAAACAAGGAGACTATGGGCTCAAGATAAACTAGGTAAGCTTGGCGTAGATTATAAATCAAAACTCAGTGAAGATACTATGCTACATGGTATGAATAGATTTGCAAAAGATATGAATCTACAGAAAGATATCTTGAAAGACCCTCTTATTATGAATAACCCTAGGAGTCAATGGTACTTTCAGTTTGATAGATTCGCTGTTAGGCAATACAAATTACTAGATGGTATATTAAGAGAGGATTTAAGAAGAGGTAATGTAGCGTCACTGTTGAGGCTTGGTATAGCTGGGTATGCTGGAGGGACTGGTGTAGTAACAGCAAAGAAATATTTTAAAGAGTGGTTAGGTGGAGAACCAGTTTTTGAGCCTGGTTCACTTGACTTACCAGATGATTTTGAAGAACTCATACAGAATTTAGCGGCAGTAGGAGCGGCAGGAATGATGGGAGATGTTATATCCTCAGCATTTGAGGTATCTGACAGCCCAGTTAGCGCTGTTAAATTCCTAGCATTGACACCACTTTGGGGAGATGTTGAAAAGACCTTTGGATTCTTTCAAGCAATGGAGAGAGACGCTCTTACGTACGGCCCTGACTTTGTTAAGAGAGTACCATCTAGGGTTGGTCAATTATTAGGGACAGTACCAAAACAGATACTTCGTAGAGTAGAGCCTGAGGGAATGACAGAAGAGAAGTTGAGTCAGGAAAAAAGTCGTGCGGTTAAGCAGATAAACAGATATTTAGATGATGAGAATTATGAAAAGGCAATGGAGAGAGTTAGGTTATGGAATAGGATTAATATTGGTAACCCTATAAGTGGTAAGAGTATAAGTTTTAAGAATGTTATCACTAGGAAGATGAAGAAACTAAAGAAGCAGATGAAGAACGTATATAAATTTGACGATATTAATTATAAGAAATATCTAGCATGGACAGGGTAACTTAATCATCGAACAGTTCCATTCTCCTTATGGTGTCACCTCTACTCCTCATAGATTCCATAGCATCACCTTCTGTCTCATATAATCTACACGAGTTGCCATCATATCCAATCTTACATAAGTTAGTATTGCCATATCTATTCTTAGCTACTATAAGTTCTAAGTAGCACTCGCTGTTACCGTCATCACCGTACCTTGATACCCAAGGATAGTGTGTGAACACCACCATCTCAGCATCCTGTTCCAGATTACCAGACTCAGCTAGGTCTGACAGCCTTGGTACTCTATCATTCCTATGCTCCATGTTCCTATTCATCTGAGACACAAGCATCACGCACATCTTCTCTGACTTTGCCAACCACTTATATCTCCTAGTTGTGTCACCTATCTTATGTCGTAGGTCTCTAGTATCATTTGCTTTATATTCTATCAACCCTATGTGGTCATCTATTACTACGTCAGGGTTTATCGCCTTTATCTCTCTGAAAGAGCCGTCAACATCCCTTATATCATCGAACATGAACAGCTTGTCACTATATATCTCATTGATTTTATCTGATACTTCACGTATCTCTGTATCTTTTATATTAATATTGTGTCTCAAGTTCCTATACTGTATGTCCTTCGACTCCATAGCTATGAACTTCTTCATCATCTCTACATTAGGCATCTCTCTATTGAACATGACCACTCTCTTGCCATTGTGTACAAGATTCCTAGCTATATTTGCCGCTACTGTGGTCTTAGCATTACCTGGTCTACCTGCTATGATACTGATTTCACCTCTCGTCATGCCAGATATCACATCATCAAGTACAGCTATGCCAGTATTGATTAAAGTAGTGTGTTCAAAGATAGATTTTTCAGTCTCTTTAAGTAAATCCTCTAAGTTAAAGTGCTTACCAGGTTGTAGTCTTATCAAATTTCCTATCGTAGTATGAGCATCTTCAAGTAATACTTGAGTCTCGATAGAATCATCCTCTGTAAATCTTTCTATGTGCTGAACTTGATTCTTAAGCTTCCTCCGTAAGTAGTTGCTATGTAGTAACTTAGCATATGTCTCAGCCTTAGAAGAGGAGACAACACTATCGAGGTATCCAGTAATAGTATACACTAACCCATCGTCGTAATCCTTCTTATCTATTGAATTTACTACGGTGTTAACATCTATATCATGCCCTCTATTCTCTAATTTTAGAATCGTCTTCCATATTCTTTGATTCAAATCAGAGTAGAAGAATTCATCCTCTGGAATCCACGACTTCACAGTATTTATTTGAGAACTGTCAAGCATTAAACAGCCTAACAGTGTGTCTTCAAGCTTTGACTCTATCATTTATCTCGTTCCTTCACTGGCGGTAGCCTGTCTAATGTCTCTGTTTCATACTTCACTCTAAGTGCGTGTGCAGAGTGCTCTCCCTTTATCATTGCAAGTAAATAATATATACCATTGCCACGTTCTGCATACTTTTTATCAGTAAAGCTACGTACCATCTTCCTAACTACTATTCCAGTTATCTCTTCTATCTCTTTTAGTAGCATATAATATTCAGATTGCTTTACAGGGTCTCTAGATAGCTCACTTATTGTCCTTACAGCATCCTCTATAAGTTCCATTGTCTTCTTAGAACGTGCAAGAGTGAGGTTCTTTATGCCACCACTGTAGTCTATTTTATTCATAGCCCTGCCACAGTAAGGACACTTCTCTCTTTCCTTCTTAGCAATCATGACACTTCTTCTTTATAAGTGGTACATTGGCAAACACTCCCGTGTTTAGATATACATGCCCTGAGTTATGCCTAGGGTCTACAGTTTTTTGAAATGGTCTACGACATTTAGGGCATCTCATAGGTTGATAATATGTTCCCTTCTTTTTATGGTTATCATTCCTACTCTTTAATAACCTCTCTGTTCTAAGATAGAATTCATCATCGAACCACTCATCATCAAAGTAGTGTCTTAATGTTGATATCTCTGCTTTTGTCTTAAGAGGAATCCCATTTCCATATAGTTCATCCTTACTCTTAGTCTTACTCAAGTCTCTTTTGTTTCTTTTAGAGACAGTAGTAGGTTCAGGAAGTCTTCTAGCTTTATTATTGTATATATCTCTCCCCTGTCCTCTTTTATTAATTGTACGTGGTTTTTTAGGTTCAATGGCTTTATCCACCCTGCTATCCTCTTTCTCACTTTGCATTGTACTGTGAATTTATCTATTAATATGTCTACTTCCTTATCTAGACCAAGAGAGCGACCATCAGAACCCCAGGCTCTCTTGGAATCTAGACCTTTACTTCGTGCTTTTTTTACGCACTCTCTTTCGAACCGATTTCCTTTTTGTTTGCTTGGACTTGGCATTAAACGGACTCTCCATGAACTTTCTTGCTCCCTTTATTACCTTCTCCAGAAACGCTGTCATCGGGTCTTTCTTCATCGGATATGGCATCACTCTTCTCCTTTTTCTTATCATCCATAAAATCAGTAAGCCTATCTACGTCCTCATTTAACTCTAAATAGCTGTAGAGTGTTTCAGATATGACCTCTGTAGTTCTTCTTAGATACCCTGTCCACTCCATTAACTGAATTGATACAGCCTTCAACTCATTTACGTCTTTCAAGATATCTCTTACTGTTGGTTTCTGTTTTTTCTTTTTCATAATAATTCTTAGACAGGTCCGCTAGATGTGTTAGTAGGGTATACCCATACCTGTCAAAATAGAGGGCAGTGGTCTGCCAACAAAATTTGCCAACCAACCATCCACACCAAAAGACCTTTCATGTTTATTGTTATTGATTGCCTAATTTAACACTGCCCAATTCTAGAAGCCATGGTAGGTAGCGAACCTACATAACCTCTGCGGTTCATGGCTCTGCCCATCACTTGGAAATCATGCAGTAGAAACTAGTCTATAGGTGGCGTATCCTTTAGACATGTCAGTCTCTATAGTCATTCCCTCCTTTCTCAATCTGTGTATTATATCTGCAAGACGAAAAGCTCCGAATTGCTTTAAGGCTGTAAGAGGATTTATAGAGCCTCCTATTTCCAGCCAGGTTTTTACTTTATCTAATTGACTTTTTCTTTTTTTCATTTTTACTTTTCTCCTTCTTGTAGAATTTACGAAGTGCGTGTACTAACTTATACTCTTCTGAGACACTGAGTTCAAGAATCTCCTTTCCTCCTACCGTATCTCTTTTTACTTCCAGAAGACTACTGATTCCCTTATCCCATCCGAACTTGTCAGTGTAAGCATCCTCGATATCAATCCACTTTTTAACTTCCACCTTGATGTCTCCATCTTTTTAATCTGAGTCACAGACGTTCTTGCTTGGATATATTCCAGACTGCTTGTATGTCAATCCCTCCTCATCATTTAACTCAGCCAGTCTATCATACTCTTTCTTCAACTTGTCTTCCAACGCCACAATCTCCTTGTGAGAATCCTCTAATCCGAAAACCTCAGAAAAATTGTTCAGCATTTTTAGACCTTTCAGTATGTAGTAGTACTCAGAGTTTGTTATGTTCATAATTAGAATGGCAGGTCTGCTACGTCCCTCTTGCCATCTTCCCATTTGAATACATTGACCACCTTAGGAGTAGTTATTTCCTCTCCAGAATTGTTAGTCCATAAATCATGGTCAACTCTCACGGTTGCAGGTCTGCCCTCCATCTCGTAAGATGTAACAAATGGTAGGTCATACAATGTCTTACCATCAACTTCTTTTTTATTGACCGATATTCCCAGGACTTCTACGAGTGTCATGTATCCCTTGTTGCTACCCATGTTGGTAGATAGGTCTGGATACTTCGATTTGTCAGGTGATTTAAATCTAAAGAAACCCTTAGACTTTATCTTCCTGCCCTTGAAATCACCAGTAGCTATCTTGAATATGGGCTGAAATATATCAGCGAGAAACTTACTCCTCACTACTATATTCTCCTTAAGCTCAAGGCTATCTACGTGAGCATTATAATCTCCCTTAGGAATGACTACATATTTGTTGTCATCCTCAGAGGGGTCATAAAATGATTCACTCACTACTTTTTCATCAGTTAAGAAATCACTCATTATTTTCTCCTTCTTCTTTTATTGACTTTATTCGTTCTATTATTCTATCCATATCAGGCTTTTCTATTTCTCCCCTTTCCATACTGCCCTCAATTTTAGAAACCCATTCACTATCAAGACCTTCCATAGAATTGCGTATTGTCTCTTTATCTTCATCTGTTAGAGACAAGTCCACTATCCTATTTCTGTACACATCATCAGCTATGTTAAGATACATATTAAATGCCTTCTTTATAGCGTCTGTGTTAGCCGCCTTGATATCATTACCTATGTCTACAAAACCACCACCTTCTCTCCTTACCTGTATCCTATGCGCGGCTATCGAATCACCTTCTCTCCAGACTCCGTTATCAAACCATCTTAGTCTTCCGTGCACCACATACGCATCATTGTGTGGTTCTCCTTTTATTATAACCCAATCCCAGCCTGGATAATACTTATCAGCAAGCTCTCTCATGTAACTGTACTCTACATAGTCTATGCCTCCTTTACTCTTTACAAAATAACTTGGAGTATCTATGTTACTTACAGCTTTATGATGTTCGGTTATATTTGTTCCAGTCTCCTTGTCTATATCTCTCATGCTTCTGCTCCTCCATTTGACATGAGTTCCAGTACTTCTACACCTTCCTTCTCAGCTATCTCTACAGCATCTTCCATGCGGTCACGAAAGTCCTTGTGTTTCTCAGGGAATGCAACCACTTGCATTAAGCTACCGAGTGCTAGTTCCAACTGAAGTACTCTGAACTCTAGCATCTTTATCTCTTTATGGTATTCATTCATCTTCTATTTTCTCCACATACGGGCACACAGTTCTTACTGGGCAGTAACTCTTACATTTTCTACCGCCCCAAGTTTCTTCCTCTGTGCACATTTCTGGTATCTCTCTTTTCTCTAGACTCTCAAGCAGAGAATCTCTTTTTTCTATAAATCTATCTTTCAAGATTTCATAGTTTATGTGTGGCACTTCTACCAAATATATATTCTTATATATTCCTCTACTGGTTGCCACCTGTACACCGCCATCCCTCACAGTCAACTGTACATACATCTTCTTAACTGGATAGCCGTTGTTCTCCAATAGTAATCTGTAGAAATTTATTTGCCAACTCCAGTCTCCGAAGTCAGCAGTAGCAGGGTCAGAGTAGAACTTCTTTATTTTCTTAGGCGTACCTGCTCTACCCCACCTTCCGTTTCTCTTATACACTTCTGTCTCGTGTTCAGACTCAAAAGACTGCATACCTAGAATCTGAGACGCTTTATAAGAGCCAGTATTCTTATAGTCTATGAGAATCTTATTCTTCACATCATATAAGTCCACTATCCCAGTTATATCCATGTGTTCTAGCGGTAACTCAGCTAACATATCATCGCTAGCTGAACCCTCTAATTTAGAGTGGTGTATAGTACCTGCCAATGCAAACGCATTCTCCTGAGGGTCTACATAATAGTCCTCAGTTCTCTGTAGATATGCTTGACAAGTTCCTATTAATAATTCTGTGGTAGATGGCTTTCTATTAGGGTCTCTCTGATGTGACATATATAAAAGAGTAGGGAGTGCTACTCCCATCTTCTCTATATCTACTTTTCCCTTTCTCACATCCTCAAGAGAAACCTTTTCACCATCGGGGTATTTAAATCCTTTCAATGGCATCTTTTTTCCCTCAATTCAACTGGTTAATTTACTAATTTTTGTTGGTATCATGCAAGTATTTTTTTACATTTATTATTTCAAATTGTTCGTGCATATAGCACCAAATTTCCTTGCCGACCTCAATATCTTGGTGTAGATAAAAATGTCTACTACCACCAGGCTCCACTATCCAACCTCTTTCATAGTCAAACTCTGGTTTCTTAGTAGACGCACAGCCTACTAATAAGATTAATATAAACAATACCTTACGCATTATACTCCTCTCTTTCTTCCAATATTCCACCCTAATTTTCTAAGGTGTTTTACACCACCAGTAACAAGGCTTTGTATCCTATTTGTTTTAAGATTTAGCCATATGTGGGTAGCATTCCCATCCCTATCTACTACATACATCTTTGTACCTTTTCTTATGTTAGTTTTCATATGCTTTAAAATATTCATCTACCCTATCTTTTAGATAGGATGGATTAGAATTTTCCCTTATCTCTTTTAATATCTTCTCTGCTTTTTCAAGCCTACGTTTACTATCTCTCCATAGTGTCTTCCAGTAACTTACATTACTCTCTAAGTTATCAATTTCTTTTTCTAAATATTCAGGTCTTTCTCTAAATATACTCATTGCTTGTACCTCCTCTACTGCCTCTTTTTATTATTGATTAGATTTATAAAAAGCCTTGGCAAAACCTTTTGGTGTTATACTCCTAAGTCTTTTAGTTCTTACAGATTTTCCACCAAGTTTAGCCCAAAATTTAGAACCACGTTTACCATTTTTGTACGTGACAAATTCAGGTTCTACAGGATTTTGTTCTGGAATATTAAAGTTTCCCCAGAGTAGTGTCTTTTTAGTGTATGGGTCTCCGTAGTCACATGGATTAAAAATCAATGTCGGGTCTCCTAAATATCTTCTTAGTCTACCTACTGGATTTTCCAGTGCCCAAAATTCTGGCTTAGTAATGGTTACTATTCGTAGACACGCGTCAACAATAGACAAACCATCCATAAGAGGCTTTATTCCCTTTTCCTTCCACCATCTCGCGCCACTCCCTGCAAACTCTGTACACGGTGGTGCGCATAGTATACCATGTACATTGTAATCAGGATATTCGAATAGACGAACATCAATTGCAATACTACTATCTACTATTTTCTGCGGGTCTACTACTATTACATTGTAGTTAGAATCTTCAGAATAATATTGTGACCAAGACCCAGTACCACCGCATAAATCAAGAATTATTTTCTTAGATACTCGCATTAAAAAACCCTTCCTCTTTTATCCAATCAAAACACCCAGACCTTAGTTTCCCATTATTACTGAACTTCATAGTTCTATCTAAGAAATATTTTAACATATCATTATCAAACCCAACCATTTTAGAGACCAATCCAATCAGTGTTGTATCATTAGAGCTGACAAAGTATTCTGAGTGTTTCCAATTCTTATCTCTTGATAGTTTTATACCAGTCTCGAATATAGAATTGCATATCTTGACCCAGTTTGTTATCTTCTTCTTATTGAGAGTTCCAGAGTGATACCTGAACTCTACTGTTCCCAAGTAGAACCTAGCGTGTAGATTGAGACCATGATATCTACTATCATTATACTTGTCCCTGTCTATACGTGAGCCACATGAGTCGTACCATAGGTTAACGAAGTCTCCTTCATCGTTACAAGATTTCAGTTCTGAAATAGACATTGGTAGTTTTCTACACCAACTTACCTTCATTCTACTTCTAGGTAACATAGAGTAAATATATTTCTCAAATCTCTTGGCAACTATGGCTATACTACGTAAGTCTCTCCAGTCGGTATCAGTTGCGTCAATGTGTAGATGTAGACCACACGATTTATTAACAGTTACATTATGGAATGATGCCCAGTCACATAGGTTCTCTATCCTACCATTAAGAATATCTCCATTCGCAGGTATAGATATCATCTCTCTACCTTCACCTCTTATACTACCATCAAATGCAGTTCTCCACCCAAGAGGGATATCCTCCATAGGCTTTGTCCACTCAGGTACTTCGTCTAATATAGACTCAGCCTCTATACCAATTAGTCTATGTACATCCATTGATGAGAATGTGTCACTATTATTATGCGTACACTCTACACTATTTGGAGAGTCTGATACGAATGTATCAGTATCCTCATTACCTACGTAGCACCCCTCACAAGAGTATTCACCTATACTATCATCGTATATAGCTTCATGATTCCTAAATAGCTCATATCCACATCTATCACAATCTACGAACGTCTCACACCAACAATCATCACAGTATGTATCACCACTTCTCTCACTATATACTCCATCATCTCTAAATATCTCTCCTTCGCATTCATAACAATGAACATAATATTCTTCGTAACAGTCTCGACACACAGGTCTATTTTCGATTTGAGTATAGCAAGCACCACTTTTTGTAATACTATCACCACACTCATCACAGGTAATCTCTATCTCTTTTTTTGTAACAAGTTTCAATTTAGACATATATACCTCCTATGCTATAGCTGTATGAGCAGAGATAACAGCTACGAGCAATGCACTAATAACTTTTATCCAACCCATAGATTTAAGAGCATCATATATTCCATCTACATCATCAGGCTCTACTCTTCTATTACCGAAGTCTTTTATATTATGAGAGAGAAATTCCATATACTCTTCGAACGTCTTATCTACTATGAATGGATTTTTTAACGCTCTCTCGTACAGTTTCTCTAATATATACTTTTTAGACTTCATTTTTATAGGATTTGGAAATCCTACAAGTATTACTTTCTTTTTCTTCATTATTCCTCCTCTCTTATGCTGTTGCTATATCTTCTGTATGTTCCTCTAACATCAATTGCTCTCCTACCTGGGGTCTACAGCTCTCACATACCTTCCAAGTGTTATAGTGGTGTAGTTCATCCATAAAGTGGTAGTCTCCACACCAGTCACAATCCTGTAGCTCTCCGTAGCAGGTTTCACATACTTGGAAATCCTTTCCAAAGTATATCATCTCATTTGCAGGGTATCTCATATCACATACCTCGCAGTCGTCATTACTAATTATAGATAAGCTCTTCTCCTCACTGCTTTCAGTGTAGTCATAGTTAGAGTTAACATAGTGACCTCTCCAACTAGTTCCATATCCTCCACCGTATTGAGATAGAGACTCAAACCCATCTTTTTCATAATGAGGTGTATTACTAAACTGCTCAGTATCAAACGTAAATATGTAGTCAGCCTCTAGTTTTCTGTTCTTCAGATTAAGACCCGCTCTATTGAGAGCCTTTCTCATTATGTCTGGAGTAGATGCCCAAAATAATACTCTAGCCTTCTTCCAGTATGCAACGCATATAGGTCTGGAAGATTCTCTCGCCAGATGCAGTACCTTGTTACTCTCTTTTATCCATGACACAGCGAAATCTCCACTCAAGTCTTCGAACGCTACTGTCTTATGATTATTATTCAGAGATGCAAATATTACCTCAGAATCTACCTCTACCTTCTTCCCGTATTGCTTCGCAATCCTATTATAGTTATATATTACTCCATTGTGAGCGCCTATAACTTCTCCTATACTGAACGGGTGAGCATTTCTCGTGCTTATTACTCCATGTGTAGCAAGTCTCACGTGACCTATTACTATAGTAGTTTCCTTAGTAATCCTATCCAGTATATTAGGTTGCCAAGTTTCGTTGGTTACCAGCTCTGCTGAAGATGAGAGAGTCTTAAAGATTCTCCTATCATCAGGAGTTATTATAGATAACCCCGTACTATCCTGACCTCTAACTACAGATTCGTCTGCGAGATTTGTGAGGACTCTCCTTAGTCTCTTTATTTGCTCTTCGTTTTGTTCGTTATGCTTTTTAGCAAACCCAAATATTCCACACATTATCTATTTTCTCCTTTATCTATATTATATTATTTTCTTTTATTCTGTTTTCTACATACGAAACTATCTTCTCTCCTCCGAGAACATCTAGCTTCTTATACTCTTCAGAATTTAGACTACCTGCTTTAAGTAGACTATAGTTCTGAGAGTCTTGTATGTCTTTTTCAAACGTCTCTTTGAGAACTTTCCTAGAAAAATGCTGATTACTCCCAGAGAGTATATTTGAAACTCTTATTATTCTTCTACAAAAATTTATCCATCCCATTATACTATCGTAATCCTCACAGCCCTCGTGATATCTAAACTCTATAGTTCCTAGAAAAAATCTAGCGTGTAGATTTAGACCGTGATACCTAGCCTCGTTATAGTGATTACTACCTATACTTGTCTTGCTTAGATGTTTATAGTATAGGTTTGCTAGGTCTTTGGTATTACTTATATCTTTTATACTATCGTAACTAAGTTTTTTATAGATACTCCTACAATATCTATTATTTACTCTATTTCCAGGCAGTGTCTTTAATATTATAGGCTCTATGTGCATCATTACCATCATAAGAGATTTCATAGACTGCACATCCATGTCTCTAGCGTTAAAATGTATATGTAGCCCACAGCTATCATCTGCATACATATAATTGTCATCCATAGCACTGACCAGACTAGACACTCTTCTCTCTACTATGTCTCCCATTATTGGTCTATTAGTTCTATATTCTACACCACCTCTAGATAATGAACCATCGTAGACAGCTTCCCATCCTATGGGTATGTCTATAAACTCTTCGTAATCGTCACAGTCGTCACAGTCTACCAATGAATCAGCTATAACCTCATTCTCTATACCAATGTGTCTCTTTAGGTCATATTTCTCTGATGAACCATTCTGAAAAGTTGATTGAGAGACAGCCCTGAGTGGACTATTGTACATATCCTCTACGCAGGTAGAATAGCAACTACCACAAAATCTATCTCCATCAAATCTCTCATATCCATCTCTAAGCGCGTGAAAATCATCACGTATACTCTCTTGTTGTCTCTTTTGTAACTTTATAAAATCTACTTTATCACATCTCGGGCATGATACAGAGAGACTATTTGTACAAAATGAGCATAGTCTTTCTATATTATTGTCAATTAAATAATCGTATTCTCTTTTAGAGATAGAGATAGATAGAAATGATTTTAGTGGGTATATCTCAGTACAGAGAGAGCATGATTTTCTCATCATATTGGAACAATGTTCACATACGCTCTCCATAGTAATATTATTTATTTTCACTTTGTCTATACCTGCATGACTTGGTAGACCGCATTCGTCACAGCCTACTTCTTGTAATCTCTCGTTACTATTTCTTATTTTAAATAATCTATTACTTAGCCCTGTGAGTAGAAAATCAGAGAGCATATCCCTGTCTACTATTACTCCTCTTTTAAGCAATTGTAGTATACTATTACCTACGTCTCCCATAAAATCAAAACTATCAGGAGTAACTATATCTTTATCTATACATCTAGAGAAATCATTGTCTTTCCATGGTATTCTCCAATATACCATTTTAAACTGAGAGGTTGACTCTATATATGAACCAATACCTACGAACATATCTCTACTACTTAGTCTCTCAGGTATTACATCTCTCTCTGGTATTAATAGTATTCTATTGACTACACTCCTATTATTTAAGTATATAGCATCTCTACTCCTCAATAGTATATATTTACCGTCATTCTCTGCCACAATGTCAGGGTAGAAGAAATTTCTATAGCTCATTTTAAATTGAACAGTCCACACAGAGTGTAGATTTCTCTCTTCGATAGAGTCTATTAACCTATCTTGTCTCTTTATTACATCATCGAGAATTCTGTGATAGAGGTCGCCATTGTCTATACATTCATCTATATATTCTACAGTATCTCTATCTATTAGTAGAGCGTTATTCACGTCCATTAATATTAGCTCGTCTCCAGGATGCACTCTATAAACGTTGTTATGTGCCATTTGTTTTCTCTCTATGTGTTTTTCTCTCGTTCATAAATTCATTAAAAATATAAGCTTCGCCATGCCACAATTTAAGCATAAAATATAATACGTGTCAAGCTTTTTCTTCGTCTCGCTTAACCAATTTCTCACCTCTAATAATTGAGATAAGAGCTTTTATAGGCATAATCATTAGTATACCTATAAGGCTGAGTAGAGAAGGGTGTTGCTCTCCGCATACTCCTGTTATATGTAGTAACAGGTGATAGAGTTCACTCATTCTATTTCACGCTCGTTATAGTCCATAGCACCTGGAGAAGTATCCAAGATAGCATAACAAAACATATAGGAACCATTACTCTCTCCAAGAGTCTCTCGAATTTATCCAGTATCTCTTCGAATTTGTCTATTATACTCATTTTTTCTCTCCTATTCTATTTGGGTTTTTGATTACTATACCTAAGTTCAGTATATCTGATACCTTCTGTATATTCTTAAGCTCTATATTTATCTCTCTATAGAGTAAGTCTCTTTCTAAGACATCACCATCATCTATCTTACCATTTTTATCTACATCTAAAACCGCCTCGCAACATCCACAGCCTCCGAAGCCAATCTCTATTTCTCCTTCCTCTCCATCTTTATCGTATATTTCTAGTCTTACCATTTTATCTCTCTTTCTCGTTTTTTAGACAGGTCATCATTAAGATATAACTCTATCTCTCTGTTCACTGAATGTAATGTTATCCAGTCTATTCCCATTTCTCTCAAAGCCTCATCATTACAGTTATGATGGTCTGCGAGTCTCTTTACTATTGTAGCCATTTCGAGAATAGTCTCCTCTCCAAACACTCTTAGAAAGTCTCTATTCTCTAATATATCACATCTCCAGCAGGTGTCTCCGAGAGGCACACTGTGTATACATGAATCTTCTATTTGTCTTTCGTCTAACATTGTTTTTGTCTCCTTATTTTACTGGTGTATTATTGACTCTCTCCAGATTCATTATATCTGGAATATGTAGAATCGCTATCGATATTATAGATATCCATTAATCTATCTATAGATTCCATTAATCTCTCGTCAAGTCTCCTGCTTATATCCTGGAGACTACCTTTATTTATCTCAAGAGATTCTGGTGTTATTGCTTTACTCTCTTTATATAGCTTCTCTATACCATCAACTTTATATAGCTTCTCTATAGCATCAACTTTCTCGAGTATTATTTCTGATTTTGTCATTTTGTCTCCTATGTTATTAGTCTCTTAACTGTTTTCTCAGAGAGTAGCCTACTTTAGGTTTTCTATTCTCTGGCATTATCTTGAGTCTACCGTGAGTATACTCTACTACGGTTATTTTATTCTCTACAGATACTCCGAGAATCCTATCTGGAATATCATGTTTCAGACTCTTAATAGTTATCTTATCCATTGTTATTGTCTCCTTGTTTGTTATTATAGAGTGGCTCCGTCTTAGTGATATTCGTAGAGTCGAATCTCCAATCGTTACTCTTTAGCCACTCTCTTAAATTTTTTATCTCCTACCAGGTTTTCTCATAGGGATACATTGCCTTAGGGTCATGTCTCTTAACTTTCCTTGTAGGAGTCCGTCCGAATCTCCTTCGTGACGCTCTCATACGTTTCATGTCTATTTTAATTTGTTCCTCTCTCTCGGAGAGATTGAGTAATACTACCAAGTCTCCCTGGCTCAGAGTTAGAGTAGTGTCCCTGTCTCTAAATATTACTCTCTTACCTTCTTTAATAGCTTTCCTATATATCTCTGTACATATCTCGTAGACTATGGCTAAGTCTGGGAGTACCAGAGACATATCTTTTTCAAGACCAGTGACCTTCAGAGAGTAGTCATTTCCGAGAGATTTGATTTTTAATCTCACAGACTCTACTTCTCTCGTGAGGTATTCGTCTATTGGTGTCGTTATTCTCATTTTATCCTCTCTATTGACAGAAAAAATTCTCTATTATGCTCAGATTAATTACATCTTCAAGAGAAATATTGTGCTTTTTCATAATTTTTCTTATATCCTTTTTAATAGATTCTACTTTTTCTCTTTTCATTTTATCCTCTATGTTTATTTATGAGTGAGTTAGAGAGGAGGGAGAGAATCGAACTCTCCCAAGTTCCAAACTCCTCTTGTAGCGTGTCTCCCTGTTATTTCTCGTTAGCCCCGTTTATTCTGATATTAAATACTGAGCCGTCATCCCTCATATGAGTCCACTGAGTTTGTCCATGCTGACTTTCTACGAATAGTGAGAGTGGGCAATCTGGGTTAGATTCCATGTACTCTTTCACTAATCCGCCTCTCTGACCTTCAATATAGAATGAGTCCATATTTATTCCAGAATCTTCCATAGTCCTGTAAACCAGTCTATCTACTGCTTTTTGTCCGTTTTTGTTTGTCTTCATTTTATCTCTCCAAGTGTGGGTCGAGTGTCCATCTTTTGTCTCGTATCAAGTTTTGATTTTCTCGCCCCGTGCATGGATGCAATATACTCTATAAATAGTACACGTGTCAAGCTTTATTTTTATTTAATTTCTACCAGGTTCCAGGAGTTTAGCTATTGTCTATGTTTGCACAGTCTCGAGAGTTTATATAGACGGGGTGATTGTCTCTATGTGGGATTGTTTCACGTGAAACATTAGAGAGAGTGACAGTCACTATTGATAATGAGACTCAGTCTCAATAAGGAATCTCAACCTAAATTACAATTCTCAACCGAGGATAGCCCCGCCCCCATTTCGCGAGAAGAGAGGCACACGCAATCTAAGCCTATTTTTTAAAATTTAGGGTGTGTAATAGATTAAAAATGGACAGTAAGAACGATGCTACGTTATCAAGCCCCATGTTACTTTTATGTTCTCTTGTGCTTCAATTGTTTAAACTGGAAGGCACTTGCACTTTATTAAGCCATCTGTCCATATTGTTCAATATTGCGCTTTTGTTCTTCTTTTCTTTGCTTTTATGATTTTTATATTATTTCTTCTTTCTCTCATTTCTATCCAATTCTTTGCTATTTCTGCGTCTATTTTGTCATCATACAGCCTAGGTCTGTAAAAACTATCCTTATTAGTGTACCAGGCTCCACCAGAAGTGCGATACCACCTCTTTTCACCAGATTGTCTTACAATGGTATACATTACTGAATGTATGTTTCAATCTCTTTTGCCAACCTTTTTGCTTTATGAACGTCCATATACTTCATATGGCCAAGATTATTTAGGAAATTATATATTTTTATCAGTTTTTTACCGATTTTAGGTGTTTTTGCCATTTTTTCTCCCTTTTGCATGTTTGAAATTACACATAAACCGCATTATCATGCAAGTATTTTCTTTTTCTTTTCTATAATACGCTAGTATTATATTTTCTTTTTAATAAATTTAATATATTTAATATATTTAATATATTTATAATAAACTCACCCCTTCGGGGCCCTGTAATTTACAAACAAAACCTGCTATTATGCAAGTAGTTTTTTTTAATACTATGAAAAAAAGTATTTGTATTGACATATGATTCATTAGTAACTTCTGTATGCGAATATGAGTAGTAAATCAACAATTGCGAAAGATTATTGTGCAAATTGGTGGGTTGGCAAGTGCCAGGGCGTGATGTTGACACGAAAGGATGGAAGGCTTATAACATGGGTGGACAGCAAATTAGAAGGAAAGGACTGTGTTGCGGACACGGGATGCGATTATTTCGAGAATATAGTTATTGCGAGCATTTCTCATGAAGAAAAAGGCAAAAGAAAGAGAATTTAGGAAACAGGTGCGTAACGCAATAAAGATAATAGACTTCGCTAAGAAGAAGGAAAGACCTGTAAAAGCAGGTGTAATACCAGAAACCGTCCCTGCATGGGGCAAAATAAGGGAGAGAGAAGATGAAACTTAATATTGGAGGACATAACTACGTTATCAATGAAGTTCCTGAAACAGTGCGTGAAGATGGCAAATTGCTGTTAGGAGTGCATAATGTGAAGGATTGTACCATAAACATTGATAAAGAGATGAAACACACCAGAAAAGTGGAGACATTGCTTCATGAGGTCATTCATGTCATACTTACCAATACAGGGTGTGACCATGATGAGAGGACCATTGATGCATTGGCTAATGGCATGTTACAGCTTGGTATTGGCGAATACGTATGGAAAAAAGTAAAGAATGGCTAAGATATCATTCGAAGAGGAAAAAATGACAAAAGCCTCGATTGTTAAGCTTATTGAAAGAGAATGGCCTGAGATGACATCTGAATTCACCGATATTCAGAAGGCTCAGTATGAATTGTTTTGCAGTAAGCAATATGACTATGGAACGGGTAATATAGCTATGGGCACTATGTTGGACAGTGATGATGATGTACAATTGGCTTTAACGGGGCTTATTGTACGCATGAACGACAAAATCAACAGACTAGTGAACATGGTTGCGCGTAAAGGTAAAAAACCTCAGAATGAGCCGATTACGGACTCTTTTAGGGATTTATCTGTTTATGGTATCATGGCGCAGATAGTTGCGAATGGTAAATGGGGAAAGTGATGCGTAACATAGCGTGGGCCCTTTTCTATTTGATTGAGGCTGTTTTTCTTAACATATGCATGTTCTGCATAAGAATGTCGCATAAACTGGGAAGGTTCATAAAAAATGTCAAAATCTAGTAGAAAATCAAGAAGTCCTTGGTCTGAGCAGGAAGTTGCAATGCTTGAGCAATATTCCAACACATCGAAGAGCGCTTACCAATTATTCCATTTATTGCGGTTATCTGGGTATGATAGGACATATAAGGCAGTATCTAGGAAAATAGAGTCGTTAGGGCTTAGAAAACCCAAGCGGTATGTAACTGGGCATGAAAGCAGGCTTGGATACCTGGATATTGAAAGCACTGGCTTGAAGGCTAATGTTGACATAATGTTGTCATGGGCAATCAAGACAAGGGACAAGGATGAGGTAAAGAGTGATGTTATAAGGAAATCCGAGGTATTCAATGGCAAATACGACTATAGGATAATGAAAAGCCTTATAAAGGCATTAAAAGAGTATGACCTCATATTCACCTACTATGGTACTGGTTTCGATATCCCTTTCATGCGAACACGTGCTATAGACCACGATTTACCTTTTCCTGTGTTCCGCGAGGTATCTCACAAGGATATATACTATCTTGTGCGTTCTAAACTGCAATTGACAAGGAGTAGCCTTAAAACAGCTACACAGTTCCTTGGCATAGAAGGTAAGACCAATCTGGACCCAAGGGTCTGGCGTGATGCCAGGTATGGCAACAAGGATGCTTTGGAGTATGTGCTCGAGCATAACATAGCAGATGTTGACATATTAGAGCTATTACATAAGAAAATAGAAGAATATGGTAATGCTAATGTGGTTCCTACGTAGTATCTTTTCAACATATAGGTTGCATTCTAGGGTATTTTGCCTTATATTATGTACAGCGTGTTTTCTGTATTTCGGTATTACCATTGGTAATATTGATACAGCTATGTGCTTTAGTGTAGTTGGGTATGATATCACGAAAAGTTAAGGGAAAGGAACATCCCATATATGAGAGCGAAGATGAATTTAGAGAATACCACCCTGATGATGAATTATATGACAATTGGAGGGAAGGCACTAAGAGTAGCTGGGTAAAGACTGACGATGGACAGGTCTGTACTGTCCTTCACCGTGGCGAACTAAGAAACGGCACAGTCGAGGGCGTGTATAATTACTATATCAGGACACCGATAGGTTCGTTCGTATGCAGGGATAGCGTTGTTATGGATGGGGCTCCAAGGAGGAACCTGTATTCATTTGGCGCTAATGATAAGTCTGCGTACGAGATAAAGCGTGATAGGAAGAAACCTACTAAGCGTGAGTTCCTATTTGCTAAATATGTAGCAAAAGGAGATGACATAGTGGATGCTTTCCTTTCTGTGTACCCTACTGAGAATAGAAAGTATGCAGAGGGTCAGGCTAAGATATTGATGAACACTGGAAGGATTCGTAGTTTGATAAGAGAAGAAATAGACAAGGTAATGAATGAAGCGGAGATAACACCGCTTTACATACTTAATAAGATGAAGAACATAATAGAAGACCCTAATGGCAGGGATGGAGACAAAGTAAGCCTATTAAGGGAACTTGTGACCATAGCTGGTATGAAGGACACTGAGAAGCGCTCAGAATCTGTTACTGTCTTTCAAGGTTTCTCTCAGGAGCAGTTGTCTGCTATTGGTGGCGGCGACACCAAGAAGCTTGTAGAAGCAAGTAGGGAAGAGGAAAAGTAGGTTTTGAGATGTATATTCATCATTCTCATGCATTCATTTCTGTTCTGTCAGATTGATTCCTTGGTTGCTGACCTTTGGAGTAGTACATCGTGGGCCGATATAGATGAGATAAGAACCATTAGCGGAGAAGTTGAACAGGTGATAACCACTGCTGGTGTCAGAGGTGATGAAGCCGAGGAGGAGATTCTAAAGTATTTGTGGTATAGGAAGCGTTCAATAAGAGAGCATGAGTAAGTTAGCAGTATATGGGACACTAAGAGATGGAAAAAGGGAGACATACAGGATAAAGGATGTAAGTCTTGTATTTCCTGGTCATAGGTCTTACCCTACCATTATAAGCGATACCAATGGAAAAGGCGCTGTTGTAGAGCTTATTGATGTAGATAATGCTGACCTTGCCAGTTATGACATATATGAGGGCGTTGAGCGAGGTTTGTACAAAAGAAAGGCTATTGACGTATACCATAAGAATGGTGAAGATGTAAAGACCAAGGCATGGGTATACATAGCTGGCCCTCTTTTGATGGAGATTAATGATGTTTTTGAGGAGGTTCCGGAACAGGATTGGTTAAGCAAGAAGACAAGAAGGATACTGGATTTAATATAATACCTTCAGACCTGAAGGAGAAGGAACAGGTCTTGGAGATGGCTAGGAGGGATATAGTAACCTTTGGTCAGCTCTTCATGCCTGAGGACTTTATGAAGTCCGCACCGGCATTATACCAGTATGAACTTAGTAATATATTATTAGGCGGTGAGGATAACCGCATATGTATCATACTACCTCGTGGTCATGGTAAGAGTACGCTTGCCAAGGCGGCATTGATGCATAAACTATACTTCAATCCAAGTGATAAGAAAGAATTCATAGCGTGGGTAGCTGAGGAGCAGTCCCAGGCGATAGACCATATCAAATACATACAGACCCATATAGACATAAATCCAGCTTTGAACTATTACTTTGGTGATTTAAAGGGAGAGAAGTGGACAGAGAAGGAATTTACCACAAGTAAGGGAGATAGGGTAATAGCGAAGGGAACCAGTCAGAGGTTGCGTGGACGTTCACAGCTTGGTCTCAGGTATACCAATATCATCTTGGATGACTTTGAATCGGAATTGAATACCAAGACCCCTGATAGAAGGCGTGAGATTAAAGAATGGGTCATGTCTACTGTGGAGCCAGCTCTTGAGAACTCAGAAGGCAATGAAGGTTCTATATGGCTTATTGGAACCATTGTCCACTTTGATTCTTTTCTTCAGGGTATATATGATGGACACGAGGAAGCAAAAAGAGATGAGCGGGAATATGCATGGAAGGTTATATATTATAAGGCCATAAGTAATGGAAATGTATTATGGCCGTCATATTTCCCTGAGAAAAAACTTTTAGAGATAAGAAGAAGATTCCAAGATGTTGGGTTGACCCACAAGTTTGCACAGGAATACCTCAATGAAGCTAGAGACCTAGAGAATGCTAAGTTCAAGGTGGATAGGCTTATTAACTATGATGGTCAGTTCATATCAAAGGGTAACTTTGCGTACATAGTTGATAAGAAGGATGCAATACCTATACATGTTTACATTGGTGTTGACCTTGCATATGAGGCTAATGAGCGAAGTGATTATCAGGTCATCATGGTTATAGGCATGGATAGTGAGAAGAACATATATGTCATAGATTACTTCAGGGAAAGGGTTCCATTGTATGAGATGCCTTCCGAGATACTTAGCTATGCTAAGGAATATATGCCTATCAAACGTGCTAATGTAGAACATGTAGGTGCTCAGGGTATAATCAAGGATGCTGTTAATCAGTTGTCTGCAATTGATAGAAAGATGATGCCTGGTCTAGCTCATGGTGTAAGACCTCCAGCTGGTATAAAGAAGGAGGATAGGTTGGAATCATTGCTCGCTCCTATAGTTAACAGGAAGAGAATGTTCATTAGGAGGAAGCATCAAGACCTTGTTGATGAGATGTTCCAGTTCCCTAAAGGGAAGAACGATGACCTTCTTGATGGGCTGTGGTATTCGGTGATACATGCTAGACCACCAATCAGTAGAAAGTTCGAAGCTGATGAATTTGATGACTATATAGAGAAAAAAGAGAAGAAATTTACCAGTAAATCAGTGATATCATGGATTACTGGTCAAAAAATATAATTTTTTTTAGAAAAGACTTGCATAACTACTGATTTTTTATTAAATTATCTACTTAGATATTTATAAATATATAGAGGTATATTATTCCTAGTATAAAGGATATTGAGAAGCAGGAGGAAAATCCTGCTGAGGTCAATAAACAACTTTGGAGACTTTGGAGAGATAGTAGAGTAGATTGGGATACCGAGGCTAGAGACTCTATAGACTTTTTTCTCGGCAATCATTACACTACTGATGAGTCTCAAATATTACAATCTGTTGGTCAGGCAGACTTTGTCATAGATAGGGTCTATGCGGCAATAGAGAAATTAAAATCTCTCCTGACCTCACGCTCTCCAAAGTTTAGCGCTATAGGACGTGAGGATTCTGACAACAGGCTCGCTCTTGTATGGCGTGTTATATTAGAGTACATATGGGATATCTCTGATGGAGATACTCAGTTCAAGCAAGCGGTGCATGATTATGCCACTGCTGGTCTTGGTTATTTCTATGCCTACATTGACCCAGAGGCAGATTATGGCAGGGGCGAGGTCAAGTTTACATATGTAGACCCATTCCGGGTATACGTAGACCCAGCATCGAGAAGTAGATATTTTGATGATGCCTCTGGTCTCATGCTCTCTACTATTTTAACAAAAGACCAGCTATTGAACCTATATCCTACTCTTGAGGAAATGTCGGACGATATAGAAGCAATGACATATGAAGAGGATTATCCATCCTCTCAGATGAAGAACTCCTCTGTGTCATTCACACCAGATGAGGTTGTGAGTCGTGATGCTAGCAGGGTTGATAGATATCGTGTGCTGGAAAGATTTACTAAGATAAAAGTTCCCTTTTATCGCTTATTTAATAAACAGGACGGGCAGGAATCTATCCTCGATGAGGAGAAGTATGTACAGTTCGTAGAACAGAATGCCCAAGCTGTAGAAGCAGGAATGGTAGACCTGGTCGAAGTTCCTCAAACAAGAATTAAGATTACATGTACTGTAGGTGATATATTACTGTATGAGAATGTATTGAACACAGATGTATTTCCAATAGTACCAGTGCCGAATATATGGACTAATACACCATATCCTAAATCAGATGTTTCGAAAGTAAAAGATTCTCAGCGATTGCTGAATAAACTTTTCTCTCTCACTCTCTCACATGCACAGGCCTCCGCAGGCCTGAAACTACTCGTTCCGGAGGGTAGTGTTGATGATTTGGGGCAGTTAGAAAAAGATTGGGCTAATCCAAACGCAGTCATACCTTATAACCCGGAATTTGGTCAGCCACACTTCCCTGCCCCACAATCATTAGCTGGAGAGTTCTATGCTCTTATAGATAGAGTGGAACATTATATAGACCTTAGTTTTGGTATACCTGAGCTTATGCAGGGCTTTAAAGAAAAAGCTCCAGATACTGTTCGTGGAACTGCTATGCTGTCAGAGATGGGAGAATCCAGAGGTAAATCGAAACTGCGTGACATTGAGGGAAGTTTGAATAGATTGGGGAGATGTTTATATAATTTAGCCAAAGGGCATTATAATTATCAAAAGACTTTTAGAATCGTGCAACCTAATAATGATTTAACTGAGTTTACTATCAATAGTGGGTTATATGATGATAAGACACGTGAGCTGATGTCAATAGAGAATGACATCACTATTGGTCAGCACGACGTGAGAATAGTATCAGGCTCAACTTTGCCGTCAAACAGGGTAGCTGAATATCAGATGTATCTTGAGGCGTTCAAACTTGGCTTGGTAGACGATGTCGAAGTCCTGAAGAAATCAGAGATTTTTGACAAGGAAGGTGTCTTGAAACGCAAAGGGCAGATGGCTCAAATGCAGGGATACATTAAACAGTTAGAGAAGCAATTAAAGGACTTAAGTGGAGATTTGCAAACTGCTCAACGTGAGAATGTTCATTCTCGTAAGCAGGTCGAAACACAGAAATTCAAGTCTGAGCTAAAGGACATACTTACTGATACTAAGTATGACAGCAAGGTAAACCTTGACAAACTGAAGAATGTTGTCGATGCTCAAGAAGAGAAGGCGAGACAAGTCACCTCACAAAAGTAGGAAGGGTGTCCGAAAGGACGTTTGAGGAAAAGCACATCGGTTATGCTTTGAGACATCCTAAGTGGTGAAGCTATAACAAAAGAAATCGAGGAGTTTATAATGGAAGAAAACCTTAGACAAGAAGAGACCGCTCAAGTGGAGGCAACTCCAGAGCCTTTTCAAGAACCTAATGATATGCAGATGGATACTGCTGAGGTCGACCATGAAGCTGAATCTAAGAAGTTTCAGTCAATGTACGACAAGAAGACGGCAGACTACGATAAGCTTAACGGCGAGGTTGGAGAGCTTAAAAAGCTTGAAAAACTTGGAGTTATGCTTAAGGAAAGACCTGATGTTGTTGAGGCGATGAAAAGAACTTTGGGTGGTGAAAAAAGTGTGAATGAGCAACCCGAGCCTCAAAAGCTCGATGAGAACTCATTCGACCCATGGGAAGCCTACTATAAACCTGGCTCTCCATCTTACGAGATGAGAGTCAATGAACAAAGGTCTCTTGTCAGCGAAGCTGTGAATGAACAGATGCGTGGTATACAAGAGACAGTTGCGGTTAATAATCTCAAAGGAGAATTATCTTCTAAATATGGTATCAATGACCAAGGACAGGTTGAAGACTTCATTCAATTTGCCACACAGCCTAGACAGGATGTGCCTCTAGAAATGCTGGTCGACGTTTATAAAAGGTTTAGAAATTTACCTGAGAACCAAGGCGGCGAAAATGTAGAGGCGGCAAGAAGGGCTCAGTCTGTTCCTCAGACCGCTGGAGTATTGCAAGGTGGAGAACCTGCAAAGCGGGATGAGATGGAAGATATTTGGAATGGGGTTATAAGCGCAAATAGTAGAAGCGATATATTATAACACAATAACAATAGGAGTTTTGTATGGCAACATATAATGCTGGTATGGTTAAATTTGCCGACCCAGGGGCAGTCATTGATTCGACTATCCCGTCACGTCGACTTTTTAACTTTAGCGACCGAGTCGCAGACTTGGCTCCAGATGAATCTCCATTCTTTGTTTATTTGTCTAAAGTAGCAAAAGTTCCAACGGATGACCCGCAGTTCCGATTCTTAGAGGATAGGACCAAGGTTTCCATAACAGACCGCTCTTTCTTATTGAAAGGGTCACACAGCATTCCAGCCGCTGGCAGTACACTGGCTTATTCAGTTGATACTTCAGGTGGTGCGAGTGTTGATTGGCTTGTTAAGGGTATGGTTTTTGCAGTGGGTTACACAGAAAGTAGCTCACCAGAGACAATTATCGTACGTGTCGAAAGCGCAGTTACAGACGCTGGGAGCGATTCTTCTTTTACAGGCAGAACTATTTCTGCCATTGATGGTGCTGAAACAGGAGCAGATAATGCTAATTGTACTGTTATCGGAACATCATACGGTGAAGGAAGTGGCTCACCAGATGTGTGGTCAGAAGAGCTGGATAATGATTATGGGTACACCCAAATCTTTAAGACAGCCGCTGAAATGTCTAACACCACACGCGCAACTCGCTATCGTGGGTACGCAGACGAATGGCAACGGATTTGGAATCTGAAGCTAAGAGAACACAAGATTGACATCGAAAGGGCAATGCTCTTTGGCCAACGGGCCAGTCAAAGCGGAATCAATTATACGGAAGGTATATCTGGACATATAATTAAAAATGGAACATCAGTTGTTGATGACAGTGCGCTGTCTTATTCAGCTGGAGCTCCGTATTTTAGAAGTTCAGCTACAAGCGAACTGACATATGACAGGTTGCTTTCTGATTTTGAGGTCGTTTATGACCCAGCCCGTGGTGGTGGACAGTCAAAGTTAGCTTTGGCTAGTTTGCCGGTGATTACATTTTTTAACAAGCTTGGAGCTGATTTCTTTGTGAATCGTTCCTATATGGCTGGAACCTCCACAACGGTCAATGATGTTACTGCTTTGCGGTACAACATGGCTGAGAAGGACGGAAAGTTCGGTCATAAAATCATGATGGTCGATACTATTCATGGTAGCATGGCTCTTGTAAAAGAACCGTTGTTCCGTGGATTCGCCTCAGGGTTCTTGCAGATGGTCGACTTAGACCATGTTGCATATAGACCGCTTGTTGGTAATGGAGTCAATCGTGATACGCATATTGTTACGAATGTTCAGTCTGCTGACGAAGACCTTCGTAAAGATATGATTCTAACTGAAGCTGGTCTTGAAGTTTCTTTACCGGAAACTCATTACCTCTTACACTTAGAAGGAGTATAATATGCGAGCTGATTATTTAAACGAGAACAGTGCTTCAACTTTCAGCTTATTGAAAAAGTGTGAAAGGATAAAAGTAGCAAGAACACTAGCGGCCGCTGATAGCGGTAAAGTTTTCTTTCTTGATTCTGCTGGAGGAGCTTATAGTATAACTCTTCCTACAGCTTCAAATGGAGAAGCTGGTATCAACTACAAATTCATCGTTGAAGAGGAAACTCCAACTGCGGCAATTACATTAGCCGCTGGCAGTGCAATTGTCAGTCTGGTTATGAAAGACGCAGGTGGAAATGCTTCTAATTCAACAGCAGGTACTCAGGTATCTAACATCGTTATTGGTACATCTGCCCAAAAGGGAGATTATATCAATATGCTTTGGTTTGGTGGTGAATGGGTAGCAGAGTGTATGTCTGGTATTGATGACGCTGTTACTACGTCTTAATCCGAATAAATAAGGATAACAGTATGGAACTGTGGGAGCTGTCGATAAAGGGCGGCTCCCGAAATCCAAAGAATTATGAAGTGTCAATATTGTCAACATAAAAATGAAGAACGATGGTTCTATTGTAGAGCATGTGGTGAACGTACGTCTGAAAGTAAATTTACAACTAATATGTTCATGGCAAGTGAGATTGGTAGGAGAAGTGATATAGAGTTCTCAAGTATTGACGTAGAGGCACATATGAATAGTATTCTTAAGAATAGAGAACTTAAACAACAAAATTTCTGGAAGGAGAAAGTAAATGCCATACGGTAAAGGTACATATGGGCGTAAGAAAGGACGACCTCCTAAAAAGAAAAAGAAATCCCGTAAAAGGAAGAAGAAGTAATGGCTGGAACATTAAAGGTAAAGATACAAGAGGACATAATCCTTGACAATCAGGACTATGGTTCCAAGAGAGTATTTGAGATATCAAGTATCGCAAACATATTAAAAAGAATAGTGACAATAGCCTCAGATGATGATGCCACTGTTCTTGTTTTCAAATCCACTACCGCTTCAGCGGATGGTGCGTTGGATTTACAGAATGTGAAATACATTCGTATTACAAATTTAGATAGTTCTAACTCAGTTAATATTTCATTACAGCTAGACTCAGGCGAGGATAATTCTGCCGCAGATTTATCAGTGACACATTTACTTGAGGCTGGCAGGAGTTTTTTAATGGGTGCTCCAGATGAGGGTGCTCACGCAGATGATGATTCAGCAACTATTGTAACTGCATTAACAGATTTAGAAAGTATTATAGTAGACCCTGGCTCTAACAGTGGTCAGGTAGAAGTTTTCGTGGCGAGTACATAATGGCTACATTTGAAGAGCAGGTAGAAGGTTTAACAAGTCTTTCAATAGATGGCAGTAGTGCACCAACGCAGACTGAATTGACTCAGTTCCTGACAGATGGTGCGAAAGAGGTAATCAATGTATTGCCTCCTGCTCTTTTGAATCTATGTGCATCTTCTGTATCCTTCACATCTGGTTCGGCAAGCACATTGAATACTGGAAATGTATTGCGTGTGTTCAGAAGCGATGGTGATATAACACAGCCATGCAGAGCGATTGATGCTATGAACAAAGGTAGGTTCAGTGATTCTGATGATATGAATTATGCAACTGTTACAGACCCGGTATTCTATATAGAGAATAATAGTCTTGATGTTCTTCCAGCTGGTGGCTCTGCTACCTATTCGGAAGTACAGTATCCCGCTGTTGCTTATGGTGATTCTGCTATATCGGCATTTCCAGATGAGGTTGAATATCTGGTTGTATTGTATGCGTCAATGAAATCTTTGCAAAATAAGTTAGGAAGCAAATCATCTGATTTACCGAGTGATGTTACATTACCTGATTTACCAGTTGCTCCTGCTGTACCATCAATATCTAATTTAACTATTTCTAATGCTGTGCCAGCATCTCCTTCACTGTCAAGTAATTCTGTTACTTTTAGTACTTCAGTGCCTACATATACAAAGCCGACATTAGCTATGGGAGTTGCACCAACAATATCAGATTTAACAATAGGAACAGTGCCTCCAAGCGTTCCCTCTGACCCCAGTTTTGATACTGGAGCTATATCAGTAAGTTCTTCAGCTCCTACATATACTAAGCCGTCTTTAGCTTTAGCGTCTGCCCCAACTATATCAGATTTGACAATAGGAGTTGTACCGCCAGCAGTTCCTAGTATTTCTACTATATCTTATATAAATGCTTTTGGTGGTGATGCAAGTGTAACTGCTGTAAGTACGGCTACAGCATCTGTTATTACAGAAGCTGATGTTAGTGGAAACGCCCCAGCTTATACTAAGCCATCAATGGTTTTATCAGCGCCCCCAACCATATCAGATTTAAATATAAATGTTGTTCCACCCAGTGTTCCATCTGCACCAAGTTTTGATACTGGAGCTATTAGCGTTAGTGCTTCAGCACCTACATATTCAAAGCCGACTCTATCATTGGGTTCTGCTCCAACAATATTAGATTTAACAATAGGAGTTGTTCCTCCATCTGTCCCTAGTCTTACTACGGTATCATACGATGATGCTAGTAATCAAGATGCTTCGGCAGATTCTATGGTTGTTCCATCTGAAGTAGATGTTAGTAGCAGTGCACCATCGTATATAAAGCCAAGTATTACATCTCAGACAAGATGGAATTCCTATTGGACACTCGGGGATTTTGGTGACAGTGACCCAGGTTCTTTATCTATTACAACATCACAACCAACTGTTCCGTCCATTAATACTGTTTCTTATACAAATGCGTCTGGTGGATATGCAGGCGCAACCGCTGTAAGTACTGCGACTGCTTCTAGTCCAATTAAGGCTAGCGTAGATAGTAATATACCTACATTTTCAAAGCCAGTTATCTCTCCAGATTTTTCTCAAGTTAATACACATTTGGATACTAATGAGGATGTTGAATTAGCATCTGTGAAAATACAGGAGATACAAACTCAGATTTCAGAGTATAATTCAGATATACAAAACGAACAAGCTGAATTCAATAAGGAGAATGTACAGTATCAGGCGAATATCCAAGCTGAATTTAACAAAGCAAATCATGATTTACAGGTAGCTGTTGCAAATGCTAATAATTTAGCGGCAGAATATAGACAAGAAGCACAGCAGACAACGGAAATGGATAAATTTAATAAACAGCAAACACAGGCTTTGAATCTTGCAAATGCGGCAAAGCAGATGGAAGATTTAATCGCCGATAATAATGGTAAGTTGCAAAAATATTCAAGTGAGATACAGTCTTATCAGGCTAAGGTAAATAACGAAGTACAGCAATACACTCAAAATTTATCTAGGTATAGTACTGAATTAAATACTGTTTATACTGCTTGGGCTAAAACAGAATCTGATAATATACAAATATTCCAATCTGATATTCAGAATGAACTTAATGTATTTAATAAAGAAAATGCTAAATATCAAGTAGAATTCAAAGAGGCTGTAGAAAAGAATAATCAGGATTTACAGGTTGAGGTAGAAAGATTCAGAGTTAAGACAGAGTTATCAAAATTTAATAAACAGCAAGACCAAGCTTTAAATTTAGCAAATGCCGCTAAACAGATTGAGGATATTATAGCAGACAATAATAG
>Ga0208180_1000561_pt1 | contig 30263 bp, 27 predicted proteins | sample MalvireepMed_s16_FD_184241 | JGI IMG/M metagenome (GOLD analysis project Ga0208180, IMG submission 184241) | Marine viral communities from the Global Malaspina Expedition - Malaspina viral metaG DeepMed_s16 (SPAdes) (version 2) | ecosystem: Environmental > Aquatic > Marine > Oceanic | place...
AATTTTTTCCTGTAATCATTTTAAAACCTTTTTTTGTTTGTATTTCTCAAGGGGTTTTCCCAAGAGTGCTGTATGTTTAAAATATCAAGAGTCATTACCCTAAAAGCACTTAAAAATAAGTTTTTTTAGCATAATGACTTTCAATAAATAGGATATTATTTTTTTAAACCGTTGCGGTTCTTAACGCCTTATAATCTGGTAATTGTGGACGGTTTTTCATTCCATCTTCAATCACTTTTAAAACACGCTCACGTTCTTTCCCTTGTAATGGTAATCTTGGTGCTCTTACAGTTTCTGTACCAATACCAGTTGCTACCTCAGCAAGTTTTATATTTTGTACCAATTGCGGATTAATATCTAATTCTAACAATGGTAAAAACCAACGGTAAATAGCCAATGCTTCTTGGTTTTTGCCAGCTTTTGCAAGCTCGTAAATTGCTACTGTTTCTGCAGGATAAGCACATACCAATCCGGCAACCCAACCATCGGCACCCATAAAAATACTCTCCAATCCAAGTGTATCTACCCCAGTAAGTACTTTTAAACGGTCTCCAAATCTGTTTTTTATGCGAGTAACATTAGAAATATCACGAGTAGATTCTTTTACAGCCTGAATATTTTCACACGCTAAAAGCTCTTCAAACATATCTAAGGTTACTTCAATACCATAATCTACAGGATTGTTATAAACCATAATTGGTAAATCGGTACTATTGGCTACTTCTTTAAAATAAGTTACCGTTTCAAAATCGTTTGCTTTGTAACGCATTGGAGGCAACATCATTAATCCGCTTGCACCATTTTCTTTTGCAATAGCAGCTGCTTTGATAGCGCCTTTGGTAGTTTGTTCTGCAACATTAATAATAACAGGAATTTTATTATCAACTATTCTTACAGTTTCTCTTATTAAAGTCACTTTTTCATCATCTGTAAGTGTACTCGCTTCTCCTAGAGTACCTCCAAGAATAATTCCGTTTACACCCGCTTCGAGTTGTGCTTTTATATTTACTTCAAACATTTTCAAATCTAAAGCGTCATTTTCGTCGAATTTGGTTGTAACCGCTGGCATTACGCCTTCCCATTTTACTTGCATAACTATATAATTTATGTTAATCCCTTATTGAGGGGCTAATTCCCCGATACTTATATCGAAAAGAATTATGTTATTTTCTTTGAATACCTTGAGAAACTGTCTCGAGGTAATTAATTACAAAGCTATGGCAATAAGTAAAAGTAAGTTTGAAGGATGTTAACCAGAATTATGCATATATTATCCCATTTTAGAGATTGTAGGAGTATTAAAGTGAATTTATGCTGAATTATGAGTTATGACAATTCATTTCTTACTTTTTTTGGTAGGTTTTTTACTACCATATCGTAAGAATGATCTATTAATTCTTTTAAGAATGAAGAAGATATTTCAGAAGAATTTAGAGAAACCGTATTCCAGTGTTTTTTGCTCATATGATACCCTGGCTTAATACTTTCATATGAAGCTCTAAGTTCTAAAGCCCATTCAGGATCACATTTTAAATTGATGCTTTTATCGCCACCTTCCCACTTTTCAAGTCCGCAAAGAGCGAACATTTTTTCGCAGACCTTAAAAACTAGTGTTTGTTTATCAAAAGGAAAATCTTCTGTAACTCCTTTTTTAGAAAGACAATAATTATAAAGTTCCTCTATGTTCATAAATTCTCTTTTTTAATAGTATACAATTATAGGCAGTAGGCAGTTTTTTCTTTGTAACATCGTAACTCCATAACAACATAACTTTTTAACTCACAGGGGCAAAGGGGCAAAGTTATAAATTTGTTAATGAGGAAATGAAATGAAGACGGAAGTCCGAAGACGGGAGTGTTCAGTTGACAGTTACAGTATACAGTTTTTTTCTTTGTAACAGCGTATCTCCATAACAGCGTAACTTTTTAACTCAAAGGGGCAAAGGTTCAAAGATGCAAAGATGCAAAGTTATAAATTTGCTAATTTGGAAAATGAGGAAATGAAAACCGAAGTCTGAAGTTGGGAATCGTTGTATTCAGTAAGATGTAGAACAAGTTTTTTTTCTTTGTAACAGCGTATCTCCATAACAGCGTAACTTTTTAACTCACAGGGGCAAAGGTGCAAAGTTATAAATTTGCTAATTTGGAAATGAGGAAATGTGAAAAAAAAGTCCGAAGTCCGAAGACGGGAGTGTTCAGTTGACAGTTACAATTTGCAGTTTTTTTCTTTGTAACAGCGTATCTCCATAACAGCGTAACTTTTAACTTCGGGCTTCGGACTTCCGTCTTCTGACTCTTCTAACTTCCAACCTCTTCCCTATTCTTCTTTCCTTTCAACTTTTTACTTTGCCACTTTGAACCTTTGAACCTTTACAAACTTTCAACTATCCTCTTCTCAAACAAACTTTAATCTCTTCCTCCAAAAACTTGTAGGGCAAAATAAAGTAATGTTGCTAGGGAACCTATTGCAGCTACTACATACGTTCTAGCAGCCCATTTTAAGGAATCCTCTGCTCCATTATATTCTTCTGGAGTTACTATATTTCTATTTTTTAACCAAGCCAAAGCTCTATTACTAGCATCGTACTCTACAGGTAATGTTACAAAACTGAATAATGTACCCATTCCAAACATTATTAATCCAATTACAGCTACCGTATAACCAAGTCCAGAAGCAGCCCCTAAAACTAAACCTCCAAAAATAACCCAAGTAGACATTCCAGAAGCTACACTTACCACAGGCACTAGTTTAGAACGTAATTGCAACCATTCGTACCCTTTAGCGTGTTGTACTGCGTGCCCACATTCATGAGCAGCAACAGCAGCAGCGGCAGCGTTACGCTGGTTATACACCCCTTCACTTAAATTAACTGTCTTTTTAGCAGGATTGTAATGGTCTGTTAACATTCCTGGGGTAGAAATTACCTCAACATCTGTAATTCCATTATCGTGAAGCATTTTACGAGCTATCTCTGCACCACTCATTCCATTTCTAAGATGTACTTTTGAGTAATGCTTAAATTTACTTTTCAACTTAGAACTTACCAACATACTAATAAGTCCAAGACCTCCAATTATAATCCAATATCCTATTCCCATATCAATTATTTTTAAAACTAAATTACAATTTAAAAAGCAAAAACCCCGCCAAATTTAGCGAGGTTTAACATTCTGCCGTAAAGACAGTTCCTTGATTATGAATAACTGACTTCCCATCCGAAAGCCTCTGCTATACCTTCGTATACTATAGTACCTTTTACAATATTTAATCCTTTTTGTAATGATTTATCTGCATTACAGGCTTTTTCCCAACCTAAATTTGCTAATTTTAATACAAACGGAAGCGTTACATTTGTTAAAGCAACCGTAGAAGTATAAGGTACAGCGCCGGGCATATTGGCAACACAATAATGTACCACATCATCAATTATATAAGTTGGGTCTTCATGCGTAGTTGCTTTTGTAGTTTCTATGCACCCCCCTTGATCTACCGCCACATCTACAATTACGGTACCTGGATGCATTTCTTTAAGCATATCTCTAGTAATTAAACTTGGTGCTTTTGCTCCTGGAATCAATACTCCACCTATAATTAGGTCGTGGGTTTTTATATGTTTTCTGATGTTGTATTCATTAGAAAACTCGGTAACAACATGACTTGGCATAATATCATTCACATGGCGTAAACGTTTCATATTAATATCTAAAATAGTAACATGAGCCCCTAATCCCGCTGCCATTTTTGCTGCTTGAATTCCTACTGTCCCAGCTCCCAAAATAAGTACTTTCCCTGGAGGTACTCCAGGAACACCGCCTAATAATACGCCTCGTCCTTTAATAGGTTTCTCCAAATACTTAGCCCCTTGCTGGATTGCCATTCTTCCAGCAACTTCAGACATTGGGGTTAGCAAAGGCAAAGTACCATCTACATCCTCAACGGTTTCATAAGCTATACACACCGCTTTACTTTTTATCATTGCTTTGGTAAGTGCTTCACTAGAAGCAAAATGAAAATAGGTAAAAACAAGCTGATTTTCTTTGATAAGATTATATTCTGGAGCTATTGGTTCTTTAACCTTAACAATCATATCGCTTTGAGCGTATACTTCTTCAATAGTATCAACAAGTATAGCACCCACATTTAAATAATCATCATCAAAAAAACCACTCCCATCTCCTGCTGTAGATTGCACATACACTGTATGTTTGTTTTTTACTAACTCAAAAACACCGGCTGGAGTCATTCCAACCCTGTTTTCGTTATTTTTAATTTCTTTTGGAATCCCTATTTTCACAACTCATGTTTTTAATGTTGAGTGCAATTTCAGATTTACTTTTTAAGTATTCAAATAAAATTGATAAAAACAGGGGGTATTCTCAATAAAAAATGATTTTTTTAATATACTACCCCTAAAAAATAAGGGGTGTATATTAAAATATATTGTTTTTTTAATGAATTATATTTTTTAATAGGGGTATGTTGAATAAATAAAAAAATATCTAAAAAGTATTCAAACTCTAAATGTCATCCTCAACTTGTTGAAGGATCTTTTTAGTGTTAGTTATGAAACTTCGACAAGCTCAGTTCGACAAGCTCCTTTGACAGGCTCAGTTTAACAACTATAAATTACTTTTTAGACAGTCTTTTTTATACTTTTAGTAGCACATAAATTAGCCAACTATATTTACTATTTTTCCAGGAACAATAATAATCTTCTTAGGTGTTCTTCCCTCTAATTGTGCTTGTGTTTTTTCGTGTGCCATCACCTCTTTCTCGATGTCTTCTTTACTCATATCCATCGGTAAATCGAGGGTAAAACGCATTTTTCCGTTAAAAGAAATAGGATAGGTTTTACTACTTTCTACTAAATGCTTTTCATCAAAAACAGGGAAATCTGCCGTTGAAATTGAATTTGAATTTCCTAACTGACTCCAAAGCTCTTCAGCAATATGTGGTGCATAAGGCGAAATTAAAACCGCTAATGGCTCTAAAATATCTTTGCTGGTACATTTTTGGGCAGTAAGTTCATTCGCACATATCATAAAAGTAGAAACCGACGTATTAAAAGAGAAATTCTCAATATCCTCTTCTACTTTTTTAATGGTTTTATGAAGTGTTTTCAAGCTCTCTTTAGAAGGCTCGCTGTTGGTAACTTTAAGTCCGTTATCGTTGAAATACAATTTCCAAAGTTTCTTTAAAAATCCGTGTACTCCTGTAATACCTGCTGTATTCCAAGGTTTTGCTTGCTCCAAAGGTCCTAAAAACATTTCGTACATACGCAGCGTATCGGCTCCATAATTCTCGCAAATCTCATCTGGATTTACCACATTGTACTTGGATTTGGACATTTTTTCGACTTCGCGAGAAACAATAAAAGCCCTATTATCCTCCCCCTTGCCCCCTCCAGAGGAGGGGGTATTCTCGTTACAAACTTTACCATTTTCAAGAATGAAAGTAGCATCTTTAAATTCGGGACGCCAATTTTTAAAGGCTTCAATATCTAATTCATTAGAAGCGTTTACGAAAGAAACGTCTATGTGGATTGGCGTTACATTTTTATCACCTATTAAGTTTTTAGAAATAAATGTATTACTGTCTTGTAAACGATACACAAAAGCGCTAGTTCCCAAAATCATTCCTTGATTGATAAGTTTTTTAGCAAATTCATCTACAGGAAGCAAGTTTTGGTCAAACAAAAACTTTTGCCAAAAACGAGCGTATAATAAATGGCCTGTTGCATGTTCGCTTCCGCCAATATATAAATCTACATCCTGCCAATAATTCAACGCCTCTTTAGAAGCAAACTCTTCGGTATTATGGGCATCCATATAACGGTTAAAATACCATGAGCTTCCAGCCCAACCTGGCATAGTGTTGAGCTCAAGAGCCCCTCCCTTCCTCCCCAAAGGGGAGGTGTTTTCAAACGTTTGTTGAGAAACTACGTTGCCTACTCCATCTTTTTCTAACCAATACCACTCCTTAGCATTCCCTAAAGGTGGTTCTCCGGTTTCGGTAGGTAAATACTTTTCTACCTCGGGAAGTTCTATAGGTAAATGCTTTGCATCAATCATTTGTGGCAATCCGTTTACATAATATACTGGAAATGGTTCTCCCCAATAACGTTGACGTGAAAAAACAGCATCGCGCAAGCGGTAATTAGTTTTTCCTTTTCCTTGCCCTATTTCTTCTAAAGCTTCAATTGCCTTTTTAGTAGCTTCTTTATAACCTAGTCCGTTTAAGAAGTCGCTATTACCAATTACCGTTTTTTCTTTATCTGCAAAAGCCTCTTCACTAATATCTACTCCGTCAAAAATATTTGGAATTTCAATGTCAAAATGCTTAGCAAAATCATAGTCCCGCTGGTCTCCACATGGCACCGCCATTACAGCTCCTGTTCCATAGCCTGCCAATACGTAATCTCCTATCCAAATTGGCACAGGTTTTTTGGTAAACGGATGCTCGGCATAAGCGCCTGTAAACACACCACTTATGGTTTTTACATCTGCCATACGCTCACGCTCACTACGTTTTGCAGTAGCTTCTACATAGGCTTCTACCGCTTCTTTTTGCTCGGGAGTAGTAATTTTACTTACCAATTCGTGCTCTGGTGCTAACGTCATAAACGATACTCCAAAAATAGTATCGGGACGTGTCGTAAAAACGTCAATTCTAAATTCTGAATTTTGAATTTTGAATTGAACTTCTGCACCAACAGATTTTCCAATCCAATTACGCTGAATTTCCTTTAACGGTTCTGGCCAATCTAATTTATTTAATCCTTGAAGTAAGCGCTCTGCATAAGCAGAAATACGCATACTCCATTGCTTCATTTTTTTACGAACTACTGGATGCCCCCCACGCTCTGAAACTCCGTTTACAATCTCATCGTTTGCAAGTACAGTTCCTAAAGCAGGACACCAATTTACTTCGGTTTCCGCTAAATAGGTAAGTCGGTATTGAAGTAGTATTTTTTGTTGTTCTTCTAAAGAATATGCATTCCATTCCGAAGCAGAAAAAGTATCTACGTTATCATCAGAAACAGCATTTACAGTTGTATTTCCTTCAGCAGAAAATTTATTAATTAAGGTTGAAATGTTTTCAGCCTTATCTGTATCCTTATTATACCACGAGTTGAATAATTGAATAAAAATCCACTGTGTCCACTTATAATAATCAGAATTTGAAGTACGTACCTCCCTGCTCCAATCGAATGAAAAACCTATTTTATCTAGCTGTTCACGGTAACGAGCAATATTTTCTTTGGTGGTTTTATCTGGATGTTGCCCTGTTTGAATAGCGTACTGCTCTGCTGGCAACCCAAAACTATCATACCCCATTGGATGAAGCACATTAAACCCTTTATGACGTTTGTAACGTGCATAAATATCACTAGCAATATACCCCAACGGATGCCCCACATGCAACCCCGCTCCAGAAGGATAAGGAAACATATCTAACACATAATATTTTGGTTTGTCGGAATTATTGCTTGCTTTAAACGTTTGGTTATCTGCCCAATGTTTTTGCCATTTGGCTTCAATTTCATTGAAATTGTACTTCATTGCTATCTTTTTTATGCTGAATCTTATAAGAATTGCAAAAATACAGTTATTCAATGAATATGGAAAGTTATTTAATTGAAAGTGGCAAAGGGGAATAAGAGGCAGAGGTTCAGAGATGCAAAGGGGCAAAGTTCTAAATATGCCAATTTGAAGATTTGGAGATGCGGGAATGTGGGAATGTGGGAATGTGGGAATGTGGGAATGTGGGAATGTAAAATAAAATCTTCACGCTCCCGGCTTCGAACTTCCGACTTCTTTTAACTTTTTTACTTTACAACATTTCAACAAACTATACAGAAATCTGCCTATCTATTTGTTGATTTAGGGAAATAAAAGTTTCGGTTCTAGAAACGCCTTCAATGGACTGCACTTTATGATTTAAAACATTCATTAAATGTTCGTTGTCTTTACAAAGAATTTTAATCAGAATGGACCAATTCCCTGTAGTATAATGACATTCTAGCACTTCTGGAATTTCTTTTAATTGCTTTACAGCTTCTGGATTTCTCATAGCTTTATCCAAATAAATTCCGATAAATGCCATTGTGTGATATCCCAACATTCGAGGATTAATAACAAATTTAGATCCAGAAATAAGTCCAGAATTTTCTAATTTTCTTAAACGTTGATGGATTGCAGCCCCAGAAATACCAATCTTTCTAGCTATTTCCAAAATGGGCTTCCGAGCGTCTTCCATTAGACTTCTTAGAATCTCTTTGTCGATTCCATCTATTTCTACGGTTTCATTAGTGAATTTCATCTAAAACATTTTAAATATCAACAAAGATACCTAAAACCAGTTCTAGATTGTAAGTAAAAAAGTTAAATGAGGATGTCTCATTTATAATTTTACATCCAACTATTTTTCAGACTCCATTCAAAAAAACTGGGTAGATAGACCCATGGGGAATTATAATTTCTAGCTATTTATGTTTATTGTTTAACGATTTCGAACAATAAAAACTGATTTATTTGCGGACTCATAGTGTTGAAATTATTATCGGAAATTAGAATTAGCGTTTTATTTCCATTAGCAAGTGTTGGTCCGTAGCAAATCCCTTCAATATTATCGATTGTATTTTTTTGCAATCCTTTTCTAATAGACTCTAAATTGAATGCTAATTTTTTTGAAACAGGCTTAATCTTACTTTCAGATAGATGCTGAGTTTCCAACGTATTCTCGCTATTAGAAGCATCTACCTCATAAATTTTTAATCCGTTTGCTTTCTTTCCCCAACCCGAAGAATATGAGCGCTCTAACATCAAAAATTTCTTATTACCAATGGTGAATAAATCTGACAATCCGTTTACAGCAAAGTCGCCTTTTGGAGCTTTTTCAATTTTATCTAACGGATAAATAAACTGAAATTTAGGTGTTTCGCTATTCCAATCGTAATAGGTAATTCTCACTGGAGAATACGCTTCTTTGGTTGTTGGTTCTGGGCCATCGGTTTCTAAAGGTAATTCTGTTCCCATCCAAAAACCTGTGTTGTCGTAATTTCTTGCCAAACCTTCAAATAATCCGTTATGTCTAGGTTTATAAGGACTTTCAGCATAAAAATAAGAAGGAATCTCATAGCTATTAACAAACGCTCCTGTTGTAGAAACATTAAAAATAGACGGGTCTCTTTGGTTTTTAATACTGCCCTCACTAGAAAGTAAAATATGCTGTGTTTCTGGATTATATAAAATAGACTCTAAATCTAAAAACGTATTTTCCATGAACGGATCTTCATAAGAAAAAAACGTGGTATTTGTAAAAATTACAGTATCTATTTTATCATTTTCAATTTTAATTTTTGCAGTATAAATACGAGGATTTTTAGAGTCGTCGCATACTATAAGGTAATCATCTTTAAAATTATCAATCCCTGAAAGTCCGCCAATTTCTGTATCGTCCAATATTACTTTTGCAGGAAAAATATATTCGTCTAAAAATTTCAATTTTGTATCTGCTGTAGGTTTGTTTTTAACTGAAGAACAACTAGCTAATAAAACAACAAAACAGGTAAATAAGATATTTCTTACTTTCATTATCAAATCTATTTATTGATATTAGGTTGCAAGATAACTGAATTTGATTTATTTTTAAAGGTATATACTGTGAAGTGACCGATAAAAATAAAGATACTCCGAATAAAAAAACAGGTAACAATCTATTCCTTACCGCTAAAGAATATTTTGAATCTCAACCTGAAGAAACAAGGCAAGCGTTGTTAGAACTAAAAGAGTGCATCTTAAAAGTAGCACCAAACGCAACCGAATTAATAAATTATAATATTCTAGCATATTCACTTATAAAAGGAGGAAAAAGAGAACAACAAATTATGATTGCTGGTTATAAAAAGCATGTAGGATTTTACCCTCATCCAACAACAATGGAAAAATTTGAATCCGAATTAAATGGGTTTAAAAAAGGAAAAGGTTCGGTCCAATTTCCTTTAGACAGACCATTGCCAAAAGACCTTATTGAAAAAATGGTTACCTACCGAATGAAGCTTATTAAAGAAAAATAAGGAAGTAGCTAAAACTGTGTTTTTATGCTAATTTATCCTGCTACATTATTTGGATTATAGCCCATATAAGGAACTTCTTTTTCAATAAAAGTAATTCCATAATTTTCTAAAGCCGACAAAACAGGCTCATAAATATCTTTTGAAATAGGGATTACAACCCCAGTAGCAGTAATTTCCTTATTTAAAATTTTTAACGCAGCAATTCCTAAAGGCAAACCAACAGTTTTAGACATTGCTGTGTAAGTTTTATCTTTCCCAAGAGCAACCATACTAGAATCTATTTGATGTTTCTTTCCGTTTAAAGTATAACCAAATTTATGGTACATTACAATCATATCTTTATCGTCGTCATTAAGTAACCAATGGTCTTCTAATATTTTCTGAAGCGCTTGAGCTGGTGTTGCATTTTCAATTCCTATTTTTTTAGAAGCGTCGAATAAATCAAGTTCTTGGAGCTTCTCCCACATAATATCATCTTGATCGATTTTTAAATAATGTCGAAGTTTTAATTCCACTGCATCCGTAGGTGAATACGGAAGAAAGGAATTTACAAATTCTCTATAGGACATGTTTTCAGAATCTTCCAAAACAAAAGTATCGTCGGTCATTCCTAATTGAACAAACATATTCCATGCTTTCGAAAAACCAACACGACGGATGGTTCCTCTATACAAGGTTAAAATATCATTTAAACCATAAGCACTTCTATATTTTAGAGAATCCCGATTGGCATAGCCTTCAAATTTTCCGTAGCCTTCTATCTCAAAAAATTCTGTTCTTCGGAAAAGTTTATGATATGGAATGTATTTATAATTCCCTTCTTGAATAAACATTGCAGTTCCCCCCTGCCCTGCCACGACTACATTTCTAGGATTCCAAGTAAATTTATAGTTCCATAAATTGGTATCGCTTTCTGGAGCCACCAATCCGCCAGTAAACGATTCAAATAATATCATTTTCCCTCCTTTGCCTCGGATTTTATCTATTACCTTCATGGCGCTCATATGGTCAATTCCAGGGTCTACTCCAATTTCATTTAAAAAAATAAGTCCTTTTGCCTTAACTTCTTCATCCAAAGCTTCCATTTCTTTACTTACATAGGAAGCCGTGACCATATTTTTTTCATACAAAAGACAATCTTTTGCAACTTCAATATGAAATCTAGCAGGAAGCATTGAGATTACTAAATCTGCTTTTTTAATTGCATTTTTGCGTTCTTCTTCCTTAAAAATATCTAATTTTATAGCGGTGCAATTGGGTTTATCTTTTAAAAGGTTTTTAGCGTTTTCTATATTGATATCTCCAACAACAATATGTAATTGCTCTGATGCTGCTTTTTCCAATAAATATTTAAGTAAATAAGAAGTAGATTTTCCAGCACCAATTAATAAAATAGTACGCATGTGAATTTGTTTATTAATTTCACACTAATGTATTAAAATGTTATAAACATAACAATTAAAAATAGATGAATTATGCATAAAGGAATATTAATAGCAGGAGGAGTATTAGGATTTTTAGCAATAATATTAGGTGCTTTCGGGGCGCATGCGTTAAAAAGTGCTTTAGATGCAGAGGCTTTAAAAACATTTGAAACTGGTGTAAAATACCAAATGTATCATGCCCTATTATTATTATTTGTAGGAAGCTTGCCTATACTTACTTCAGGGACTAAAAATACCATTTTATATCTCGTAGTTATTGGGGTTATTCTATTTTCTGGTTCTATTTATGGTTTAGCAACCAATGCACTTACTTCTTTCGACTTTAAAAAAATAGGTTTTGTAACCCCTATAGGTGGAACTTTACTAATTATTTCCTGGGGAATTTTGATATATAACTTTATAAGGTTAAAAATAAATTAATTCTAAGGAAGAATCCATAAATAGATTCAGATTATTTGTTAATAGTAGTAAAATCTTGAATTTTTATTAAAAATACACAACTCAAACGTTGTAGTAGAATATTTTTAATACATTTGTCTTAGCTACTAACATCAACAATTTAAAAAATGACGGTGGACAAAACACTTGTTACGCAAACGATTTCGTTGAAAAATTACGGAATTATAAATGCGACAATTAATTACCAATTAAGTCCTGAAGAATTGCACCGTATCACCTTAGAAAAAGGAATGGGAAAAGAAGCTTCCTCAGGAGCTTTAGCCATAAATACTGGTGAATTTACAGGACGCTCTCCAAAAGACAGATTTATTGTAAAAGATAAAATTACTGCGGATAAAGTATGGTGGGGATCTATAAACCTCCCTTTTGATGCTGATAAATTTGATGCTTTACAAAAAAAGGTAACCGACTATTTGTCGGAAAAAGAATTGTATGTACGCGACTGTTATGCCTGTGCAGATAAGGATTACCAATTAAATATTAGGGTTATTAACGAATATCCTTGGAGTAATTTATTTGCCTATAATATGTTTCTGCGTCCAAAGGAAGAGGAGTTAAAAGACTTTAATGCAGAATGGACCGTTATTAATGCTCCAGGTTTCAAAGCAAACCCAGAAACTGATGGAACACGCCAAGAGAATTTTGCTATTTTAAACTTTACTAAAAAAGTAGTCCTTATTGGGGGTACAGGATATACCGGAGAAATTAAGAAAGGTATTTTTTCAGCACTAAATTTTTTGTTGCCTGTATACCAAAATACACTTCCAATGCATTGTAGTGCAAATGTAGGAACAAATGGAGATACTTCTATATTTTTTGGATTATCTGGAACAGGAAAAACAACACTTTCTGCCGACCCAAAACGTAAATTAATTGGAGATGACGAACACGGATGGACAAAAGACAATAGCGTTTTTAATTTTGAAGGAGGATGCTATGCTAAAGTTATAAATCTTTCCGAAGAAAATGAACCCGATATTTTTAGAGCCATCCAAAAAGGGGCTTTACTAGAAAATGTTAGTTTAGATTCCGAAGGGAATGTTGATTTTAAAGACACTTCCATCACTCAAAACACACGAGTAAGTTATCCTATTTATCATATTAAAAACATTCAAAAACCTTCTATAGGCTTTTCTCCAAAGAATATATTTTTCTTAACGGCAGATGCTTTTGGGGTTTTACCTCCTATTTCCAAATTAACACCAGGACAAGCAGCATATCATTTTATTTCTGGATATACTGCTAAAGTTGCAGGGACCGAAGCAGGAGTAGACGAACCTGTACCCTCCTTCTCTGCGTGTTTTGGAGCTCCATTTATGCCATTACACCCAACAGCCTATGCAGAAATGCTTAGTGAGAAAATGAAAGAAGCTAACGTAAATGTATGGCTTATAAATACTGGATGGACTGGTGGTCCTTACGGAATTGGGAAGCGTATGGCTTTAAAATACACTAGAGCCATGATTACCGCTGCAATGAATAATGAATTAGGAGAACAAATTACTCCAGAAAAATATCATATCCACTCTGTTTTTGGTTTAGCACAACCTAGAAGTTGTCCTAATGTACCAGATGAAATATTGAGTTCTAGAAAAACTTGGAATAATGATGAAGGCTATTACAAAAAAGCCCATCAGCTAGCGGCTGCTTTTAAAGAAAATTTTGAAAAGCTTGCATCCTATGCTAGTGAAGAAACAAAGGACGGCGGTCCTTTGGTCTAATTTTAATTTTAGAAGGGTAACCTTCGAAGCTTGCCAAATAGTTAGTAGGAAAGCCTCTGGAAACCCCAGAGGCTTTTTAATATTTATTATCATTAATGTCCGAGTAAAAATACAAGACCGCTTCGCTGTAAGAGAAAAGAATAAAGACTAAATCTTAACTATTTTAAATGAGTAGTTTAAAAGAAATAACATTAGTAAACTCCTCTTTTTATTCATTTTTATTAATAGCAAGGGGGCTACTATTTTAAAAACCTTATTTAAACCTTTATCGGACAACAATAATTTATTATTTAAGCTCCCAAAAATCGTTTTGAAAATGTACCGTTATTAGTAGTAGAAACTAAAATATTAATATAAAAAAGAAAGCCATCCCTGTTAGGATGGCTTCATTTTATATGTATGTATTTTTATTTTTTATTGACTTGAGCAATATATTTCTCTAAAGCCATTGTCATAGAAGGTGTTTCTGGTGTTGGAGCCTCTATATCGATACGAAGACCAGCTTCGGTAGCTGCTTTAACGGTTGTATTACCAAAAACAGCTATTCTAGTATTATTTTGTTCGAAATCTGGGAAGTTTTTCAATAAAGACTCAATTCCAGATGGACTAAAAAATACCAAAATATCGTAATATACATCTCTTAAATCAGAAAGATCGCTAATTACTGTTTTATACAGAATTGCTCTTTTCCAATCTACTTTTAATTCGTTTAATGTTTCTGGAACCAAAGGTTTTAAAACATCAGAAGAAGGTAATAAGAATTTTTCATCCTTATACTTCTTAACTAAAGGTGCTAATTCCTGAAAAGTACGTTTACCAACATAAATTTTACGTTTTCTGTAAACTACATATTTCTGTAAATAATAAGCTACTGCTTCCGATTGACAGAAGTATTTCATAGAATCAGGAACTTTAAATCGCATTTCTTCTGCAATTCTAAAGAAATGATCCACAGCATTTCGACTCGTTAGAATAATTGCTGTAAACTGGGTTAAGTCAATTTTTTGCTGTCTTACATCTCTCGCATTAACTCCCTCCACATGAATAAAAGGTCTAAAATCTACCTTTATTTTTTGTTTTTCAACCAGCCTTAAATAAGGAGAATTCTCCACTTTTGGCTCAGGTTGTGAAACCAAGATTGTCTTAACTTTCATAAATATCCGTTAGTTTGAAGCCTTATCAATAAAATAAAATTTTATTAGTATCAAATAAGGGGCTATTTCTAGCGCGCAAAGATACAAAATAAAATAAAATAAATATTTTCCTATTAATTTTTGATGATTTCTTAATGTAAGTACTGTAGAAATAGTATTAAGAGAAAGAAATGTAAGTATTATTATATAAAATACAATATTGCCCCTTAAATCACTGTAAATGAATAAACTAATCAACGGAAGTAATACTAATGCTGAAAGGTTTCTATAAGTTACTTTATGAAAATGAAAACTTTCTACAAAAGGCAATATATCAAAAATTGTTGCTATTATTTTTTCTAAATAAAACTTAAAAAGAATAAATAGAAATAAAAATGGAAGTATTAAATATGGGTTTATAGTTAACGGAAAATCTAAAAATTCTACGGTAATCCAAACTATTAAAGAAAGGCAAACAAGCTGCGGTATAAATAAGAAAAAATTAAAAACACTTGTTGATTGATTCCCTTCTTTGCTATATATTTTTAAATATTTATAATTAATAAAAAGCATGATAAATGCTTGAAACTTCTGTTCGTTCATTAGCTTAGCAAGTGTAAGACTTACTAAAGCTGAAAAGAGCAAAATCGTTTCAGTGGTATGAAAGTTGGTATTTCTTAATACTTCGTTCACTAGTTATCTAACTTTATCATTTCTCCTTGAAACCCTGGATATATACCATTATGAATTATTCCCATTCTAAAATATTGTATCTCCGGAATTACAACAGTGTCTGGAATTTTTACCTGAATAGAAACTGTTTCTTCTTTTTTTATTTTAGCTGAAGAATTATCCACTAATAGAGGGATAACCTTAATACCTCTTTTGTTAGTGTCGTAAAATACAGCTGCATATGTTAAGGAATCTGTTGGAATAGTTTCGTTATAAGGATTATACAATTCCGCAGAGAAATTTGTAGCAACTTTATTTTTAAAAGAATCCTTATCTATTGTAATCTTCATTTTTTTGTAAGTCTTCAATGAGTCAATTATAGTTCCTCTAATTTTATGATTTTTAAATTCTCTGATTATAGAAACTGTAGAATCAATTAAATATTCATGATTTCCAGTTAGATAAGCAACCTTTTTATTTCTCACTTTAAATTCAGAGCTATCCAAATCAAATTGATTTTGTCTAGCGTGTAAATCATTAGAAGAAAATACCGTAGCTCCTTCAGAATAAAAACCATACATTGCGGCATCTCTATATGAGTTATGAAAAACTACAGGAATCCCTTTAACCTTATCTTTTAGCTCTGTTACCCACTTTTTATTACCATAAGCCTCATATTTAATAGGAGATATGGGTTGGTAAATAAGAGCTACTCTTAAATAGAGAATTAAAATAACCGAAAAAACACTAATTCTAAAAAGCCATTTTCTATAATTCTCATGCTCATATGCGTATCTTAATGTAAATAAAATTAGCGGAATTACAATTAAAATAACCCATTGCGCTTGTGTTTTTCTGGAGAAACTAGAAAATAAGAAAAATAGAAAAACACCATACCCTAAAAACTTTAATGCTTTATCGAACTTGTCTTTAGAAGGAAGTTTATAAAAAGCAAAATACATTAAAGGAAAACATAAACCAGCAACTGCAATACAATTTACAAGATAATCAAGCGTAAACTTTATACGGTAAGCGCTATTTGCACGATCAAAAAGATGGTATTTTAAAGGCGCAAAATCTACTTGATACAGCCACACTAAATGGGGAGTATATAATACCAAAGAAATAGCTGTTGCCAACCAAAATTTACTATTTTTTAAAAGCGCTAGGTTTGATAGTAAGACAAAGCCTATAAGCAATATTCCGTGGTATTTACAATACATAACGGCAGCCATACTAAATCCTAAAACCAACACCGAGATAGTGTCTTTTTTTAATAAAAAGCGCTTATAAGCCCAAACAAATAACAAGCTAAAAGTTAGCAAAGCAGTATCTGGCAAAATCATAAATCCGTATGCTACCATTAAACCTATGCTGCTAACAAAAGCCATAAAAAGCCAAGTATATTTATACTTTTTGTCTGTTTCTATAAGTTGCCATAATAAAAAAACATTTGCAGCATATAAAAAAGGAGATGCTAGTCTAACTCCCAATTCTCCATCAAAAATATTAATACCTAAATTCACCAAAAAGGCAACCATTGGTGGGTGGTCAAAATACCCCCAACTTAGATTTTGGGCAAAATACCAATAGTAAGCTTCATCAAAAATTAATCCTGTAAAAGCACTTTGAATAAGGTTTACAACCGTTACTATAATTAAAAATGAAAGGATTATTTTGTTAGAAAGGTTTTTATCAATCATAATTATTTTCTAAATATTGGTAAAAGTACTCAATAATTGAAGTGCAAAATTCCTTAAAATCGGTTTAAAAAACTAAAAGATATTACAAATATTTTTTAATCAACTCCCATTATGAGCATCTATAAAGTATAAATTGAACAAAATTTAGCAGATTTTAGCTTAAAACGATGTGAAATTAAACCATCAATGATAGATTAAATGTTATTTTTGTGGCTTCAAGAAAAATAGCATGCAGTCAGATAGCTTAGTAATTATCCCTACATATAACGAAATTGAAAATGTAGAAGCCATAATTCAAGCTGTTTTTGAACTTAAAAAAGCTTTTCATGTGCTTATTGTGGATGATAATTCTCCCGATGGTACTGCTCAAAAAGTAACTTCTCTGCAGGAAAAATTTCCGCAGCAATTACATTTAGAAGTACGAAAAGAAAAGTCGGGTTTAGGAACAGCCTACATTCATGGTTTTAAATGGGCATTAAAACACCATTACGAATACATTTTTGAAATGGATGCCGATTTTTCTCACAATCCAAGAGACCTCATCCGTATTTATAATGCTTGTGTAAGCGAAAATGCTAGTGTTGCCATAGGTTCACGCTATGTAAACGGCGTAAATGTTGTGAATTGGCCATTACGAAGAATCCTACTTTCTTATGGAGCGTCGGTATATGTAAAAATAATTACTGGAATGAAAGTGCACGATCCTACAGCTGGATTTATGTGTTATAAAAGAGAAGTTATTGAAACCATTAATTTAGATGCCATTAAATTTATTGGATATGCCTTTCAAATAGAAATGAAATTTAAAGCGCATCTTCATAAATTTAAAATTATTGAAGTTCCAATTATTTTTAAAGATAGAGAGCTTGGAAAATCTAAAATGAGTGGTAAAATTATAAATGAAGCAGTTTTTGGTGTGCTCTCCCTAAAATGGAATAGCTTATTTAGAAAAACTGTCTAAATAAAACTTTGTATTGAAATTAGAATCAGAAGAAATGAAACCCTCATAGAGGGATTTATTATAGAGAAGACAAACGCCTCCACAAAAAAGGAAGTGAATAAAATAAAGGCTTTTAAGAAGTAGCGATTTTTTCTTAATTACATAATAGTCTTAAAATCAATTGTTTAACCTAAATTTATTCGTGTGAAGAAAACTATTATAAAAAACGCCACTATTGTAAACGAATTTCAAATATTTGAAGGGGATGTGCTAATTGAAGGGGAGTTTATAAAAAAAATAGGGAAAAACCTTTCTGCTGAAAATGCAACGATTATAGATGCTGAAGGAAAACTTTTAATGCCTGGAATTATAGACGACCAAGTTCATTTTAGAGAACCAGGACTTACCCACAAAGGAACTATTGCTACAGAAAGTAGAGCCGCTATTGCTGGTGGGGTAACTACTTTTGTGGAGCAGCCAAATACCAATCCGCAAACGGTTACTATTGAAAAACTAGAAGAGAAAATGGAGATTGGAAAGCAAACTTCTTTTGCTAATTATTCTTTTATGTTTGGCGGTACTAACGATAATTTAGAAGAATTAAAAAGGCTTGATAAAAATGCCTGTGCGGGTGTAAAGCTCTTTTTAGGATCTTCTACTGGGAATATGTTAGTAGATAATGAGGAGGTTATTGAAAAGATTTTTTCGAATACCGAACTTGTAATTTCTGCACATTGTGAAGATGAAACTACTATAAAAAACAATTTAGAAAAATATAAAGCGGAGTTTGGTGATGCTATTCCGATAAAATACCATCCTATAATTAGAAGTGAAGAAGCTTGTTATTTATCATCTTCAAGAGCTATAGAATTAGCTAAAAAAACGAATGCTCGCCTACATGTATTCCATGTATCTACTGCAAAAGAAACCAATCTTTTTAGAAATGACATTCCGTTAGAAGAAAAAAGAATTACTGCAGAAGTTTGTACGCATCACCTTTGGTTTTCGGATGCCGATTATGATGAAAAAGGGACCTTTATAAAATGGAATCCTGCCGTAAAAACTGCCGCAGATAGAGACGGACTTTGGGAGGCTTTACTAGACGATCGTATAGATGTTTTAGCTACCGACCATGCCCCACATACATTAGCAGAAAAACAAAATATTTATACCAATGCTCCTTCTGGTGGTCCACTGGTACAACACACCTTATCGGCACTTTTAGAAAAGGTAAAAGAAGGAAAAATCTCTTTAGAAAAATTGGTACAAAAAATGTGTCATAATCCTGCAATTCTTTTCAATATTGAAAAAAGAGGCTATATTAAAGAAGGTTATTTTGCAGATTTAGTATTGGTTGATAGAAATAGTAGTTGGACGGTTACTAAAAACAACATTCTTTACAAATGTGGTTGGTCTCCTTTTGAAGGAACATCTTTTAGCGCACAAGTAACACATACATTTGTAAACGGAAATTTAGCATACCAAAACGGAAAAATATCTGAAGAAAGAAATGTAAAAAGACTTACTTTTAATAGAGATTAAATTAGAAAAATGAAGCAAATAGGGTTATTTTTATTACTTTTTATTGCATTTTTAGGATGTAAGGAACCTATTGTGGATAAGCCAGAAAAGCTTATCGATAAAGATGTTATGATTGATATTTATTATGACATTTCCATTCTTAATGCCTCAAAAGCTACTGCTGCCAATAAATTAGAAGAATACAATTTTGATCCTGAGGAATATATTTATAGAAAGTACAATGTAGATAGCGCACAACTATCTCAAAATAGTATTTACTATACTTCCAATCCCAATGTGCAGTTAGAAATGTTTACAGAGGTTGAAAAAAGACTTCAGAAGTTGAAAGATTCTATTGATAGCAAATTAAAGAAAACTCAAAATATAAAAGTTAAAAAAGCTGAAGAGAAAGCTGTAGAAACTCCTACTAAAGCTCCTGAAAAATAATTCTAATATGCGTTTTTAGCTACTATTCTTTTTATAGTTTCCTCTAAAGGGATAAACTTTACATGAAGTTTATCCTGAATTTTAGCATTGCTATACATAGTTTTGGTTATTAAAGAATGAGCTGCGTTTTTTGTTAATTTTCTTTTTCGCCACGGAAACAATGCTAATAGCCAATCTAAGCGCCATAACAGGCTTAATTGCCATTTTGTAAGGGATCGGCTAGGTTGCTTCTTATTTAATGCTTCAGCAATTGTATGAAGCGTTTTTTTATAACTCATATTTGCCCCAATAACAATAAAACGTTCATTTACAATATTAGCTTGCATTCCTTGTACTAAAGCTTCCACCACGTTTTTAACATCTACAAAAGCTGTACTTCCTGGTGGGTAATGAGATAATCCGTTTTCTATCATTTTAAAAAAAGCAAGGCTTGGAGCTTCTTTAAAACCTTCGCCTAAAACAACTCCTGGATTTAAAATAATAACAGGTAATCCTTCTTGTGTACCTCTCCAAACCTCCATTTCCGCACCAAACTTGGTAATTGCATACACATTATTCTCTGCTTCTGGATTCCAATAGGTAGTTTCGTCAATAGGATCCAAGGTAACCTTGTCTCCTAATGTTGCAATAGAGCTTAGATAACACAATTTTTTAACCGCATTGGCAATACATAAGTTAACAATATTAGCTGTGCCTTCAATATTAGTTTTTCGTAACTGGCGGTATTCTGAGGGGTCAAAAGAAATAAGTCCTGCGCAATGATATACATGTGTTACATTTTCAAAAGCTATTTCTAGCGCAGGAATATCGGTAATATCGGCAGGAATCCATTCTATTTTATCATATTGAATAGCTTTTCCTTCTGAAGAAAAGAAATCTTTTACAAAGCTAAGCTTAGCTTCATTTCTATAAATAGCCCTTATCTTTTCTTCTGAATGAGATAACTTTAAAAGCAAATGTGCACCTATGAGTCCTGTTCCCCCAGTTACTAATATCATGCGACTAAAATACAACTCTTGTTTGATAAGTAAAGTAGATAAAGAGAAATTGTGAATAAAAGATGCAAAGAGCAGTAAGCTTTAGGCTTTAGGCTTTAGGCTTTAGGCTTTAGGCTTTAGGCTTTAGGCTTTAGGCTTTAGGCTTTAGGCTTTAGGCTTTAGGCTTTAGGCTTTAGGCTTTAGGCTTTAGGCAAAAAAAAGTTTTTCTGAAATATCACAACAATATAACTCAATAACTTATTAACTTTTTGACTCAAAGATGCAAAGTTATAAATTTGCTAATTTGGAAATGAAGACGGAAGACGGAAGACGGAAGTCGGAAGTCGGGAGTCGGGAGACAGAATGCAGAAGGAAAAAAACTTTCCTGAAACATCGTAACAACATAACTCGATAACTTCTTAACTTTTTGACTCAAAGTGGCAAAGGTTCAAAGTAGCAGAGGGACAAAGTTATAAATTTGCTAATTTGGAAATGAGGAAATGAAATGAAGACGGGAGTGTTCAGTTGACAGTTACAGTATGCAGTTTTTTCATTGTAACATCGTAACAACGTAACTCGATAACTTCTTAACTTTTTAACTCGAAGTGGCAAGGGTTCAAAGTAGCAGAGGGACAAAGTTATAAATTTACTAATTTGGAAATGAGGAAATGAAATGAAGACGGGAGTGTTCAGTTGACAGTTACAGTATGCAGTTTTTTCATTGTAACATCGTAACAACATAACTCGATAACTTTATAACTTTTTGGTTCAATGTGGCAAAGGGACAAAGTTGTAAATGCCTCAATTTGAGGATTTGAAGATTTGGAAATGAAAAAAAGTCAGAAGACAGAAGTCGGGAGACAGAATGCAGAAGGAAAAAACTTTCCTAAAACATCGTAACAACATAACTCCATAACAGCGTAACTTTTTACTTTTTTACTTTACAAACTTTCAACCATGAACTATGAACTATGAACTATAAACTTTTAATTACATACGTAACAATACCCCAGATGATAAGTTCGTCGTTTTCTTCGACTTTTATAGGTTTGTAACGCTTATTTTCGGGCATTAAGAAGAGTTCTCCTTTTTCAATTTTAAGTCGCTTTACCGTAAATTCCCCTTCAATAAAACACACTGCTATTTTTCCATTTACTGGTTCAATGCTTTTATCTATTATTAATAAATCGCCATCGTCTAAACCAGCACCTGTCATAGATTGTCCGCTAACACGTGCATAAAAAGTAGCTTCTTTATTTTTTATTAAAGCCTTATTGAGATCTATTGTTGTTTCTTTAAAATCTTCTGCAGGAGATGGAAATCCTGCTGAAATTCCGCCTTCCGCTACTTGTAATTCTAAAGAAGCATCGGCATCGGGCTTAAAAAAAATCAATTTATCGTCTTTCATGTGCTTATTTTTGGTTGTATGGAATCTACAAATAATCATTCCATTGTGTGTCTAAAAATCAACTACCTCGGGGCAAGCCCACGAGGTATTCAAAGGAAACAAATTTAACTCATTTCGACGCAGAGCCCTTCGGTAAACTCAGCACAGGCTCTGGGGAATTAGACCCTCTATGAGGGATTAAACATGGATATTTATCTGTCTATAATATTACCATCAAAGGTTTTGTGAAATTTCAACGCACCTTTATAATATCGTCTAGATTTGTAGTATAGCGAGGAGAAAGGTGTTCTTGTTTCATTTTCCATGTTCGCTTTAAATCCTGATTTGCAATACGTATTTTTAAATTTCCATATTTATTATTAATTCCATCAATAGTTTTCATCAATTCATGATGTTTTGGATTTTCCTCTAAAAACAAATCTAATTGTCGGGCATTTGTTGGTACCAAACCAGAAACTACCACGCCTGCTTTTTTGTATTTTATTCCTTTTTCATACATACTTTCTACTGCTTGCGTTGCATATTTTACAAGTGTAAGTGTAGAATCTGTAGGATAGGGCAAGGTTATTAATAAACCTGGGCGGTGTTGTTGTTCTTCTTTTTTATGACGATCGCTTCTTAAAAAAACATATATAAAATTACAGCTGCTATGTTGTTTTCTAAGCTTTTCGGCACAACTTCCGGCAAAGGTAGAAATACGTTCTTTTAAATTATCCAGATCCGAAAAAGTATATTCAAAGCTTCTTGTGGTTGCAATTGCTTTTTTGGGTGCAGTAACATCATTTTCGAGTGCTAGAGTAGGCTCTCCTTGTAAATCTTTCTTTAAACGAAGTCCAACAACCCCCAAATTACTCCGTACCCAAGTATCGTCTAAAAGTGTAAAATCTAAAGCGGTTTTAACCCCTCTAACTTCCAATCGGCGTGTATTACCACGGCCAATTCCCCAAACATCTTCAATTTTTGTCCAACGGAGCGCTTTAATCCGTTTCTCTTCCGTATCTATTACATACACCCCATTAGTACGTTCTTTGTATTTTTTTGCAATTTTATTAGCAACTTTAGTAAGTGCCTTTGTTGGAGCAATACCAATGCTAATTGGCATCCCTGTCCATTTAAAAATACGCTCTTTAATAGCATTTCCTTCCAAAGAGAAATCAATTTTAGCATACATTTCAAACTTTAAAAAAGCCTCATCAATACTGTAGTGCTCCACCAGTGGGGTGAATTGTTTTAAAATATTCATCACCCTAGAACTCATATCGCCATATAAGGGATAATTAGACGAAAAAACATGGATGTGATGTTTCTTAAAAAAATCTTTGTATTTAAAAGCGGGTGCACCCATTGGTACGCCAATTTTTTTAGCTTCATCGCTACGCGAAATAACACAACCATCATTATTAGAAAGTATTACAATAGGCTTGTGGTTAAGCTGAGGCTGAAAAACCCGCTCACAAGAAGCATAAAAGTTATTACAATCTACAAGTGCGTACATACTGCAAAGTTAGGGAATATCCGTTTGCTTAATACGTATAAATTAGGCTTAAAATAACATTAATTATAAGAAGTAAAAAGGGAAAAAATAACTACCTCGAGGTAAGCCTACGAGGTATTCAAAGCAAACAAATTAATCCCATTTCGATGCAGAGCCCTTTGGTAAACTCAGCACAGGCTCTGGGGAATAAAACCCTTAATGAGAGATTAAAACAACAAACTTCTAAACTCCCATACTTTGGCTATATAAATTCCTAAAAAAACTATAGCCACTACAAACTTTAAAAAGGTTCCAGTTAAAAAACCGAGGAAAGAGCCAAAAGCAGCTTTGAGAGCGGTTTTATTATCAGCTTTATTAAGTAGCTCTCCAACAAAAGCACCTACAAAAGGCCAAATTACAATACCGAATAATCCTAAAATTGGGAAAATAATAGAAACAATTAACCCAACTGTTGTCCCTATCATTCCGTATTTACTACCGCCAAAACGCTTGGTACCAGCAACAGGAATAATATAATCTGCTACTACAACTCCTATAGCTACTGCTAAAGTAATTCCCAAAAGCCACCAATTGTTAGGAATGGCTTTGGTTAAATAGAGTAATAAAAGTCCTACCCAACTAATAGGCGCCCCAGGAAGTACTGGTAAAAAACTACCTAAAATACCTATAATTACAAATAAGAATCCGATTACAACAAGTAAAATGTCCATTTATCTTTTTATTTATCTGACTAATATACGGAGTATTTGTTACGCATTAAGAGCCTTTTTTATATAAAAATCAGATTTTTTAACTAAAAAAATAGTTTAAACTAAATATTTAGTTATATTTGTAATCACAATTCAACTAAAAACTTAGTTTAATGAAGCAACTTACAAAAGCAGAAGAAGAAGTAATGCACATATTATGGCAACTAGAGCGTGCCAATGTAGCAGCCATTATAAAAGAATTACCAGAACCAAAACCAGCTTATAATACAGTTTCTACCATTGTTAGAATTTTGGAAAGTAAAGGTTTTGTGGATCATGAACAGGAAGGGAAAGGCTATATTTATTTTCCGCTGACTAAGAAATCGGAGTACAGCAATCAATCTATTAACAAATTGGTAGATGGATACTTTCAAGGTTCTTTTAAGAGTATGGTATCCTTTTTTGTAAAGAAAAACGACATCAGCTTAAAAGAAATGGAGGCTATTTTAAAAGAAATGGAAAACGAAAAAGAATAATTATGACTTACATTATCCAAACCATCGCTTTTCAATTATTGTTTTTAGTTATTTATGATTTCTTCCTAAAAAAAGAAACCTTTTTTAACTGGAACAGAGCATATTTGCTGTTAACACCCCTATTATCGGTTATTCTACCGTTTGTAGAATTGGAAAGTTTTAAAACTACCGTACCTCAAAATTATATGTTTTTACTTCCCGAAATAGTATTAACTGCTAAGGATAATTCTGTTAATGTAGTTGAAGCATCATTAATTCCGACATTGAGCATTTTGGAGTGGATTTTTATTATTGGAAGTGTAATTAGTTTACTATGGTTTTTATATAAACTACTTCAAATTCAGCATTTAAAAAAAGAAGGAAAAACATGCTATTTTGAAGGCTACAACCGCATAGAAGTTGCTAAAGAAGATGCTGCCTTTTCGTTCTTTAAAGATATTTTTATTGGAAAATCGCTCTTACAAAAAGAACACAAACATATAATTGAGCATGAGTTGGTACATATAAAAGAAAAACATTCGTTAGATCTTATCTTTTTTGAAATCTTACGAATTGTATTCTGGTTTAATCCGCTTATTTATATCTACCAAGCCCGAATTACCGAATTGCACGAGTTCATCGCCGATGCAAAAACCGTTAAAAACAACAAAAAGGAGCATTACCAACTGTTATTAGAAGAAGTTTTTAAAACAGACAGAATCTCCTTCATCAATCATTTTTTTAATCAATCATTAATCAAAAAACGAATCGTTATGTTACAAAAATCGAAATCTAAAAAAGTATGGCAACTCAAGTATTTAGTGCTTATTCCTATGGTTTTAAGTATGCTTTTTTATACTTCTTGTGAAAAAGAAGAAAGTATAATTACAGAAAAACAAATGTCTATTGAAGAGCAAGTAAGAGAGCTAGAAGCTGCTTTAGAAAGCTCCGATGAAGAATTATCTCCAGAATTAAGAAAACAAATATTTTCTTTAGCTGTAAAGACTTCCAATAAAAAATATAATACCGACAAGAAGTTTGATGCTAGTAAAATAGACCAAGGAGAAGACATTCCTTTTACAGTAATTCCAGTAAAACCAATGTTTAAAGATTGCGAAGGACTTGCTCAAGAACTCCAATTTGAATGTTTTAAAGAAAAAATAGACAACCACGTTAGAGCTACCTTTAAATATCCATTGGAGGCTCAAAACAATGGAATCCAAGGACGGGTGTATATTAATTTCAGAATTAATATTGATGGTTCGGTTACTATTTTAAATTCAAGAGCTCCAGCAGCTTCTTTAGATTTAGAAGCGAGAAGAATTATAGAAGCTTTGCCAACTTTTCTCCCGGGAAAAGACCAAAACGGAAATTTACATCCAGTAACTTTTGCATATCCTATTGTGTTTAAATTAAGCTAAATATGCAAAAAGCTATTGTTTACATTTTATTAATTAGTTTGATGAAAGTCGGGGCGCAAGTTCCGACTTTAACCACTGCAGAAAACGAGTTTAAAAAAGGAAATTATACAAAAGCCATCAACTTATATTCCGAAATTCATACTGCAAAATCGCAATTACAAATTGCTAGAGCCTATAATGCACTAGGAAATTATGATAAAGCCGAAAAGCAATATCTAGAAGCTATAAAATTAGATACTACTTTATTTGTTGCTCAAAATGAATTAGGAAAGTTATATTTTAAAAAGGCTAGAATGATTTATTATAGGTTATTTGCTACCGATGCCCCAAATCCTTTTTATATGTATCAACTTGGATTAATAGAGGATGTAGAAGGAAATCCTTTTCAAGCTATTGGTTTATATAAAAGGAGTTATAATTTGGATAGCACTAGTATTAAAAATATCTACCAAATAGGGAAGCATCATTTAATACAAAGGCAGTTAGATTCGGTACATAAATATGCCGATATCGGGTTAAAAATGGCTCCAAATTCTATAGATTTAAACAATTTAAAAGCCTTAGCTTATTTTAATAATGGCGAAAAAGAACCTGCTATTCCATATTTTGAAAAGCTTATTGAATTAAAACAACACAAAACATATATCTATAAAAATTTAGCCGAATGCTACCAATTTGTATGGAAATACGACGAAGCCTTTGAGTGTTACAAAAAAATAGTTGAAATAGATAATGGCGATCCAGAAGGATATCGTGGCTTAGGGAAGCTCTATTGGCGGGAGAAACAATATGATAGTGCTAAAACTAATTATAAAACAGCTATTGAAATTCAAAAAGTAAATTTTAATACTGAATATACAGCCTTGGCACAAATTGCTTTAGATGAAAAGGATATCAAACTCGCAATAGATTATTATAAAAAAGCATATGCTCAAGATGATACAAATTATTTTGCGCTGTATCATGTCTGTTTTTATTCTGATAAATATTATGGAGATTCTAATTACAGACTTCAATTATTTGAAGATTTTATCTATAAGTTTCCAAACATAAAAATCTATAGCGACTATGCTAAAAAACGGATTTCAGAATTAAAAGATGAGATTCATCTTGCTGCCAATTAAGTAAAGTAAATTCATTTTAATAATTAATCCGCTCAAAAATCAACTAGCTCGAGGTAAGCCTATGAGGTATTATTTAATCCTTTTCGACGTAGAACCCTTCAAGATACTCAGGACAAGCTCTAGGGAATAAAACCTTCAATAAGAGATTTAAAGGTAGTACTGTTTTTATAGTAGCCTGAAGATTTTTTACCACAGAATTACGGATATGTGGTTTTCATCCTCTGAAGAATTTCTTGAGAACGTAAAAATAGATTTGTGAATTTGTAGCTTAGATTTATAAAAAATAAAAGGGCCTGAAATAAATTGTTAAGCTCTAAATTCTATCTAAGACCAATAAAAATTTCAGCTAAAACTTCATTTATTACTATTTACCCTAAAAAAATTGTAATTTTCGACTTTAAAGTATTTTCATGCAGAAGTTTGGGGTAATTCTTTTTTGCTTATTAATGGTTTCTTGTGAGCTTTTTACTTCAGAAAAAAAAGCTAAAGAAGAAATTATAAAAAGAGAACGGCAGAGTATAAATTGGAACGATGTTGACCAATATCCGCTGTTTGAAAATTGTGATGAAACTGCCCATAGAAATGAGCAGCGACAATGCTTTCAAGAAACTTTTACCCAACACTTTTTAGCTACATTAAGTGCAAGCCATTTGGTAACTCATAAAAATTTAAACGATACTATTAATGTGCAATTACTTATTGGAAAAGAGGGTAATGTTAGTATTCTTCAGATTAAAAAAAATAAAAAAGTAGCTAAAGAAATTCCAGAAATAGATACATTAATTGCCAGTAGTGTAGAAACTTTGCCACGCGTATATCCAGCACTTAAAAGAAACATTCCTGTAAATATAAAAATACAGCTTCCTATTATTTTAAAAGTAGAATAATATGATGTGTTTTGGTTAGCTTTGTTTTCTAACTTAAAAAAGTATCTTAGCTTATATATACTATAACTTTTAACTAAAAAATTTGTCTAAAAAAGAGCGCATTATATTAGGAATAGATCCAGGAACTACCATTATGGGATTCGGACTCATAAAATGTGTGGGACCTAAAATGGAATTGATACAATTGGATGAATTAATCTTAAAAAAGTACACCGATCATTATTTAAAACTTCAGAAAATTTTTGAACATACTATTGGTATTATAGAAGCACATCACCCAGATGAAATTGCTATTGAAGCTCCTTTTTTTGGTAAAAATGTCCAATCAATGTTAAAATTAGGAAGGGCACAGGGTGTAGCAATGGCAGCGGGATTATCAAGACAAATAGCAATTACCGAATATTCCCCAAAAAAAATAAAAATGGCAATTACTGGTAGTGGAAATGCTAGTAAAGAACAAGTTGCTAAAATGCTTCAAAGCCTACTAAACTTGAAAACATTACCAAAAAATTTAGATGCCACCGATGGATTAGCAGCAGCTGTTTGTCATTTTTACAACAGCGGAAAAGTAACTTCTACAAAAAGTTATTCTGGATGGGATGCATTTGTAAAACAAAATGAAGCACGTATAAAAAAGTAGAAATGAAATTTGATTTTTTAAATAGCACCCAACTTTTACAAACAGCATCCGATGAAAAGCTGTATAAAAAACTAATTATTCAGTTAAATAAGGATTTAAAATTAGCTAATTTAGAAGAAGAATATAATAGTACTATTTCTCCTGAAAAATTAAAAAGAGATCTCCACGAACTAATTTTTTTATTGATTAACGACCGTTTTGCCGATTATTTAAACTTTCTATATATTATTGATGTTTCGGAAAATGAAGTAAAATCGCTAGACGGAAGTGATGTTGTAAAACTATCTGAAAACGTTACATTTTTAGTGCTCAAACGAGAATGGCAAAAGGTTTGGTTTAAGAATAAGTATAGCTAAATTTTAAAAAAAATAATCAACTCCCTCAAGATAAACCTAAGAGGTATTGAAAGAAAAATAATTTAATCCATTCCACGTAGAACCCTTGCTATTAATAAAAAGAGGATTTTTGAAATATTATTTATTTAAACTACTTATTTTGAGGTAGTTAAAATTTAGTCTTTGTTCTTATAGTGAAGCGGTCTTGTGTTTTTACTCGGACATTAATGATATCAAACCTGAAAATCTTGATTCTTGGTTCTTAATATCCAGCTAGCGAAAGCATCACGCTCGTACCGAATATAAAAACTTCCATTTTATGACCAATCCTCACTATCTTAGGGTACGATGCTGTTCCCTGTTATTTTATATTTGGTTTTATTTTTTTCTCCAATTTTTTTAAATAGATTTAACTCCAATCCTTTTTTTAAATCTCTACTTGCTGTTGAAGAAGAAATATCTTTAAAAATATTCATATAATCTTTTCTTGAAAACTCTTTTTTATTTAGTGATATAAAATATTCGAGTCGGTCACTCTCGGTCAACGTTCGATTATTAAAATCCAATAACTTATTAATTGACAGATTAATTACTGTCAGCATATACTCGATAAATTTAGTTGATTTTCCTGATTTATCACTTTGATTTAATGC
>Ga0208180_1000568_pt1 | contig 29952 bp, 23 predicted proteins | sample MalvireepMed_s16_FD_184241 | JGI IMG/M metagenome (GOLD analysis project Ga0208180, IMG submission 184241) | Marine viral communities from the Global Malaspina Expedition - Malaspina viral metaG DeepMed_s16 (SPAdes) (version 2) | ecosystem: Environmental > Aquatic > Marine > Oceanic | place...
AAGTTTTTTGACCAGTTGTGAAACAACTATTTCCAGTAGTAGCAAAGCTGCTGCTATTCTTTTACAATCCTTTGATATGAATACCATCGCTTTACAAGAGACTTTTAAAGTCTTATTGTTAAATAATTCGAATAAGGTAAAAGGAATCTATACGCTTTCCATAGGCGGTATCACGGGCACTTTAGTGGATATCAGAATCTTATATGCTGTTATTCTAAAAAGTTTATCTACAGCTGTAATTTTATGTCATAACCATCCCAGTGGCACACTAAAAGCCAGTGAACAGGATAATGAAATTACACAAAAAATCAAAAAAGCAGGTTCGTATCTTGATGTGAAAGTATTAGACCATATTATTTTAAGCCCCTGTGGGAATTACTTCAGTTTTGCGGATAATGGTTTGTTATAAATTGAATTTTAAAGTATACAATAATGGTTTATTTAAATTACAATAATCTCGATAAGGAAACCCAAAATCGGTTGCTTTCTATGTCCAAAAAAGATATAGAAAGTCGATTAGGGAAACAATTAAAGCACTACGCTAGGGAACACTATGTAAATTATGAATCCCTATTGGAAGAAGAAGCGATACGAAATCTATACAATTATAAGTATGTTTTCAATATCTAAATAGCAAATAATACCAATCAAGCCCATCGATTATGATGGGCTTTTTTTATGGGTAATCCCTTGAAATTAGTATCTTTAAAACAAGAGGTAACAGCCTTTTTGGTCATCAAAATAGGTTCGTTTTGATAGCTTTCCAAACGAACGATTTGACTTTCCTTATATGACCATTTTAGCACAATTAAAATAAGGCACCCACTTTGGTGGGGTGTATGAATTTTGTCCCTGCGGGACAAAAAGGAGTAGCAAGAGGGTAACACGCGTTGCGGTGTTCCGATTTGTTTTTAGATTTTAATTAACTGACAATCAATTATTTAAAAACAATTTAATTGTACCGATTTCCAGGGGTTTACAGTAAATACCGTTGGAATGCCCATAAAAAGGGACTTTTTTACAGTAAATATGGAAAAAACATATGAAAAATATCGCTTTTCAGCTATTAGTATTAAAAAAGAAATAGCAGATCGGTTTAGGAGATATTCCAAAGACGTTTCTAAATCACATTCGGAAACGCTAGAAGCCATGCTGAACTTTTTTAAATGGAATAACCTTTCTCCAAATGAGAATCTTGGAGTGAAAAAGGATGATACCAAAAAACGTATTAATGCCCTGATAGCCATCATTCGTAACATTGAAAAAGAGCAAACCCTTCCCACTAAAGCGATGTTGGATATTTTATTTCAAGAGGTTTCTCAAATGGAATCCCACAGTAAACAATGGAAAGAACAGGAGGGAAGCTTTGATTTTGGTGCTCCCGAACTCTTAACCAGGGATGCCGAATTAGAACATTACCGTAATCGTTATGAAGAGATGCAAAAGGAACTGAGTCATTATAAAAATAGGGTAGAGGAGCTATGGAATCAATTAAACTATGTAAAAGGAACTTTTGGAAAAGGATATCATAAACTGGATATGGATAAAAATGAATTGGAGAATTTTAAAAAATCGTTGAATCATGTACATCACCATTACCGCACAAAGTCTTAGTGGGAATTTTGGACAAAGTGCAGCCGCTTTTGTGGATTATCTCGAAAAAGAGAATGAAGGAAAACCCATGCCTGAACTAGAACAGTTTTTTGATCAACATCATAATGACATATCCGCCGAAGAGGTTGTCAAGGAAATTGATAGCAATACAGCTAAACTTAAAAAAGCAGAGCCCAAATTTTATTCCATTACATTGAATCCAAGTCAGCGGGAACTCAGAGCTATTGGAGATGCTCCTGAAGCTTTAAAAAAGTACACTAGAGAAGCTATGAAAACCTATGCTAAAGCCTTCAATCGGGAAATTGACGGGAAGCCTGTATCTATTGATGATATTAAATATTATGCCAAGGTGGAGCGACAACGCACCTTTAAAGAAACCGATAAACAGATTCGGGAAAATCAACCTTATGCCTCTCAAATATTAGAGTTGAAACAAGATATTCGACGGATAGAGCGAGGAGAAGTGCGTGGAAATATTAAGAAACTTCAAAGACAGATCAATCATCTAGAACAAAAAGCACCACATCAATTGAATGGAAAACGAATTGTTCCTGGGATGCTCAAACCAGGTCCTCAAAGTCATATTCATATTATTGTGAGCCGCAAGGACACATCTAATCGTTATAGCTTGTCTCCAGGAAGTAAGTACAAAGCTTCGGAAGTGGAAATGAACGGCAAAACGGTGAAGCGAGGTTTTGTTTAGCTTATACGTTTTTTAAGCTTTATGCGGGGGTGTACATGCTTGTACCTGCCTTCTTTTTGGTCAATGTATTTGTAAACAACCTTTACACTGAAATCAATACCCATTTTTGGATGGACTTGTTCGGTACAGATTGGGGAGATGAATTTTTTGCTCCAGTGGTTGAATGTGCTTCCATCGGGTTTATTGTACTACTCAAATTTAAACTGTATCGAAAAGCCAGCACCTTTGTCCTAAGACTTTTTACTGGAAGTTCGTGAAAACTAAAATCAAATCAGTATGCAAATACCTTATAAAAATATCTTTGATGTGCTTCGCACCAACCGTTTTATCGTAATAGCAACTGTGGGCTGTTCTGCTTTAGTTTGTGTTGTATCTATCCTGATGACCATCAAGATTCACAGGGAATCCCAAAACAATGCTTTTGTAGTAAGTAGCAAAGGTGACATCATCCCTTTAAAAGTAGTACATCAACGAGAAAATTTGGAAGTTGAGGCCTTGGCACATTTAGAACGCTTTCACCGCTACTTTTATAATATTGATGCCAATAATTACAAGAAGCAAATAGAAAAGGCGCTTTGGCTTAGTAACAATGCTGTAGCGGATTTGTTTCGACAAAAACAGGCAGAAGGTGTTTATAATCGTCTTTTGCAATATTCCCTTGTACAGAACGTCATTAGTATTCAGTCTAAGGTTGAACTGGAGAGCGAACCTTATAAATTCAAGACCGTAACCATTTTCCAAATTAACCGAGGCTCCATAATCGATACTTATGAACTTATATCTAGCGGAAACCTGATTCATGTGGATCGGAACTTTCCGCATAACCCTCATGGGTTATTGATTACAGACTATTTTGAAAATACACTTAGAAAACTTGAAGATTATGAAATGAGCCATAACCAATAAGTTGATGCTCTATAATGTTAGATGGCGAATTCCATCTGACCAATTGAAAAAATAAAAAGCACAGATGAAAATCCAGAAAAGTAAAATTGTAATGGTGTTGATCATTGCAAGCGTAGTCTTATTTATTGTCTTTTATGCAATCATCACTTTTAGAAAGGATGAAGATGCGACTATTAAAAACAATCAAGTACCTGTCCCTAAACTAGGTGAAGGACAGAAGCAATATGATAGTAAAATGGAGGCTATAGAGGCCTTAAAAGAAGCGCGGGAAATCAATGCTCCAAGTGTCTATGATGATAGCTTATTGGACTCTTTAGGATATTACAATCTAGAGAAAGATAGTATCCGCAAAAAAAGAATAATTGACAGTGTTTATTTCCTGGGTCAAAAGCGATATGAAAACATAGCAGCATTAAAACAGTTAGAAGGAAATTATTTAGAAGAGCCTAAGGAGCCCATACATCAAGTTTATGATATTTCAGAGATCGATACTTCTACCATTGAAGAAAAAGAATTACAGATTCGCGCAAAAGAAATAGGATTGGAACATCAACTCTTTTTTGCTTCAAATCCAGAAGAAAACGTTGAGCAACATATACGCAATACAGATGAAGAATTAAAGGTGCGAGTAGATGGTACGCAAACCGTAAAGCAAGATTATAGATTACGTATGCGGCTATCCAAATCTGCCAAAGTAGATGGAATCACTCTTGATAAAAATACCTTACTGTATGGTTTTGTAAGTTTTAAACCAAACCGAACCATCTTAAAAATTGAAAACCTTAATGGACGAGCCGTCCAATTTGAAGCGTATGATTTGGATGATGGTAGTAAAGGAATTTACATAGAAAACAGTTTTCAGGAGGATGTACGAAAACAAGTCGTTGGTGATGTGGTAGATGATATCAATCTAGCTGGAGTACCACAAGTAAGTGGTATCAAGCAGCTTTTTAGAAGGAGTAACCGACAAGTGAAGGTGACGGTAATGGACAATTATCAATTAATATTAAAACTCAAGCAATGAGACATTCTTTGTTATTTCTTGAACATATAAAGAGATGATTGTATGGATGTTTCATTTGACATTTGAAAAACAATAAACATGAACACATGAAAACAATAGTTATACTTATATCCTTAATTGTATCAAGTTCTATACATGCCCAAGTTATATTAGATACATTGTATGCTAACAATAAGAAAAATGTGGCGCTATTTTTTCCAAAACCTATCCGTCAAGGAATTACAGGGGCTTCTCATTTTGTGTTTACCTATAATCGGGAGACAAAACAGTATTTCGGGTTATTACAAGCGCAGCCTGGGGAAGCAAGTAATTTGTTAATTGTTACTGATGATGGGCAGGTGTACTCATATATTTTAAAATATGCAGAACAGCTACCTAAACTAAATTATTTTATGTCAAAAACAGAAAGTATAGGTACTGAAGTACCGCTTTTAGTGAAGCCAAAACCCAAACAGATAGCATTGGATAGTATGGAGAAAAGTTTGGCATACTATAAATCCTTTAGTAAATACTTACTTAAAACTAACCCCAAAAGATTAGCGTCTAAAAAAAGGAATGGAATTAAACTACAGCTTCAGAAAATGGTTTATCACAAATCTGTAACCTTTTTAGTCATGGAAGTATCCAATACTTCGGGTATTACTTTTGAAACTAACTTTTTAAAAGTTTACAGTGTCAGCGGGAATAAGAAACGAAAAGCTTCCTATCAAAGACTTGAAATGAAACCGATATACATTTGTAACCATCCTTATAGGATATGGAATGGTCAGTTACTTCGATTTGTATATGTACTACCAAAATATGTGCTAGGAGACAAGGAAAAATTATTGGTGGAATTGCAGGAATTGAATGGGGGGAGAAAGGTCAAATTGGAAACTAGACTTTGAAAATTATAGATGGATTAAAAATATTAAACTTCGGCAGTAAAAATAATTTTCTGCCGAATCTTAGATTTTTATTATCTTTGTTAAAACGAATTGTTTTGTCATATACATCTTTACATATAGATAAGTTAAAGGAAGGATTTATTCCTGGTCAAAAAATAACCATTCAGGATATTGTTGATTTCTATGAGCAATTTAATGAACGGATAAAACGATCCACTATAGATTGGAGAATCTATAAGCTGACCCAAAAAAGAATCCTACATAGGTTATCAAGGGGGGTCTATGCGCTTTCAGAGGGTGAAATTCAAGAGTATGTCCCCGAAACCGACAAATCCCTAAAAAAACTATTCAGGAAAATTAATGACCAGTTTCCGTTTGTTAATACTTGTGTATGGTCTACTAAATGGCTCAATGAATTTATGCTTCACCAGCCTGGTCGATTTTACACCATACTGGAGGTGGATAGGGATGTTATGGAATCCGTGTTTTACGCATTGAACGACCAGGACAAAAATGTATTTCTTAACCCTTCAACAGAGATACTGAACCAATATGTGGCCAATGCAAAAGAGCCTGTTATAATAACACACTTGACCACAGAGGCTCCCATACAAGAGGTTAATCAAGTAAGTACAACAACCCTTGAAAAAATGTTGGTTGATATCTATTGCGCCCCTGATTTGTATGCAACTTTTCAGGGTGCAGAACTACAAAGGATATATCAAACTGCTTTTGATAAATACCATATCAATGAGCCGAGAATGTTGCGTTACGCAACGAGAAGAACTAAAAGGTCAGAAATACAAGAGCTAATAAACAAATCAAAACAACGGCAGTAAACTGTGTTAACTGCCGAATCTTAGTACAATGATACACCCGGATTCATTAACAATAAAATGGATAGATGATGTTGCAAGAAAACATAAATCCGATCCTATACTAGTCGAAAAAGTAGTACGGGCACTATACTTGTTGGAACATCTTCAAAATAGTAGGCTTGATTATATATTTAAGGGAGGTACCGCACTCATGCTGTTACTTCCTTCTCCCAAAAGACTATCAATAGATGTGGACGTTATTGTTTCCAATAGACCACAGAAAATCGAGCAAATTTTTAGTGATGTTATTCAAAATTCAGATTTCCTTGAATTTTCGGAAAACGAACGTGAAATAGAATCGGATATAGAAAAGGCTCATTATAAATTCTATTACAAACCGGTTACTAACACTAAAGCAGAGAAAGAATATATTTTGTTGGATATTCTGTACGAGGAAAGCCATTATGAGGACTATACTGCTGAAATTGAAATTGCTTCCATATTTACAAAATCAGAAGGGGAAAATTTAACGGTAACAGTTCCTATACCTGAAGCCATTCTAGGGGACAAACTAACGGCGTTTGCTCCCAACACAACAGGTGTTCCTTATAACAGAGAGAAGGAAGTGGAGATTATTAAACAACTGTTTGATGTTGGTCATCTATTTGATATGGTTGAAGACATGGAAATTGTTTCTACTGTGTTTAATCAATTTGCCAAGACCGAGTTATCGTATCGGGGCATGAAGAATCTAAGCCCGGAAGATGTTTTAAAAGACATATTCGAAACAACAATGGTTATTGCTACTAGGGGCAAAAGCGGTAATGGAAGTTTTGCCGAGCTTCATAAAGGCATTCAGAACATCAAAAATTATATCTTTTCTGAAAACTTTCATATAGAGCGTGCCATGATACCGGCATCAAAGGCTGCTTATATATCAGCCATTCTTCAAACAGGAACAAAAGAAATAGAACGATTTACAGATCCAAGAGAATTAACCGATTGGATTATAGAACAACCTTTCGAAACCCGATTAAATAAACTAAAGAGGTCAAATCCGGAATCATTCTTTTATTGGTTTAAAGCCTATATACTTTTATCAAAGTCTTGAAAAAATGTAAGACATAGGAACACTATTTCTTTCAAAATTATATTATTCAGGAAGCGTTAAAAACATAACGAGAAATACTTTTTCAGGAGAATATTTTTCTTTAAGTTATGGCGCAGATGTTGGTGTAAGCATTGGGGGAAGTTGGTCTTATTCTCCATTAAAAACTGGAGAATTTGTATTAGGTCAAGGCGCAAGTATTGGATACGGTGTGAGTACAGTTTTTGGGCTTGATTTTAATCTAGAATGGGGTACTAGTGTAGTTAGATAAAAAATAAGTATGAAAAAGTTTGCTGTTGTATGTATTATTGCTGCTATCATTTTTGGATTATTAACATTTTTATTCCAAAGGAATTATTTCAATTCTATGGAAGAGTTTACTTCTTCATATGTGATAGATAGTCTTCCAGTTGAGAGAATGTATAACAATAGAGGGGATCTTATAATTAATGATACATTGTTAGTTTACCCTTATGCTAGATTAAAGGATAGTCAACCTAATTGGTTGTATAAAAGAGTTACACCTATAATAAAAGGAAAAGAATATAACCCAACAATACTATTACATGATGTTAAAGTACCTTTTATTATTATGAAAAAAATAAAAAATCCTTTTTTTTACGTCATAAAAAATGGGGATACAATTAAATTTAAATTAGATATTTAAATAAAAGAAATTTTAAGATCAGTTTTAAAGTCTGCTCCATAAAGTTTTTTGGCACAGCAAAATAAGTAAATTATTATTTGTAGATAATCTTCATATATCATTAGGAATGCTAATAAGTATTATAATAGTAATAGATTAAAAGGAAATTTTCAAGAAAAAACTTAAAAGGACGTTTCAGGGAGTTCTGAGTTAGCATCATTTAAAAAAAAATGAGTTGTATTAGAATATTTCTTATCGGAGCAAGCAATAATAGGGGATTGGTTAAAGGAATAACTAATGGATTTAAAGCTATCAGCAGAGGAGATTCATTTTGGAGAGGCGCAAATAAGGGATTGACTTCGTCCAATGTGAATGGACCTAATGCAAACACGTTAAACAAAGGTGTAAGTCCGACGACAACCGTTGAAGGTGTTAGTGATGAACTACTGCAGTGGGATCCGCAGACAAAAGTTTGGTACAATCCGTCTACTGGAATAAATAAGACCGCAACGTTCAGTATAATGATAAAAAGTACGGATTGGAATAGAAGTTTGCTAGAAGGAGCAAAGACTCTTTCAAGAACAGGAGGATATATTAGCACTGCTGGATATGCGCTAACATTGACTGTTGTAGGGGCTGAAATTGGAATACCATTATCAATAGTAGGGAATGGAGTATCTACTATTGGAGGAGTTGGTGAAGTAATGTTGTCTACTAATTTCTCAGAATTTGGTCAAGGGGGTGGATTTATGTTTGCGCAAGAGGTTGGAGAAATAGGAATCGAAATGTTGCCTCACGTAACTGAATTTCAAGAAGAATTATTAAGACAAACATGGCGGAATATGCTTTATCAATCACAACAGGGATTAAATAATAGATGATAATGGATTTATTAGAAATAGGAAAAGGAGTTTTACTCCTTCTTGGAGGCGTTTTGTTTTTTATGTTTAGACGCCCTTTGAGCAAAAATAACCCTTCTCATGACATTACAAGTGCTAAAGGGTTTGTTGGGGGAGTTGTTATCATTTTATGTGGATGTGGAATCATTTATAATGAATTAGCCAGGAGTTTTGGATGGGCTTTATTATTTGTAGATAAGTAGCATTTTTTATAAAACATTTACTACCACACGAATCTTTTCGTGTGGTATGTAATGCTCTGTAAGGCACGAACAATGTTATTAATATAGAAGATAGCAGCAGTATTTATCTCTGTTGAAAATATAATTGGAACAAATTGTTCTTTAATAAAGTTTTACCTTTGTTATAGATTGAAAGTTAGATTGCCACAAAGTAAATCAAATCAAAAGGTTAACAGTTCGGTTAATTGATTTTGTAAGAAGTATAAAGAACCTTGAAGGTATTAGAATTTTCGTAGAAAGGTTTGAATCCTGGCGAGGTCACAAAATAAAAGCTCTGTATGAAAATACTGAGCTTTTTGTTTTTAAGTACTTTTCCATATAATCTTTACGGATTATTAAAGCTTTAACCGTTATGGTTATGTACTAAATAATCCGTTACTTTATGTAGATACTAGTGAAGAATCCATAGTTGCAGCAGTACTTATAGGAGCTGCCATTAGTGTGATTTTTAACGGTATTAATAATTTAATAAATGGAGTAGGGATATTCTTTGAAAGTAAGTTTAGGACATTTTTTAACTCAACTATATTTGTAAAGTTAAACTGTGTTTTTAAAATATATATATATCTATAATCAAAGAGTTTTTAAATTAGATGAAGTTTGGATTCAATTTTCAAAGCAGTAAAATTATTGGAGCTCATTATATTCAGATTACAAATTCTTTTACCATTTTTATGGTGGCTCTTTCTACCAATGGATTTTCAAGTTTTTTAAAACGAAACCCGTATTTACAGTACAAATTTAAGGCCTGTACTAATTTATGATTGGTATAGAGAACTAAACTATCCAAATTTAGTTCTTCAGCTTTTCTCAATGCTTTTTCCATTAGTAATTGCCCAATCCTTAATCCTTGAAAACCTTGCTTAACTCCCATTTTAGTGAGGGTATACTCTTTGTCTGAAATTCTCTCCAATGCAACCGAGCCTACAATTTCATTTTCTATAGCAGCCAAGAAAATAAATCCATTTTTATTGAGGATTTCTTTTCTAGGGTTATCAAAAAAGGGTTTGTCATAACTAGTAACTTCAAAAAATTGAGTAAGCCATTGGTAATTTATAGCTCTGAAGGCTTCCTTGTGAGAATCGTTATAAGGAATTATTTGTACGTTCGTTTGCTTTTGTTTCATTTTAAAATAGTATGTTGATACAGCTTGGTAATAGTCTATTATATTAGTTAATCTTCAATTGCATTGTTGCTAAATAATTTTTTTTGTCAACTTTTTTAAGTGTAAAATCAAGATGTTCAAAAAAGTTTTTTTGATGAATTTTACAGGTGGTTAGAATCAGTTTTTTTTCAGGGAGATACTGAGTAATATGTTGAATTAGTTTTCTTGCTACACCTTGATTTCTATATTGCTCTAATACTGCAATTGTATCTATTTCAATGTCGTAATTTGTACTGTAAATGGCTATAAACCCAGCTGGTAAACCATTAACGCTAGCAAGGAAATACATTAGTTTACTTTCGGTAATATCTTGATTACTCTCTTCGTTATACTGTTCCCAAAGTACATCTTGTTTTATAGCCTTAGCTAAATTTAAAGCATATATATTATTGCAAACTTCAATGGTAATAGAACTCTTTTTGGATTGTTCAAAAATATGAAATGCCTTTTCATTGAGTCTTTCCAAAAGGGGTTTTTCTTCAAGTCGCTTCTCAACTTCATTTAAAGCTATAAACAGGTTATGTGGATTCGCTGTTACTTCAGAAAGGGTACTAGCAATACTATCCCAATAAGGTTTTAAGTTGCTAACCATTTCTCTTCCTTTAGGGCTGAGCATAAGGTTACGCTTTCGTTCATCTTTACTATCTTTTACAGAGGAAATAAGACCATTTTTTTCAATATCCTTTAATAATCCGATGGCTGCAGGATGACTTAACCCAATTTCCTTAGCTAATTCGGTTACACTTAATTGGTTGACTATGGAGAGTACATATATTGGCGGAAACCATTTGGTTTCAAACTTTATGTCGTGTGCCTGATAAAATAAATTACCAGCATCTCTTAGCGTATCTAATACATTTTGAAGCTTTGCTGCTATGGCTAATATTCCTGCTTTCTCTATTGTATTCATAGTATTCTTTTATAGATTTACAATGATTTTTCCTACCGTATGACCGCTTGCTATTTGAGTATGAGCCTTCTCTATAGCTTCAAAATTAAATACTTTTGAAATGTGTGGTTTGAGATTTCCTTGTTGTAAATAACCCGCAATTACATTGATGTCATTCTCATTAGACTGCACTGTAAATTTCATTCCTTCAATTCCATTTCTGGATGCCTTTTCCGTTACAGAATTATTCATTCCAGAAGGAATGGAAATAAGGATGCCTCCTTTTTTTATTAGCGGAATAGAACGATCTATGTTTTGTCCACCTATAGTATCCAAAACAATATCATAGTCTTTCTGTTCTTTTTCTAACGCATCAGTCTTGTAATCTAAATGTTTATTAGCGCCTAGACTTAATACAAATTTTCTGTTTTCTATGGAAGAAGTTCCCGCTACATAGGCACCTATGTGTTTTGCAATCTGAATGGCAAAATGTCCTACGCCTCCCGAGGCAGCGTGGATTAAAATTTTATGATGACTTTTCAATTTAGCTAGATATACCAAAGCCTGATAAGCTGTTAAAGCAGCTAAACTTGTTGCAGCAGCTTCAAAGTGGGAAATTTCCTCAGGCTTTTTTGCCAAATTATTAGCGGAACATGCTACAAATTCTGCATAAGTTTTACCATGCCCAGGAAAGTTTACTAACCCAAAAACCTCGTCACCTTCATTAAACTTTTCTGAACAGGTTTTTTTTACAATTCCCGAAAGTTCCCAGCCGAGAATAATAGTATCTTCATTTTGAAGCATAGTGTAAACTCCTTTTCCATTTCTTGTTTTTAAATCTATGGGGTTTATACCTATAGCTTTGGTCTCAACAAGCACTTCCCCTTCTCTTATGGATGGAAGTGGAAGTTCAGTATATTTAAGCTGGTTTACATTTCCTTTTTTTGATAATATAATCGCTTTCATAACTTTTTTACTTTTATAATATTTCTAAAATTAACAAAGAGCTATCAATTTAAGGTTAGAGGTGTTTTTGTTTTAATCTTTTAAATATTTTGAAACTTAAAAATTTAGCAAAGTTTTTTTAATACCTCTATCCAGCAATTCATAAACTTATCCCTTTTATTGTTGGATAAAAGCTCAATGGAAAGAAACGGATTCAAATCCTCTAATTCAACCAATAGGAGAGAACCATCTTTCATTCTACAGGCATCAACTCTAGTAATTCCTGTTTTAATATTATTCCACTCTATAAATTGTTTGGCAAAATCCAAATCTTCAGTGGTTGCATTGTATTCTTGTAGGTCCCAACGCTTTTCCTTTTGTGGTGCGTATAATGCATATTGGAATTTGTCATCTAAATAATAAAAGGATACTTCATATTCAAAATCTAGGAAAGGCTGTATTAGTTTTTCTTCGGGGTTTGTCTGTAGCAGTTCTTCTTTGGTCAAGATTTCCATTCCTATAGAGTCAGCACCGTTCTTTATCTTTACAATGTATTTTTCTGGGTTTCCTAAGGCATCAATATCCGAAATATGTTCCACGGTTGGAATAACGGGGTATTCGGTATCCATCAAATCTAATAAATATTGTTTTCCTTTAATGTCGGCCTTGCCATCAAAGGAATTAAAAATATTGATATTTTCATTCTTTACAATAGCAACAAATCTATTAAAGTATTCCTGATAACCGATTACAGCTCCAGTATTTCTAAAAACAACAAGGTCAGCCTTACTCAATAAAGCTATTGCTTGTTGAGGGTTTCCTATTAAGATATTGAAGTGCTCCTTTAATTTTGAGGTAATAAATAAATCTTCCTGATAGTAATTTCTTCCATTTGCCTTAAAATACAAATCGGTTAAATATAATATTGTTTTCATAGCTAAAATTATTTACGTGCAAATTTACGTAATATTTTACATAAATGTAAAAATATTTTAAAAAATGCTAGATACCAACTTTTAATTATCTAAAGAAGCAAATAAGAAGTTTTGAAAACTTGAGTAGGTGAGTAGGTAAATGCTAGCGTAGAGTTAATACATAAGAAGTAAATATTTAGCTATACCTATTGGAATACTTTAAAGGTTACTACATTTTTCAAATTTCATGTTTTAGCTAGTTTATTAAGTAAAACAAGATAATATAGTATGAGGATTAGCTAATATATAGATATTTAACATTTTTTTTAGTTATAATTTTACAAGTGTAATAAAGACACTAAATATATATGAAGTGCTTTACTTCAAATATATAGCTAATCCAAAACTAAATTCTAACTAGAAAAACATGTATTATGGAACAAACTAACTTCCCTCATAGGGTAAAAGCTGGAATAAATTTTGGTATTCCAAAACTGCTTTTTACACTATTTTTTCTTTTAACCTCATTTGTTTCGTTGGCGCAACAACAAATTAATGGAATTGTAAGAGATGAACAAGGAATACCAATTGCCGGAGCTTCTGTGGCAGAAAAAAATACCTCAAATGGTGTTGTGACTAATTTTGATGGTGAATTCGAAATGTCGGTTGCATCTTCAAATGCAGCGATTGTAATTTCTTACATAGGTTTTACAAATTCAGAAGTAAAAGTAGGAACAGAAACTACTTTTGATATTACACTTAAAGAGAACCTTCAAGAACTAGATGAAGTAGTAGTAATAGGTTATGGAACTCAAAAGAAAGCAGATGTAACCAGTGCTGTGGCCACCGTAAAGTCGGAAGACTTTGTACAGGGTAATGTAAAAGATGCTGCACAACTTATACAAGGAAAAGTTGCAGGTTTAACAGTATCTGCCCCTTCTGGAGATCCTACACAGAGCTCCCAAATAAAATTAAGAGGAACTTCCTCCTTAAGCGGGGGTACAAATCCATTGGTATTGGTAGATGGAGTGCCGGGGAGCTTAGGTACTGTAGCGCCAGAGGATATTGAGTCGATAGACGTTTTAAAAGATGGTTCTGCTACAGCAATATATGGAACTCGTGGAACTAATGGAGTTATTATTATTACTACCAAAAAAGGAAATTATAATGCAAAGCCTTCTATAGAATACAATGGATATTCTTCTTTGTCTACCATTGCAAGACAAATGGACTTTTTGGATGCAGGAGAATTACGACAAAAATATGCTGAAGGATATACTTTTGTTGGCGCAAACTTACAAGATTTTGGTCACGATACCGATTGGCTGGACGAGATTACTAGAGACGCCGTAAGTCAAGTTCATAACTTAATTTTTAGAGGTGGAAATGATGCTATTAATATTACAGCATCTATTAACTATAGAGATTTAGAAGGAATTTTCGATAAGTCGGAGACCGAAAAATATACGGGTCGTATTAGTGTAAACCATGCAATGTTTGATAATAAATTGAAAACAAATGTTGCCATGATTGCGAGTGAGCAGGTCTACAACGCTCTTGGAGATGGTACCAGTTTTGATCCGTACATATATAGACAGGCCATTATACGTAACCCTACCGAGCCCGTTTATGATGATAATGGTAATTGGTTTGAAAGAGATGTTTATTTCTATGATAATCCTGTTGGTTATATTCAAGAAACAATAGGGGAGAATCGTTATAGAAATGTTCGTTTTGATTTTAGTATGAGTTATGATTTTAATGATAATTTTACGTTGAAAGGATTGTATACACGAAAAGGAAATTCAAACATTCGTGGATTCTACCAAACTAAAAATCATGTGTCGACTGTAAAATATGGTCAAGATGGTTTTGCTTCCAGAGGGACAGACGATTATAGAGGAAATTATGGACAATTAACCCTCGATTATAAACAAACTTTTGGAAAACATACCGTTACAGGTTTAGCGGGTTATAATTATGAAGATAATGTAAACGAAGGCTTTTGGGCAACCAACAGACGTTTCCCAACAGATGGTTTTTCTTATAATAATATTGGTTCTGGGCAAGGTCTACAGCTTGGAGAAGCAGGCATGAGTAGTTATAAAAACTCAGATAAATTAATAGCCTTTTTTGGAAGGGTAACTTATAATTATGACGACCGTTATTTGTTGTTAGCAAGTATCCGTCATGAAGGTTCTTCTCGATTTGGAGAAGACAATAAATGGGGTAATTTCCCAGGGATCTCCGCTGGATGGCGTATAGATCAAGAAGAGTTTATGGAAAATGTTGACTGGATTGATAACTTAAAGCTTCGTGCAGGTTATGGTATTACTGGAATTAATGCAGGTTCAAATTACCAATCGCTTAGTGGATTAACTTATGGCGACTACTTTTTAAACAATGGAGAGTGGATTAGAGAATTAGTGCCTTCTAGAAATGCAAATCCAAATTTACGCTGGGAAAAGAAGAAAGAGTTAAACTTTGGATTGGATTTTGGAGTTTTAGACAATCGTATTAGTGGTTCTGTAGATTATTATCAAAGAAGAACAGAAGGAGCATTGTTTGATTATAGCGTACCAACACCTCCTTATTTTTATGGAACTATAGCAGCAAATGTGGCGGAACTTGAAAATTCAGGGTTGGAATTTTTACTGAATGTAACTCCATTTGAAACAGAAAACTTTACATGGACTGCTAATTTAACGTATTCTACAAATACCAATAAAGTAGTTTCTTTATCTAATGATGAATTCCAGTTGACTAATGATTTTTTTGATCAAGGATATACTGGAGAACCAATCCAAATAGAAACACATCGAGTAAAAGAAGGGGAACCTATTGGGAATTTCTTTGGGCTTAAAAGTGTAGATATTACAGATGATGGGGTTTTTCTTATAGAAACTCCAGACGGAAGAATTATTCCTGCTACAGAAGCTACTACCGAGGATAGACAAATTCTTGGAAATGGTTTGCCAACCGCTTATTATAGTTGGAATAACACAGTAAGGTATAAAAACTGGGATTTTAACATGAATTTACGTGGAGCGCTTGATTATCAAATACTTAATTTTTCAAGAATGTTTTATGAGAACCCTACAGTAAATTACAATGTGCTAGATTCTGCATTTGATGAGGTGTATGGAAAAGCAGTTTTAAACGATGTACAGCGTTATGTAAGTTATTATGTTGAAGATGGAGATTTCTTAAAAATTGATAATGTTACTTTAGGATATACTTTACCTAAAGATGCTTTAAAATTTACAGACAGTTTCCGAATCTATTTTTCGGGATTAAACTTAGCAACTTTTACTAGTTATAAGGGGATTGATCCTGAGGTTAATAGAGACGGACTTGCACCTGGAAATGATGAAAGGGATAAATATCCATCTACCAGAACATTTACACTAGGAATTAATTTCACATTATAAAATTTTAAACGATGAATAATAGAAAAATAAATTATATGACTTCATTTATGATAAAATTTTGGATGTTCGCATTAGTAGCAGGTTTTACTTTTGTAGGATGTACAAATCTTGATGAAGAGGTTTTTTCAGAGGTAACAGAAGATTCTTTTGTTCCTGCAGAAACAGATATTGTGGCTGTAATGGCTTCAGCATACACTCCTTTAAGATATATTATGGGGTGGCAGGGTTATTTTGATGTGCAGGAAGAGCCTGCAGATATGTTTGTAACTCCTACAAGACCAAACGGTTGGGATGATGGAGGAACTTATAAGAGAATGCATTTTCATAAATGGGATAATACGCAGTACCAGCCTAGAAATTCTTGGATAACGTGTTTTAACGGTATCAATAGTGCAAACAGAGTGATTCTACAAATTGAATCTGGAGGATTACCAGTTTCTGAAGAACAAGCTGCTAATATTGTTGCCGAAATGAGAGCTTTAAGAGCCTTGTATTATTCAATGTTAATAGATACCCACGGAAATGTGCCTATTATAGCAAGCTATAGTGATGAATTACCAGTGCAGAGTAGCCGAGAAGAAGTTTACAATTTTATAGTTTCCGAATTAACTGAGGTGATTCCTTCACTATCTGAAACCGTAGATCAGTCAACTTATGGACGGATGACAAAATGGGCTGCATACCATGTGTTGGCAGAGGTATATCTAAATGCCGAAGTATATACAGGAACGCCGCAATGGGATAAATGTATTGCTGCTTGTAATGAAATTATAAATAGTAAAAAATATAGCCTTTCTGCTAATTACCGAGATATTTTTAGTGCTCAAAATGAAGGAAATCCTGAAATGGTTTTTGCAGTTCCTTATGATCAAATTTATGCTGCAGAATGGAATGCGCATATGAAAATGTTATTGCCAGATCATAGATTGGTGTTTGATATGGAATCACAGCCTTGGGGAGGTTCAAGTTGTAATCCGCAATTTATAGATAGCTACGAAGCAACAGATAAACGTTTATCCGATACTTGGTTAATGGGAGACCAATTAAATGCTAAAGATGGGAGTGTTGTAATGACTTTAGTAAAAGAGATGCCAAGTATTTACGACTGTACTTTTACTGAAGGATTTCGTTGTGCAAAATATGAAATTGAACCAGGAGCTACTGGAGCGTTGAATAACGATTTTCCTTTCTTAAGATATACAGAAGTTTTAATGATGAAAGCTGAAAGTTTATTAAGAACTGGTCAAAGTGGAGTTGCAGCTCAAATTGTAACCGAGGTGCGTATGCGTTCTTTTGACAATCCAGCAGATGCTACTGTAACTGGTGCAGAATTGGAAGCAGATACCACTGTAGAATATGGAACACTAGCAGAAGATGGAAGTATTGATGCTCCTGGAGATCAATCTCCTGTTAAATATGGTCGCTTTTTAGATGAATTGGGCTGGGAATTTGCTGCGGAAGCTCATAGAAGAACCGATTTAATTCGCTTTGGAGTTTTTCAAACCAAAAACTGGTATAATCATACTCCACAAGGAGATCATACCATTATATTTCCTATTGGATTAGAAGAACTAAATACCAATACAAACTTAAAACAAAATCCTGGCTATTAGTCTTCATATTAGATTTAGTTAGTTTATTTTTACACCAAAGGAAAAGGCGGATGATTTTATCATTCGCCTTTTTTAATCCCTCATTGAGGGTTTAATTCCCCAGAGCTTGTCCTGAGTTTATCGAAGGGCTCTGCATCGAAATGGATTTAATTTGTTTCCTCTGAATACCTCGTAGGCTTGCCTCGAGGTAGTTGATTTCCTCGTAAACTTATCAAGTTTATTTATTGAGCTCTATATTGAGATGGCGTAGTGCCTTTAAGCTCTTTAAATTTTCTGTTGAAATTTGTAATATTTTGAAAACCACATAATTCAGAAATGGTTGTAATAGACATTTCTTTGTTTCTATAAAGTAATTTACAGGCATTTTCAATACGTATTTCTATTAAGAATTGAAAAAAAGTTTTATTGGTACGCTTTTTAAAATACCTACAAAATGCATTTTTAGTCATATTAGCAATATTTGCTACCTCCTCTAAAGTTATCTGATTGTGGTAATTTTCCATAGCATGTTCAAATACAGCTCTCATACGTTTTCCTTCATCATCTGTATAATTTTTCTCATATACAAAAGAAGAAAGAGGCGTGTATTCAGTTTCAATAATCTGATTTATAATTTTCAGTAATGAAGCAATACGTTGTATTTTATTTTGATTTTGGAGTTTATTAAAAACTCTAATGATTTTATTATGATTTTTAGAAATTTTCATACCATATTCTGCAGGTCTAAAAAAATCTTTGGTAGCTTCCATGTCGCTTATTTGAAAAAAGTTATTTCCAAAAGCATGCTTTGTAAAAAATAAAGTATACATAATAGATTCTGGAGCTGCCTCAACATCACTCTTAAAAACGTGGGGGATGTTTCCACCTATAACCAAAATATCATTTTTATTATAGGTGTTTATGGAGTCTCCAACAATTAAAGAACCGCTTCCTTTTTTAATAAAACTTATCTGAATTTCTTCATGTTGATGGAGTTGATCGTAAAAATAAACTTCATGATCTTCTTGATATACCAGTGCTTCTTGTTCTGGTTTAGGTATTTTAAAGGGGAGTACTTTCATAATAATATAACTAATTAAACAATATTAGTCATAATAACGTATAAATATACTATTTAGGGTAATATAATACTACAATTAGCTAATTTTTACTTATAATAGTTATGGTGTTCTTGTGGTTTCCTTTATTTCTTAATACCAAAATACCATTGTAAATCGTAGTTTTATCTTTTAACGGATAAGATAGTATGATATTCTGGTAATATTCTTCAACTAAAAGGCATATTTTATGTATAGTTTTATACTTATGTATAGTAAGAAAACCTACCTCTGTAAAATATGTGTGTTTATAACACTTTTTAATTCTTTATTCTCCTTTGCACAAGGAACATTGAAAGATTACAAAAGATCTATTGCTGTAGACACATTGTTTAAAAACAAAACATACAATACTCCAACTGCTTTTTATTGGCAAAACAATCAATTATTTTGGTATGTAAATAATACGCCACAAGGAAAAGAGTATATAAAAGTAAACGCTTTAAGCAGTTCCCAAGAATTGGCTTTTGATCATGAGAGAATGGCTAAGAGTTTATCAATTTTAACAGAAGGTACAATTACCAGTGGGAAGATTGCTATAACAGATTTAGAGTTTAATACAGAACAAAATTCTGTCTTATTTAATACCGATAGTCTCAAAGTTAAATGTAACCTATCCGATTATACCTTAACGGTTTTAGATACTTTAGAAAAGAGCAATCGCCAGCATTACTGGGGAAGTAAAGATGATGAACGGGAAGGGGAACCAGTAGTTTCTCCAGATAAGAAGTATACTGCATATGTTAAGAATTACAATTTATATATAAAAAACATTAAGACGGAGGAAGAAACTCAGCTGAGTTATGATGGGTCTAATGGTTATTACTATTCATGGCAAATAAAATGGGCTCCAGATGGTAAGAAAATTATGGCTTACAAATTACGTCCAGCAGAAGATCATAAGATTTATTTTGTGGAGTCTAGTCCTACAGATCAGTTGCAGCCAAAGCTACAATCGAGAGATTATTTAAAACCAGGAGATCAAGTTGCATTTAGGAGTCCGCAGTTATTTTTGATTGCATCAAAAAAGCATATAAGAATTCCTACAGATGAGTTTCAGCAACAATTTCATTTAGGAACTATACAATGGCTAGAAGACAGTAGTGCTTTTAGGTTTGAATATAATGAGCGCGGACACCAAAAATATAAGGTGATTTTTGTTGATGCAACTACTGGAAAAGTACAGGTAATTATTAATGAAACCAGCCCAACTTTTATTGATTATAGCGGAAAAAAATATCGATATGATACTAGCGATGGAGCACAGATTATTTGGGCATCCGAAAGAGATGGCTGGAATCATTTATATCTATATGATGCAAAAACTGGAAAAGTAATTCGCCAAATAACAAAAGGGAAGTGGCCAGTACGGGAAGTGGTAAAAGTAGATGAAGAAAACAAGCGTATTTATTTTATTGCAAGTGGTTTAGATCAAGATCAAGATCCATATTTTAAACACTATTGTAGCATTGATTTTAATGGAAAAAACTTTAAAAGATATACTGAGGAAAATGGAAATCATAAGGTAAGTTTTTCAGATGATTATCAATATTATGTAGATCAATATTCAAGGGTAGATATGCCACCTGTTACTTTATTGAAAAATCAAAAAGGTGAAATAATAAAAGAATTGCAAAAAGCTGATATTTCAGAACTTTTAGCAACTGGATGGAAGTCTCCCGAAGTTTTTAATGCAAAAGGAAGAGACGGGAAAACCGATGTTTGGGGAATTATAGTTCGTCCAACAAATTTTGATCCTTCAAAAACATACCCAATTATTGAATACATTTATGCGGGACCTCATGATTCTTTTGTGCCAAAAAGTTTTCAAAGTCATTATTGGTCGATGTCTTCTTTGGCAGAGCTGGGCTTTATTGTGGTTCAAATAGACGGTATGGGAACCTCCAATCGTTCCAAAGCTTTTCATAATGTTTGTTGGAAAAATCTTAAAGATGCAGGTTTTCCTGATAGAAAATTATGGATGCAAGCAGCAGCAAAGAAATATCCATATATGAATATTGAAAAAGTTGGAATTAGAGGAACTTCTGCAGGCGGACAAAATGCAGGTGCAGCCTTAGTTTTTAATTCTGATTTTTATGATGTGGCAGTAGCTTCTTGTGGTTGCCATGATAACCGTATGGATAAAATTTGGTGGAACGAGCAGTGGATGGGATTCCCAATTGGACCTCAATATGCAGCATGTTCAAATATTGAAAATGCAACCCAAATGGAAGGAGATCTAATGTTGATTGTTGGGGAGGTAGATGATAATGTGGACCCTGCTTCAACATATCAGTTTGCAAATGCTTTAATTAAAGCAGGAAAAAATTTTGAATTAGTGGTAGTTCCAGGAATGGGACATTCATCTGGAGGAACATTTGGAGATAAAAAACGTAAGGATTTCTTTGTGAAAAAATTATTAGAAGTAGATCCTCCTTCTTGGGATGAAATATACAATTAGAATCTTTTAAACCTTTTTAGAAAGTTTATTGCCTAGACTGTTCTATCGAAATAATTAAAACACTAGAAACAATTAATTGAGAAAATTAAAATAGATGAAAACATACAAATTATTACTATGTACAATGTTAGTTTTTTTAACCTTAAGTACATCAAAAGTATTAGCGCAAAGTGGGGATCAGATTCTTGATGGAATTGGAGAAACAGGATTAATTGCCCGTTATGTTTTTAATGGAGATGCAAAAGATTGGTCTAGAAATAATTTACATGGAGAAATTCATGGTGATGGATTTCAATTTGTAGATGATACTAAGTTTGGGAAAGTACTTTCATTATCAGAAAAAGGTAAAAATTATATAGAACTTCCAAAAGGGACTGTTGCTAATGAGGAATCTATAAGTATAACAGGTTGGTTATACCTAACTTCTTCTAATGCAAATCAGTATTTTTTTGACTTTGGGGAAAGCAACAAAGCACATTTTTTTGTAGCACCTACAGGGACTAAAGAGAATGATGGCTTGGTTGCAGAAATAACAACAGCCAAAGGAGCTATGTACCAAACACTTTCATCTGGAGTAAAAGTAAACGAATGGAATCATGTGGCTGTTACTATTAATATTCCTTCAAAAACTATTGCTACTTATGTAAATGGAAAGTTGGTAAAAGAAACTGAAAATGTTGAGGTTATACTAGCCGAGTTGTTCGATAATAATTCAGGAGAAAATAATAAATTTTATATAGGAAAATCGGTGTCATCTAAATCCTATCTCGATGCTAAATTATACGATTTTAGAATTTATAGAATCCCATTAAGTAAAAAACAAGTAGCTAGAATATATAAAAATGCGTTATCTGATGGGGAATCTGTTGTAAACGAACGTGAAGAACCTGAAGATAATCTACCAATTTTTTCAGAAACAACCCCACAACTTTATAACGAATACTTAACTAGTGTACCAGATATTGAAGTAGAAACTGTAGTAGGTTACCTACCTCGTTTACCTCGTTATGTAAAAGGAGTGTATAGCAATGGAATAAAAAATGAAAAAGCTAGAGTAATCTGGCCTGCGCCAAAAGACAATAGTGAGGTTAAGAAACTAGGTAGTTATACGGTAATAGGACGTGTTGCAGGAACAAATTTAAAACCTAAGGCTATTGTTACAGTAAAAGATGCAAAAATATCTGCAACACCAGATAAAACTTTAGAGGCTTTTGAGTTAGATGAGGTTTCTCTAGATGTAGATACTCATGGTCATGAATCTAAATTTATTGAAAATCGTGATAAGTTTATAAGCACTCTTGCTCAAACAAATCCAGATGCTTTTTTATATATGTTCCGAAACACTTTTGGTCAGCCGCAACCAGATGCTGCCGAGCCATTGGGAGTATGGGATTCTCAGGAAACTAAATTACGCGGACATGCAACTGGGCATTACCTAACAGCAATTGCACAGGCATATGCAAGTACGGGGTACGATAAATCGCTCCAAAATAACTTTGCCGATAAGATGGAGTATATGGTAAATACTTTGTACAAATTAGCTCAAATGTCTGGAAATCCAAAAACAAAAGATGGTTCCTATGTGGCTAATCCAACAGAAGTTCCTCCTGGACCAGGAAAATCAAACTATGATTCTGATTTAAGTGAAGATGGAATTCGAACCGATTATTGGAACTGGGGAGAAGGCTTTATAAGTGCATATCCGCCAGATCAATTTATTATGCTAGAAAATGGAGCTACCTATGGAGGACAACAAACCCAAGTTTGGGCTCCTTATTATACCCTACATAAAATACTTGCAGGTTTATTAGATATTTATGAAGTAAGTGGAAACAAAAAGGCACTAGAAGTTGCAGAAGGAATGGGGAGTTGGGTTTATGCTCGTTTGAATGAGTTGCCAACAGAAACCTTGATTAGTATGTGGAATAGATATATTGCGGGAGAGTTTGGAGGAATGAATGAAGTAATGGCTCGTTTATATAGGTTAACAGATGAAGAGAAATACTTACAAGTGGCACAATTATTTGATAATATTAAAGTGTTTTATGGCGATGCTAACCATTCAAACGGACTAGCAAAGAACGTAGATACTTTTAGAGGACTCCACGCCAATCAACACATTCCTCAAATTGTGGGAGCCATAGAAATGTATAGAGATTCCAATACAGCCGAATATTACCGTATAGCCGATAACTTTTGGTTTAAAAGCAAGAACGATTATATGTATAGTATTGGTGGAGTTGCAGGAGCACGAAACCCAGCAAATGCAGAATGTTTTATCTCACAACCAGCAACTATATATGAAAATGGATTATCAGCAGGAGGGCAAAATGAAACGTGTGCTACCTATAACATGCTTAAATTAACGAGAAACTTGTTTCTTTTTGATCAAAGAGCCGAATATATGGATTATTATGAACGCGGTTTATATAATCATATTCTAGCGTCTGTAGCAGAGAAAACTCCTGCAAATACATACCATGTTCCATTAAGACCAGGTTCTGTAAAGCATTTTGGAAATCCAGATATGAAAGGGTTTACTTGTTGTAACGGTACAGCTATAGAAAGTAGTACAAAACTTCAAAATTCTATTTATTTTAAAAGTGTAGAAAATGACGCGCTTTATGTAAATCTATATGTGCCATCAACTTTACATTGGGCGGAAAAAGAGCTAACAATTACACAAAAAACTGCTTTCCCGAAAGAAGATTTTACACAACTAACTATTAATGGTAATGGAAAATTTGATTTGAAAGTTCGTGTACCAAATTGGGCTACCAAAGGTTTTATAGTGAAGATTAATGGAAAAGAGGAAAAAGTAGAAGCTATTCCTGGAAGTTACCTAACCTTAAATCGTACTTGGAAAGACGGGGATACTGTGGAATTAAAAATGCCATTTCAGTTTCATTTAGAATCAATAATGGATCAACAAAATATAGCTAGTTTATTTTATGGTCCTATTTTACTTGTTGCTCAAGAGTCTGAACCCCGTACAGAATGGCGTAAGGTTACGTTTGATAAAAACGAGATAGGAAAGGATATTTCTGGAGATCCTGAAAAATTAGAATTTATAATTGATGGAATTACTTACAAACCTTTTTATGATACTTACAATAGGTATTCTGTTTATTTAGATGTTACATTAAAGTAACCTGAAATTTATAATTAGGGTAGAGCAAGAACTTAAATACCCAAAGAACTCATAGCTATGTATGTTTTTTAATACATTAACCAAACGCATAAACAAATGATAAACCCTCGTTCACAATATAATTTTATTCTCTTATTATTAGTATTTTTTTCTTTTGAAGGACATTCTCAGGAATATTGGAATAATATTGTCAAGAAGCCTTCTAGCCTAGGATTAGAAAATGGTTTTATAGAAGTAAAAACATCAGAATTTAATTTAAAATTGGTAAAAACTTCACAAACAGTAGCTGGTTTATATCCTGTAGCAGATGCCAATTTTGATTTTACTCCCGGGGAAAGATTAGAAATTCGAGATAAGGACAGTTTGTATCATCTTGGAGATCTTAATTTAACGCTGAAAAATACACAAGGAGATTGGGTAAATTATTCATCAGCTTACAAAAGAAAGCCTGTGGAAAAACTTTCTGTTAAAGGAAATGTTTTAATGGCTTCGGATATGACCAATACTTTTCCGGAAGAACTTCCTGTAAATATTAAACGTTATTATGAGGAGGATAACGGGAATTTAATACTGCGTTTTGTCTTAAAAAATACAAGTAATGCGCCATTGGAAATTGGAGCTTTGGGAGTTCCAATGATTTTCAATAATATTTTAGAAGGAAAATCATTAGATGAAGCTCATGCAGATAATGTGTTTTTCGACCCTTATATTGGAATGGATGCAGGGTATTTGGAAGTTAAGCATTTAAGCGGAAAAGGTTCCGCTTTATTGGTACTCCCCGAAGAGAATATGCCTTTTGAGGCATACAGACCTTTGTTGGACGACCCCACTCGAAGAAGCATAGTTTTTGAAGGATTTCATGAATGGATGTCTTTGAGTAAAGCCTATGCAGAGAATCAATGGAAAGGTGTACAGCAATGGAATAAGCCCACATCGATACTGTTAAAACCAGATGAAGAAAAAGACTTTGCGGTAAAATTTGTATTGGCAAAAAGCATTAAAAATGTTCAACAATCTCTTATCGATCATAAAATGCCAACAGCTGTTGGTGTCCCAGGATATGTGTTGCCAAAGAATGTAAACGGACAATTATTCATTAAAAATTCTTCAAAAATAAAAAATATAGCAGTTGAGCCTCAGGGAGCAATTTCTATTGAAAAAAAGCAGCAATTAAAAAGTGGTTATGTAGCATATCAAGTCAATGGACAACAATGGGGTAGAGCTCGTATAACTATTGATTATGAGGATGGAAAACAGCAAACTATAAATTATAAAATAATTAAGTCGGAAGCGGAAGTAATAGCAGATTTTGGTCATTTTTTAACAACTGAGCAGTGGTTTGACAATGAAGAAGATCCTTTTAATCGTAATCCTTCGGTAATATCTTATGATTATGAAGCAAAAAAGCAAGTAAGTCAAGATAGCCGAGCATGGATTGCAGGCTTGAGCGACGAGGGGGGAGCAGGAAGCTGGTTGGCAGCAATGATGAAGCAGTATGTACAACCAGATAAGGAGGAAATAGACAAACTATCAGAATTTGTACATAAAACTTTATGGGGTACTATACAATATGCAGAGGGTGAAAATAAATATGGAGTTAAAAAAAGTGTTTTCTATTATGAACCAGATAGCATGCCTAAAGGAACTTATAATGATACCATTAATTATAAAACATGGGCTGCTTGGAATCATAAACACGCTAACGATCCTGGGAGATCGTATAATTATCCGCATGTAACAGCTGCTTATTGGGTAATGTATCGTTTGGCTCGATATCATACAGGTTTAGTGGGAAATAAGCCGTGGGATTGGTATTTAAAGCAAGCATATCATACAGCTATAGCAATGACAGAGTTAGCTCCGTATTATGCACAATTCGGACAAATGGAGGGGACTGTTTTTTTGAATGTTTTAAAAGATTTAAAACGGGAAGGAATTAATGATTTAGCCGAGAATTTAGAATTGAAGATGAAAGAACGTGCCGATCATTGGAAGTCATTAAATTATCCCTTCGGAAGTGAAATGCCTTGGGATTCAACGGGGCAAGAAGAAGTGTTTATGTGGTCCGATTATTTTGGGTATACAGAAAAAGCTGCAATTACCTTAAATGCAGTGCTAGCATACATGCCTACCATGCCACACTGGGCATATAATGGAAATGCAAGGCGGTATTGGGATTTTCTTTATGGAGGAAAATTGTCGAGAGTAGAACGACAAATACATCATTATGGATCGGCTTTAAATGCCATTCCAATGTTAAAAGCGTATCAAAATTCTCCAGACGATTTTCATCTTCTAAAAGTGGGATATGGAGGTTTGTTAGGAGGAATTTCTAATATTACTAAAGATGGTTTTGGTCCAGCAGCTTTTCATTCGTTTCCGCAAACTTTGGAAATTGATTACCTGTCGGGCGACTATGGTTCTGGGTTTTTTGGGTATGCTATTAATTCTACTTCTTATTTAACTAAAACAGCCGATTTTGGTTGGGTTTCTTTCGGTGGAAATATTGAAAGCAATAAAGATAAGGTAGAAATGATGTTAACTACAGCCGCTAAAAATAAAGTTTTTATAGCTCCAGAAGGGTTACTAATTACTCTAGATGCTGGAAGTATTAATAAGGTAGACTATAATGAAAAAGAAAAGGAAGTAAGACTATATCTAAATCCCAAAAATGATTATACTCCTACAGCTTTTTTACAAAGTAATAAAAATGTAAATCTTCCTTTTGAAATGGATAATGGAGCTTATAAAATCCCTCTTTCAGAAAAAGAAAGTGAGATAGTAATAAAACTATAATTTGAGGCATCTTATAAATATTTATTAATTCTATTAAAATAGTTAGGGGGAAGAGTCCTTAGTTCCACGATGTAAAACACTTGTAATCAGCAAATTGTTTTTATTTGCATAAATTTAACATCACAATGTTTGATTTTGTAGACGACTGGTCATATATTTGCTCCTTCAAATTAGAATAGTTGTCAGCAACAGTTAAAAATAGAGATAAGGCAGATTACCTTTTAGACAAAGGTCTTAATATTTTATGGTCTAAAGGGTATAACGGAACAAGCGTAAACGATATTGTATCGGCTGCGGATGTTCCGAAAGGGTCTTTTTATTTTTATTTTAAATCAAAAGAGGATTTCACAGTTCATGCATTGCAACGGTATTTTTCATTAAAAAGGGCAGCTACTATTGAAGTTCTTAGTCATGAAAACATTCCTGCTGTAGAAAGGCTATTCAATTATTATAATCATAGAGTTACCATAGTGAGAGATCAATTAAATTGTTCTTTGGGTTGCATGGGTTGTAATATAGGTTTAGAAATGGCCGAACATAGTGAAAGTATTAGAACTACTATTGTTCATGAAGAACAAAAAACTAGAGAAATAATTGTTGATGTAGTAAAGGAAGCGCAAATAGACGGTAGTATTGATAAGAATATAGACGCCGCTAAAATTGTAGATTTTATAGAAGATGCTTACAAAGGAATGCTTACTTCTATGAAAGAAAACAAATGTGCAGATCCACTAAACAATTTTTTATACTTTTTGAAAACTCTTATTTTAAAATAATTTTTTTTAACTAGTAATAGACGACCGGTCAATTATAATTAAAAACAACTAAAAAAATCCGAAAAATGAAAAAGAGAAGTAAATTAATACAAATAGTGTTTGGAGTCCCCTTGCTTGCAGTACTTGTATTTGCCATCCATTCTTGTAGCGATTCTAAAGCTGCAGAACATGGAGGGAATGCATTAATGGCAACTCCATTTGTTCATCCTGTTCAAAACTCTGTAGATGATTGGGACGAATATATTGGGCGTTTTGCTGCATCTGAAAGAGTTGAGGTTCGTTCACGTGTAAACGGGTATATCGAATCGGTAAATTTTAAAGATGGGGATATTGTAAAAAAAGGACAAGTACTTTTTGTAATCGATCAAAGGCCATTTTATATTGAATTAAAACAAGCCGAAGCCGAAAAATTAAGAGCCGAAGCCGATCTTAACCGAACCACAAGTGATTACAACAGAATAGAATCGGTTAAAGATTCTCGTGCGGTATCTTTAGAAGAAGTAGAACAACGTAAACAAATTGCTAAATCTTCAGAGGCACAATTAATGGCTGCCAATGCACGACTAGAGCAGGCTAAACTTAATCTGAGCTATACAGAAATTAAGGCGCCTATTAGTGGGAAAATTAGTGACGACTTTATAGATGCTGGAAATTATGTAACTGGAGGTGTTGCCAATGCCACTCCGTTAACTACCATTGTGAAAATTAATCCTATTCACTTTTATTTTGAAGGAAGTGAAAACGATTTTGTTAATTATAATAGCAATTCTAATACCCCAGTAGCAGTAAAGCTTTCAACAGAGGGAGAATATAGCAGAGCAGGGGTGCTGGATTTTGTTGATAATGAGGTTAATAGAAATACAGGAACCATTAGAGGGCGCGCAGTTTTTGATAATGAAGATCTAAAAATAGAATCTGGAATGTTTGGGAGATTACGACTTATGAAGGGGAATTCCTCAGCAATTTTAATCCCAGAAGAAGCTATAAGTACCAATCAATCCAATAAAGTAGTGTATGTAATTGCTGAAGATAGCACGGTGCATGCTAAGCCTATTAAACTAGGGAAACTTTTTAAAATGAAGTACCGAATAGTGAAAGAAGGACTTACTTTGGATGATAAAATTGTTACTGGAAATCTTTTAAAAATTAGACCAGGTATGAAGGTAGCTCCTTCAGAAGATAATTTTAAAATTCAACAAAACACTAAAAGTGTGGCCTATAAGTAAATTTCAATAACTCTCATGTAGTTGTTTTTTTGATGGTTAAAAGGACTTAGTTAAAAAGCTAATTTTTAATCATCTGTAAAAGAGTCTCTTATCATATTTTTTGATTTGAGGGAGGCTCTTTTTTTGTCAAAATCCAATAAAAATATAAAGAAAATAAAATGAAATTCACGCATACTTTTATAGAGCGTCCAATATTGTCAATCGTGATATCTATTATATTAATGATAGTTGGTGGATTGGCGTATTTTTCGCTACCTGTTTCACAGTATCCAGAAGTAGCTCCTCCAACAGTAGTAGTGAGGGCAACCTATCCTGGAGCTAGCGCAGAAACGATTTCCAAAACGGTGGCAACGCCTTTGGAACAAGAAATTAATGGAGTTGAAGGAATGATATACATGGCATCTCAAGCTACAAATGATGGTGTTATGGAATTAACAATCACTTTCAAACAAGGGGTAGATGTAGATAATGCCCAAGTATTGGTGCAAAATCGTGTGGCTATTGCAGAACCTAGATTGCCAGAACCCGTAAGACGATTGGGAATTACAACACAAAAAAGTGCTCCCGACCTTATGTTGGTTATCCATTTAATATCTCCAGAAGAGACTTATGACCAAACATATCTTGCAAATTATGCCAAT
>Ga0208180_1000570_pt1 | contig 29923 bp, 35 predicted proteins | sample MalvireepMed_s16_FD_184241 | JGI IMG/M metagenome (GOLD analysis project Ga0208180, IMG submission 184241) | Marine viral communities from the Global Malaspina Expedition - Malaspina viral metaG DeepMed_s16 (SPAdes) (version 2) | ecosystem: Environmental > Aquatic > Marine > Oceanic | place...
ATAATTCAAGAACCACAAAGCTGCTAGATATCGATCTGGATCGACTGGCGAATAAGCCTGATGGGTCTATGACTCATCTTAATCAGAAGGTCCAGATGCCTCTGCTTCCATTGGTAACCATTCCGAACTTTAGTTTGGATACTATGGAAATCGACTTTATGATGGAAGTAAAGACTAGTGAGAGTTCTTCTTCAAAGGACAGTAGCAGCGATACCTCTTCTAGCTCTGTAGGCACTGACACATCCGCGAGTTTGTCCTATGGTTTTTGGGGCGTCAAGGGTAAGGTTTCCACCTCTGTACAAACAGAGAATAAAACGAGCGGTACTGTTTCGAGTAGCAAAGACACACAGCGCAGCTCTGATCAGTCGGCAAAATACCACATCAACGTGAAGGCTAAGCAGAACGAACCTGCTGAAGGAATGGCAAAGTTCACTCAGATTCTAAGCAGTCTCATCGAGCCTATTACTGTGACACAAGGCGATAATCCGGCCGGTGAATAGAACCGCTGACACGATAACGTAATGGTCCGAGATAATTGTGGAAGAGCAAATAGCCGAGCAGATAACGGCGTCGCCAATCGCCGAGGAGGCGATGCACATCCTTGGCGAGCTTTGGTGGCTGTTTATCATCGTTGCTGGTATTATAGTTTTCAAAGAAACTATCAAATCATTCGTGACAAGTATCATGGTGCTTCGATCTGGCACCTACGAAGTAGACGATGTTGTGATTCTAGAAGGTGTGCCGGCGCGAATCGTGAGGATGGGTATCTGGAAAACGACGTTCTATGTGTACCGACAGGTCGATGGTGGGAAACTTTTTCATTCAACTAGAGATATAATGAACGAGGAACTACCTCAACTTCATATAGAGATTCCCCAACAGAGGATGGATCAGCTTATCCCAGACGAGTTTCTAGGTAGGCCTGGGAATCAACCCTAAAGAACCGAAGAAAGTAGATATTCATATGTTCACTAAGTTGAAAATTTCAACGGAGGGTAAGTGATATGCCTGCTGGTCGTCCTGAAGATTATAGACGTAATAATGTAGCAGTGCCAAATGCAACTATGAAAGCTCTTGGAAGGAATGGAGGTGGACAGAGTCCTATGCCTCCAGGACTTAGTGGAGCTCCGCCTGCTCCAGCCGCAGTTCCTAGGGCTAGGCCGGCTGCTGGCGCTCCTGGTCCTGCTCCAGCTGCTCCAAGACCTGCTGCCGCTCCAGCTGGTAGGCCTGCTCAGGGTGCAGGTCAAGATATAGAGGCTAGGGTTGCTCAGTTGAGCCCTGAAGAGAAAGCTGATATACTGGCTTTTGCGGATGAAGCGGGTAGGTCTGGTCAGCCAATGAGTCCTGAGGTTCAGCAAATAGTTAGAGCTATTAGGCTCTCTAGCCCCACACAGGGTGGAGGGGCACCAGCAGCTCCAGGTCCCGCTCCGGTTAGGCCTGGTGGGGCAGCTCCACCTAGACCTGGTATGCCAGCTCCAGCTAGAGGCCCAGCTCCGCCGCCTCCACGAACTCCTCAAGCTCCTCCGCCCTCTCAAGCCGCTCCAGCTCCTCAGACGCCTATGGCTCCTCAAGGTAATGGTGGTGGCACTAGACGACGAGTCTTTCCAAGAATGTAGGGTAATATGACAGAAATAGTAACTCCTAAAAAGCCTAAGCCTAAAGCTAAGGCCAAAGCTAAGGTTCCTGTTGTAGGAAGTGTGGATACTACACCTACGCCTACTCCTACACCTACACCCACGCCTACTCCTACTCCAACGCCGATAGTAGCCCCAGCACCTACACCTACACCTACACCGGCTCCTACACCTACACCTACACCTACGCCTGCTCCTGCTCAAGAGGCTGCTCCAACCCCGGCTCCTACATTAAGAGAGTCTATTAGGGCTAGAGCTGGAGAGGTAGTAACAGGTCTTGGGATAGAGGATAGAGCTAGAGAAGAGGAAGCTAGATTAGAACTTATTCGAGAGAGCGCGCAAAGAGGTAGAGAACAGTTAGGTAGAGTCTTTGCTATAGATCCGGGAGGTCTATCTGGTGGTGCACAGAGGAAGTTTGAACTATTTGAAGCTGATGTAAGTAGGCAAAGAGTCGAGGCTCAGGTAGGTCTGACTGCTGAGAGGTCCGCTAGAGCTATAGCTAATCTGCAAGCCCTTACTGGGGCTGAAGTGTCTCTAGGTGAATTGGGAATCCAGGAGCGTGGACAGACTGAGGCTGAACGTGCAGCTAGAGAAACTGAGAGATTCAGGAGAGAAGAAGCTATAGGTAGAGTCCAGGCCGCCTCAGGGATATATGCTCCCACAGTTGCGGCAAGGGGAGTAGCTGTTGCCGAAGCTGGCCAGGAGGAGGTAGAGAGATCGGCTCTAGTTAGAGAGTTTGAGGAAAGTAGACAGTTTGATGCCCAGACAACTCAAAGGGCGGATGAGTTTTCTAGGAGCTTAAACCTTAGTACAGAAGAGTTTTATGAGGGTGTAAGACAATTTGATGCTGGAATTGCCCTAGAAGATAAGCAACTTGAAACTTCAATTCTACAGTTCAACGCCCAACTTTTTGAGGATAATAGAGTCGCTCAGGCGCAAGAGGCTCTTGCTGCGGGAGGACTTGCACTATCTGAAGCTGAGTTAGATCAGAGAGCTGTTGAATTTTCACAAAATAATAAGCTAGATGTAGCTAGATTTAGAGAAGCTCAGTCTCAGTTCAGAGCTGGAACAGCTATTACTGATAGAGAGTATGCAGAGAACGTTAGGCAGTTTAATGCTCAAATAGGTGAGACAATTAGAGCGGCGCAGGTTCAGGAGGATATTGCTAATAGGGGCGTAAATCTTGGAGAAGCTGAGCTAAAGCAAAGGTCAGATGAGTTTATTGAGACTCATGGTCTCGATACTGCACAGTTTGATTTATCTTATAAACAATATAGATCTGGACTAAGTATAGATGATAGAGATTATAAGGAGCAAGTTAGACAGTTTAATAATACCATAGACGTAGATAGGGGTAGACTCGGCCTGTCAGAAGCTGAGCTAAATGCCCAAGGAATACAATTCTCTCAGAGACTTGGTCTAGATTGGCAAGATTTTAATGAATCTATTAGACAATTCGATGAGGGTATAGAACTTCAGGATAGGGAGCGGGCTGCTCAAGTAGATCAATTTGCTCAGGAAATAGGTCTTAGAACAATTACTGAGGTAGGGCAGTTACGTATTAATCAGGGAGAACTAAACCAGAGGATTCTGGAGTTTTCTTCTACTAATAATTTGGATCTAGAGAGGTTCCGAGAAGGAGTTAGGCAGTTTGATGAAGGAATTAGGATTGAAGATGAGCAGATAGCTAATCAGGTAAATCAGTTTACAAGAGATATAGGTCTTCGGTGGTTTGGTGCAAACGCTCAGGTAAGTGTTAGCATGGCTGAGCTGGAGCAAAGAACAGAGGAGTTTGTAGCCACTAATGCACTAGATAGGGATAGATTCCTAGAGGCAATTGTACAATCTAGGGAAGGTATAAGGATTGAAGATGCACAACTAGCGGCTCGGGTGGAAGAGTTTAGAGCTGAGCTGACTGGAGATCTTACTGAGTCTGTAACCCTTGAATCTATGGGAGTTCCTGTTGATAGGTATATGAACCCTGACGGGACTGTTAAGGACTTAGACATAGTATTTAGGGTTATGGAGGGAGTACAGGAAAATTTTCTAACTAAATATGGTAGACGTCTTACTAATGAAGAGGGGCAAAGATTACTTAGAAGAGAGCCGGTAGTAGTTAATACAGATGCTTTAGGAGCTAGAGCTTCTGTACAGAGAGAGGCAGAAAGAGCAGCTTTAGTTAGGGAAGAAATAGAAAGAGCCGAAGTGACTGGAGTAATGGTTACTGAAGATATAACTTTAGAGTCTTTAGGCTTTTCTATGGACGACCCTGCTATTACAACTGGGGATCCTGCGACTATATTTGAAGAGGCGAACAGAAATTTTTTAGCTAAGCATGGTAGAGATCTTACTACAGAAGAATGGAATAGTTTAATAGGAGGAGGGGCGGTAAGAGTTGAGCAAGTCACTGAGGAACGTAGGGAGTCTGAACGAAGAGCAGAAGAAGAAGAGAGATCAGCTAGGGCTAGAGAGGATCTAGAGCTGGGTAGGCTTGGAGAAGAGGAAAGACAATTTAACGTTGGTCTTCATCAACGTCGAATTGAGTATTCTCAAGATAGAATACAAAGACAGGTTGAGTTTGCTGAAACGCTTGGATTGGATGCAAGTAAGGTTGCAGAACAAGCTAGGGAGTTTGACGAGAACTTAAGGCAGAGAGATTACGAGTTTCGTGCAGAGTATAATCGAATGGTTGGAGAGTTTGCCCAACAGGCTGGTTTATCTGTAGAGCAGTTTGAAGAGTCTAAGAGGCAGTTTAATGAAGGAATGGATCTTCAAGATGAACAGCTTGAGGAAACTATTAGGCAGTTTAATAGAAACACAGGAAATCGACAATCTGAATTTGCTAAGACTAGTATGTTGGAACAGCTCCGCTTAACTTTAGATATGGATATAGCCCAAACTGATCAGGCCCTGCAAAGAGCTAGAGAGACTGGGACTTTTATAGATCCAGACACTGGAGATACTGAAGAGACATTAACTTCCAGACAATTCTATCTGGATAAACAAAGAGCTATAGCTGCTGAGACTGGGCAGTTCAGCTCTACTATAACCCTTCAAGATGACTTTGGTATAGATCCAACAGAGTTTCTAAGTCCTGCAGGGCACATAACCGACCAGTCACGTTATACTGAAGTAATTGATACAATAAGTAGTAACTTTAATGCTCTATATGGGCGCACTCCTACTTTTATTGAGGTACAGCAATTGCTGAGGGGGGATCAAATCTCTATAGTACGTCCTACTCTAATGGGTCGAAGAATGGATCTAGATGAAGGGCAGCAGGAATTCCAAGAGATGCTACAGGAAGCTGAGTCTAAGGGGTTTTGGGTGGATGAAGGAGGGTATAGGGTAAATACTCTATCTACTAATATAGCTAATGATGCTAGGGAGATGGAGAATAAGAGAATAGAGTTAGGTCTAGGTGATCTAACAGAGAGAGCTAGGCAGTTTGATGAAACTAGAACTGCAGAGGATAATGAATTTCTCGTAGAGTCTCAGCTAAGCAGGGATCAGTTTGATGAAGCGTCTGCACAGTTTACTCTTAGTATAGAAGCTAGAGCAGATGAGTTTGCTAGTAACTTAGGGTTAGAGAGAGATAGCTTTCTACAGTCTGTTAGAGAGTTTAGAGCTGGAACTCTAGGTGTAGTAGAAGGGGCTAGAGATATATCGGCTCAGGGCTTAGACATTGATATAACATATCTTAATCAGTTGAGAAGTACAGATCCTGGTGCGACCGATCTACCTGAGTTAGAAGCTAGAATTCTAGAGGATATTAAACTAGCTTTGCCTGGAGCTACTGAAGAGCAAGTTCTGCAAGTTTCTCGTGGAGAGACTGTTACTGTAGATAGTATGGTTACTCTACAGGGTAGGCAGATGTCTGAATCGATTAGACAGTTTGACAGAGAGATGTTATTGAGACGTACGGAGGACCGGACCAGGGTATTAGATATTACTACTAGAGAAAGTATGGAAGAATTAAGGTTGGGTTTGGAGGATCGTAAATTTGAGCAGAGTAAGAAAACTTTTGAAAGGGAGATGAATAGAAGAGTAACAGAGTTTACTCAAACTCATGGTCTAAATTCAGCTCAAGCTAAAGCTATTCAAATGGATTTGTCGGGGCGCCTACAGTTGTCTCAAGATCAACTAGAGCAGGAGATTTTAGAATTTGCCGCTAGGAATCAACTCGATCTAGCAGAACTCACTGGTCAGACTGCTATTGGAGGGGTTATTACCGCAGAAGAACTAGGGGTTCCTACGGGCATAGTTATGCGAGCTGATGGAAGAGGGCATGATCTAGAAGTAATGCAGCCTAGGATTAGCGCTTTGCAGGATTCCTTTTCCGCAGCTACTGGGCAAGAGTTAAGTGCTCAGGAGGCCCTAGATTTACTTGGTGGTGGAAGTATAGAAGTAGAAGGCTTACCAACTTTAGCGGCTAGGAGCTTAGCTGCTACTATAACCTCTCAGCAGATGAGCCTAGCCGCGGACATATCTAGGGTTGCTGATGAGCACGAGCTAAATGTAAGTGCCTTTTCGCAATCTATGCTAGAGTCAGATAGAGCCTTTGATGAGGCCGTATTACAAGCTGCTATAGATAATGGGCTTGAGGAAGATAAGTTTAATCAGGCGATTACTGCCTGGCGAGCTCAAGATGTAAACTCTAAAGCTGCCCTTAGGATGAATCTGTCTAATATCACAGGGCTTATGACTGGTGAGGGAGAAATTACACCAGAGGAGCTTGGTGTTACTCAAGAGGGTATATACGAGCCTGTGCTTTCGGAGATAACTATGAAGTCTCTTGGGTTTTCTATCACTCGTGGTCTTCCTTCTATTTTTGCTGATGCACGAAGGGAGGCGGGGATTACATCAACTTCTACGCCTCTAGAAGTTCAATACGCGCATAATCAGGCCTATAATACTATTAAAGAAGCTGTTAAGCAGCAGCACAATATAATTATTAATACTAGGCAAGCCCAACTATTAGCTGGCGGAGAGTTTGGGAACCCGCCTATGAAATCTATAGAGGGTCCGCCTATACCTGGTCAAGAAGGAGAGATAAATGAAGAAGTATTTGCCGAGAAAACTAGGCAATACCAAGAAGCTTTCTTCTTAGCTACAGGTCAGGAACTATCATTTGAGCTGGCACAAGATACTCTAGCTCCCTCTTTTGATAAGAGGGCCTTGATTGACCAAGATGTGCCTGGTGTTTACAGGTCTAGCCCGTCCATTGGAATCGGTGTAACAGAGCTACCTACTATGGCTGCTAGGCAAATAGCTGGTGCTTTTGGACTACAGTTAGATCAATTTAACACTGCTAAAGACCAGTTTGATGCAAACTTTGAGCAGCAAGTTAATCAAATTGCTAGAAGTTTTGAGATGGACGAGGAGAATCATGAATTAGCTTATGCCTCAGTGCAGTTATCTAATTTAACAAAGGAACGATTGACAAACGACCTAATGGATCAGTACGGAGATACACTCGATCGTAATGAGGCAGGAGTCCTTATAAACCTACTTAATGGAGGCTCTATGGGTTGGGCTCCAGAGAAATCAGGAGGTATATGGCAAGCTTTATCTACTGTAGGATTGGGTATTGCGGGCAGCTTCCTTGGACCTGCAGGAGCCGCGGCTGGAACCGCTGTGGCTGAAAAACTATTCTAGGGCCAATAAGGAGTTATATAAATGGGAAGAGGTAGAATTGACTGGAGTGTTCCAGCGCAAGCTTTTCTAGGTGCTTATAGAGAGAGCGGAAATAAGTTTCTAGACTTTAGGCTTACTCAGGAGGAGCAACGTAAGACTTCGGATAGAGCTGCGGCTAAGGCTATAACGAATCAAATGAAGAGTATACACGGGGATGGTTATACCCCTAGTGATGTAACTGCTGCCACAGAGTTTGGCCGTAGCAAGATGGCTGAGCTGCTAAGTCCAGAGGCACGAAAAATAGTAGAGAGATACATAGACAATTTAGGAGTTGTAGGACAGAGAACGGCCGCAGGTAAACGTAGGACGTATGAAAGTGGTACTAGGTTACGCTCTGAGGGGCTAGAAAGCCTGATGGCCAAAACGCCTGTTACGGGTGAAGGCTTCTTAGCAAGAGCTGAGGGAGCTGAGGGGATAAGACTAAGCCAACTAGAAGCAAAGGAGGCATTTACTCCTTATGCTGGAGCCACGCAAGCTGAAGGAGTCCTGCCGTTTGTGGGAGAGAGAGCCGGGGCTCTACGTACAGGCAGTGTGGAGATGGCTGATGCACTGGAAGGATTTCCTTGGCCCTTCAAAGAATTTAAGTTAGAAGATTCAGAAAATCTAGAGAGAATATACACAAGGAGTGGAGGTTTACCGGGTGGTTTTTCTTCTTGGTTGGCTGATATAAATAGGATAAATAAAAACAGTAGTGAAGCAAAGATCCTAGACTTTATTAATAGGCGAGAGGGGAATTTAGAGCTTGCAGCTAAATCTGGTTGGATTGATCCTGCATATATGAGTGCTAATATAGCAGAAGGCTACAATAGTTTGCTTATAGAAAGAGAAAGAACTAAATCTAATGCAGCTGAAAGTGCTGATTATTCAACACTGCTAAATAGTTTAGGGAAGGCTAGACAAAACAAAAACATAGGTCTTGCTCAACACGCTCTAGATATATATGGTAGAGACACTGGAAACAAACAAAGTAATTTGGCTAAGCAAGCTCTAATTACGACTCTAACCCCAGGCCTACCAAACATAGTTCATATGGATGCCGATAAAAGCTATGAATCTTATATGCGTCAAGTAATGATGTCTTTATTGAGAGGAGACATAAAGGGAAAGTTTAATGAAGATACTAACGAGTACGAAGCCCCTAACGTTAATGCAGTTTATCAGAGCGCCCGTGAATTATATAACACTTTTAATCCAGGGCAGCAAGTATCTACTACAATAGGTAGAGCAAGATCAGCAGAGACGTATATGAATTTGGCTAGCAGTATAGAAAACAGATTAGATAAGTTTCAGAGCATGGATGATAAGGTAGCGTATGCCTCTAAGGTGAGAGAAGGCCTTAATGCATCAGACCCTAACTTTTTAATTGGTATTAGGAACCAAATAGGGACGTTACCAAAAGAAGTTTCTGTGGCTTTATTTGGTGAGGCTCAGCTGTCCCCATTTATATCCAGGCAGGAGGGTGATCCTGGCACAGCATCCAATCAATTAGGACCAGCACCAGCTCTGCAAGGACCTTGGCCACAAGGCACTGATCAATCTACTGCTGTTGGTAGTACCGCCGCGGCTCAAGCTCCCCCTGTTGGACAGCCAGTAGAAGAACAAGACGACAGATCATTTGGGTATAGTCTAGGCGCGGGAGCGGCGGAACTTGCTAGAGAGGCTGTTACACCAGGCGGCATGTGGCCTCCACCTTCGATGTCTAATATTGGAGATGCTGTAGCTAGAGGCTCGAATGCGCTCGTAAGATTTGGCTCAGATGTAATAGAAGGAGCTTCTGGAGTAAATCCTAGGGAGGTATTAAGGGAAGAGGAAAGAAAGGCGAGGGACTTCTGGGTAGGAGGAACAGACAAAGTTTTAGAGGGGGCTAGCCTTATAAGATATGAAGAGATGAGGAAGCTTAATGAACTAGGCTACTCTAAGGACGATCTTGAAGTTCTCTCTTACAGAGAGATTAAGGATATTCTACAAAACAAAGTTCCTAGGCCTTCAGACTTTCAGACCTCTCAGCCAAAGGGATTCTTAGAGCGTTCAAGAGAGGTAGTTGAGCCTCTTATTACAAGCGCAGTAAGTAGTTTACAACAACCAGAAGTTGGGCCACAGGACTTAGGCTGGCCTCCTTTACAAGTACGTCTGAGGCTACAAGAACTAGGTTATAATATAGAGCATATAAGGAGTCTCTCCCCCGAGGAGATTAGTGCTATTGTAGAGAAAAGCATACCTGCGCCTCAAGCTAGGTAAGGGCACCTAATATGAATAACCAAAGAGACCCACTAGAAGAAGCTTATAGAATAATAAATGGGGACTTTAAACCAGCCTCAAATCTGGAAGATGCACACAATATAATAAACAATGTTTCCGCTCCTACCCACTTTGAGTTCTTACGTTCAGGCGCATCGAACACAGACACCCGTAGCTCTAGGCAGTATAGAACCTCCTTAAAGATGGACCCTAGGCAGAGAGCTGCTGAGCAGGCGGCTAGAACAGAGGTATCTAATAGTCTAAAATCCTTTAGGGAAACTGGAGTCTTAGATGAATTCAGGGACTATGAACGTAGAGAAGGAAAAACTCTAGCGGGATCTGAGTGGCTAGGAAGTATAGATACTACTTTTGAGGATCTACTATCTCCAGCCTTTGATCTTCTACAAGCAAGCCAATTTGCAACAACTGGATTTGTTCAGGAGCTACTTAGAACTAACTCTGCTTATGAAGCCTTTAAGCAAGCAGGCGTAGAGTTCTCTAACGCTATGCCAGGCTTAGAATCAAGCGAGGCGAGGAGGCCTTCTTGGGGGGATATACTAGATCCAGAGGGAGATGATCCTTGGGTCTCAGCTGTTGGAGGCTTTGCTTTAGATGTATTGCTGGATCCATTAAACTTATTACCTGGAGGTTTTATACTCAAAGGCATAAGTAAAATCCCTATGGCTTCTAAAGGCGCTCAACTATTTACCAAGTCTCGACCAGGCACAATCCTTAGACAAAAATTTGTAGCCGATGCTGATCTTAAAGATTTAGGTGAGCCCGGAGAGGCGCTTATACAAGTACGTAAAGAATTTGAGCAGAACGATATAGATACTGCCTTCCATGTAGTAGAGGCCGCAAATAAGCAGTTTGCTAATTCTACTCCGCACGAGAGAATGTTATTACGGGCCTACTTCGATCAACCTCAAATCTTAGAGCAACAACTTAAAAGAATAGTTGATGCTGGTGGGCCTATACAAGCAGACCGTATTCCTAGTATCCTTAAAACAAGGGACATAATAGCCGAGCAAAATGAAAGATTATGGACGTCCTCTGTTCTAGAAGGTTGGTTTGATTCTGCTGCTTTTAGAGAAAACTATATATATGAAGGCACACCTTCTAGGTTTAGTAATAGAGCTTTAGATAAACAAGGACGCCATTCTACTCCATCAGTTAGAGGAACACCTAAAGATCCTTCCTTCGGTAAGGCTAGAAAACATAAGGACATGACTACCGAAGATCGCATAACAAAAATTATGGAAGAGAATGGTATACCTATAGAGTTAGATATAGCAGCTACTCAAGTAGCTAGAACTTTAGAGCAAGCTAGAATTAGTAACTCTCGTGAATTCATTAAGGCCGTAGTAAGCAACCCAAAAATATCTGCAAAAGTTGTTGACGTTTTGCCTAATGGAAAGCCTCTTTGGTCCAATGATAAAATGTGGAAAGAGTTCAAGAACGACATAGAGAATACTCCAGGCTATAGTATATTAACGATCAAGCAGCATGTGCTAAAGAAGAAAGAATGGGTATCTGATCCTACACATGTTCCTGCTAAGGGAGAAGCTATAAGGAAAATAAGAAAGACTTTAACCCCAAAAGAAATACTATCTGGAGAAGCACTAGCTAAGACTAAAAAAAGAACCGTTGCTGCGTATGTACTCCCTACAGAAATAGTAGATGAAGTTAATCGTATGGAGAAACTTTGGTCTAGCGGGGATGAAATAACTAAACTCGTTAATACTGTGGAGAAGGCTACTAGTATTTGGAGAGGGTTAGCCACATTATCTACAGGGTTCCACGTGAGAAATTATACAGGCATGCTCTCACAAAACTGGCTTGCTGGAGTAGGGACAGATTATAAAAAGTGGTTAAAGGGAGACTTTCCAGTACCAGGGCAATTCTTGCATAGACATATACAAGCCTTAAAGCTTCAGGTTATGGACCAAGGGCCTGGTGCACTACCTAAGAGAATGCAAAAAGCCTTGAAGCTTCTAGGGGTTGAAGACTTAAATAAAGTAAAAATAGATGTTAAGTATGAGGGAAAGAATATATCCGCAGAAAAAGTCCTAGCTATGGGTAGAAAGGAAGGTGTCCCTCAGAGCGCTACTAGGTTAGAGAACTTACCTGAAGATTTTGAGGGCCAGTTCTTAACTAAATTTGAAAGGGCTTTAGGAAAGAAACCGGCTAAACTAGGCCCAGAAGCAGACATAACTCCAGTAACTAGAATGCTTTTAGAAGCTGAGCCTGGGGAGTCTTTTACTACTAGAGCTATCAAATGGTTTGGTATTCAAAACCCAGTACTTAAAACTAATAGAGCCCTAGGACAAATAGTAGAAAACAATGGTAGGTGGGCGCTGTTCCTAGATAGACTTATGAAGGGAGAAACTGCACAGAAAGCTAAGGCGGCTACTACTACCTGGCACTATGACTATAGGAATATAACGGAATGGGAAAAGAAGGTTATGAGAAACATCCTTCCTTTCTACGCTTGGATGAGGTTCAATACTCCTAGACAGTTTCACGCTTTAATGAACAATCCAGGAAAGTATGCAAAGCTACCTAAGCTTAAAGACGCTATAGAAAGACTCTCGCCTGACTGGGATGACATTCCAACACCTGATTACTTTGAAGAGATTCATGCTATCCAGACTGGCCGAGTTCGTAATGATAAGCCTTTATACTTAAGACCTGATCTTCCAGTACTAGATATTAATAGAGTAAACTTTAAGGATGTTATGTCTAATCTAACTCCTCTTCTCAAAGCACCTTTTGAGTCTGTGTCAAGAGAAGGATATAGTATATTCCTAGGCGGGAGTCAGGCGAGCTATCCAAGCCAGGTGTCTAAAGAAATTCCTTGGCTTTCTAAGAAAGCTCAGTTCGCTCTGGAGACAGCACTTCCCCCTGTCGGCAAGTATTATACTAGACCTACCAGAGCCGCTGAACGTGGAGAGCTGCCAGAATGGGCAGCCTCTGAATTTTTAGGGATTAAAATGATGGCCGTAGATACACGTAGAGTTACCAGAGGTAAAACTTTCAAGACTCGAAAGCTCGCTAGAGAGTTCAAACGTAAGCTTCGAGATGAAGGTAGAATGTCTGCACAAAGTGGCAATATAAACATTTTGAACTTTCTATCTAAGTAGCCAAACTTTAACTAGGTTGAAAATTTCAACTAAGTGGTCTACAAAGCCCCTGCTTCGGTAAGTATAGACTTTATAGCCTCTGGATCTTTGAAGTGAGTTATAGGACTAGATGTAGGAACAGCCTGGACATGAGGCAAGTCTATAAAATCTGTCCTTTCTCCTCCCCAAGTTAGGCCTACGTAGCTAGCTATAGCTCCATAGACTGGCCACTCAGGAGCTGTCTCTTCCCATATAGCTGTGCCGTTTACTATTGGAACGCTGTCAGCAGCAAGAAGGTACTGATGCCAGGACTCTCCTGGGCCTGCTTTAGTAAGATGCTTAGTGCCGGCAGGAGTTGTTTGGGGGCCTACAGATTCTAGTATATCTGCTAGGAACGTAAGGTTTCTATCCTTAAACGTTTGCATAGTGTGATGGATTTCTTTTATGCCTCTGGTCATTCTATAGTTCTTAGCTTGCTCCTCGCAGGTACGTAGTACACAGTAGGTATTTATCTCCATACCTTGGTCTAGAGAGATTCTCTGTAGCTCTGATAGTTTGATATGGAAATCTATAATTAAAGACTGGGCCTGCTTCATTTCGAGTCCTCCTTTGGTCCTCTATAATGTAAGCGTTTGTTTATTACATCTATCTGTACATACCCCATTTGCTCTATGCTGGATATAGCTTCGCCGAGCTGGAGCTGACTAGCGTCGTTGAAGAAGACTTGAGCAAGTTCAGACATCTCTATACTACCTCGCTCTTTGAGCATACGAAGAAGGCGGATCTGCAGACCGGCTAGAGGATTGGTACCAATGCCTGCGAATACATTCGGCATCTTAATCTCTGCATTCTCTAAAGCATTTATAGCGTAGCTTAGATCCTCTCCGGTTATGATCTTGCTATCTCCTCGAGCGGCTGAGTAGATTAGAGCTAGTTTGAATATATGTGTAGGCCTGCGTTGGATATAGTAGTCTAGCCTGGGCTCAGTGAAGAGCTGCTGAGTTTCGCTAGTATGACGCCAGTTGACATATAGATCTTCAAATGTGTCGTCTACCATAAACTCTCCATGAAGGCTGCGTATGTCTCCTAGGTCTAGGGAGAGCTCTTTACCCAAAGCCAGTTGCTCGTTCGAGATGTCAGGTTTGATTATCACCTTCTCTTTATCTTCTTCAAATATAAACACTACACGCGAAGTGAAGCCTGAGCCTACGGCTCCCTCTGGTAGAGCTACTTGAAGCTGGCCAGGTGTAGTAGCGCCAAGTAAGTTAGCCCATACATTAGGTATCTCTTCACGTCCTCGTTGGATAGTATCATACACGTACCTCTCTTCACAATCAAACCACTTGCATAGCATAGAGAGTAATTCTTTGGACTCATAGCCTAGAAAAACTGTGAGCTCTGTACTATATATTGTAATAGAAGCATGATGGGTCATACCCTTTCCGTCTGGAGAAGCCTCACCCGCCGCGTTTTGCTTAAGGGATTGTACTAGCTTCTGTCTGCTAGATTCATCTGCCGAGACTTCTACACCTATGGCATTAAGGAACTGCTTGCCTTCCCGCATAGCTGTGCCCTTGCGTGCTGCTGGAGGGCCTACTAGAACTATGTACATGTTTGGATAGAAGGTTTCCCTGCCCCACTTCAGATAGCATTTGCGCTGCAGTACAGAGGCTATAGTAGATATGGCTACCCATTTTCTATAACTAACTCTAGGCTCTGTATTATCTGTATAGTCAAGGAACCCATCTATCCAATTATGAACTCGCCTGTTCAAGATGAGTCTCCAGTTCTTCGGCTAGATAGGAAATGTTGGAGTCGGATAAGTCTGTGTCTTTAGCTTTCCATTCTATCATCTTCTCCTCGTCTAAGTTCACTCCTATCTTTGTGTCTACTGGAATGGAGAAAGACCTGCCTCGTATCGTGAGAGGGGTTTCAAGCTGCTTCTTAACCTGCTTAAAGATCTCAATTATTCTCTCATATCCAGAAGATATAGGTATCCAGTACCAAACGCTATCATGGACTGTGTTAACAAACTCTACCTCTGGAAACAACTCTTGGTTGTAGTATATATACTTAACCCCATCGTTGTTCATTTTAGTTGCGACAGCACTTTGGGGCCTGTAGTTGTAAGCCTTCTCAAATAAGCCCGGGCCCCATTGGTCTAGGAACCTGCGAGAGCGGCCGTAATAATTAACTAGAATTCTATTACGTTTAGCCAACTCATCTCGTATAGCTGCGTGACCCTCTTTGATGCTCGAGTATACAGTGTGGTATCTATTCCATATCCACTTACCCTGCTCATAGTCTAGCTCGTACTGGATTATAAAGTTGTCTATGCCTAGTCCGTAGTTGAGACCATGATTAGCTTTCTTACCATCCTGCCTAATCTCTGGAGTACATTTATCTATAGGAACACTATGCACTAAACATCCTGTAAGTGTATGTATGTCCACCCCTTCTTCAAGGGCCTCAATCATCTTAAGTTCACCAACTTCGTAGGCTACATATCTATTCTCCGCTTGGGCTAGGTCCTGGCATACCAGCACTCCGCCGGGATCAGACGCAAACATTTTCAGTACGTCATGTGGGATGTTTTGAAAGTTGCTACCAGTTCCCCAGATAGTTTTAGAAGAAGATATACGTTCCTGCTTAGTTCCTACAGGATTATAAGAACACCTAAACCTGTTGTCTGTGTCTAGATTAACCTCTAGGTATGTTCCCTTACGTTTCTCTTCTCTTCTTATCTCTAGTATAATCCTAGCTTCTTCTAGACCATGTGAGGCTATACGGGAAAGAGCCTTCTCATCTACAGTAGGCGTACTACCACCCTGCTTACGGCGCTTGGTGTATGGCTTCAGGCCTTTCACTACATAGAAGTAATTCAACAACTGAGGATTGCTGTTAATGTTTAGTTGTGGGCCTACTATATCTTTAAGGTCTTTATACAAACTCTCCAACCTAATCGTACACTCTTCTGCCTCACGCTTCATAGCAGCTGTATCTACAGGCAGCCCTCTATCTCCAGCGTACACCAACGGATGGACCAAATCTCGCTTGTCTATATACGTATTCCAGTTCCCAATAGTCTTGAGCTCCTTGGTCTGCTTAGGGAATATTTCAAGCAGTGTAGCTGCATCCATAGCATTGTATCTACGGAAAGAGTCCTCGTCTGAGAAAGGATTCTTTATCCATTCTTTCCCATCGTCCTTATAGTAAGGCTCTCCGTCGCAGTACACAGAGACTAAGAAGTCTAGACCTTTAGGAAAATCTGGAAATAGAATAGCAGCGGCCAGCATAGTATCATGTATAGGCCTTACATGTATACCATACTCTCTATACATAAACGTGCAATCAAAGGACAGGTTCTGCCCTACCTTATGCACTTTTTCATCTTCTAGCAGCTTCGCTATTAACCTCATAATCTCTGCCTCTTCATCAGGAAGCCATACATCTTTGGCTCCATCTACAAAAGGAATACACATAGCCAGATCTGGATTGATGGCGAAGGCTATGTGAGACAGAGACTTACCTCTAGTTTCTATGTCATAGGCTATGGCTTCAGCCTTAGAACACTCCTGCAAAAAAGCCCTTACTGTAGCTATAGTAGGACTAACAGTAATGCTTCTATTCCTCAGCCTAATATCAGGGAACTCACACTCTTTCTTAACTCTAATCAGATCATATACTATAAAGTGTCCGGATAGATAGTTAGCCCCAAAGGCTTTCAATGTAGCACTAGGATGTATAGTAGGAATCACCTTCCGTCCAGGAAGCAGCGTGCTCTCAAGAATAGAGCCTCTCCATTTAGTGATACCTACCCTTCCTGTCAAAGCCCACATTGATATGTTTCCTAATGGAACTAGTATATTCGCACTAGTGTTCATAAGCCTAGACTTGAGAGCTTCTACTTGTTCCAAGACTATCTCTGTAGGCTTTACGTTCTTAGTCCCCATCTTAATGTATGGGGTTAGATCATCTCCTTCCGGGAAGAATTGACACACGTTGTCTAGTCTACATGTGTCGCGGTTTATTCCAGCCGAGGCGCAGAACTTAGTGAGCTGTCGCCCTGCCGGACCTATGAACGCACCTCCTCGTGACGACTCTTCTGCACCTGGAGCCTGCCCTATAAAGGCTATCTTAGTATCTTCAGGCCCTGCAGTATATGGAGCGTAGATCATTCTTATTCTCCTTTGGTGAAAATTTCAACTAAGTGGTTTCAGCATAGCTTGTGAACTTATCTCCTTTCTTATTAACGACTCGGTTGACGTAGGCGTTTCTATACTTGTCGTCTGCGTCTAAGTCGAAGCCAAATCCTCTCATGCCTACGTTAGCCGCAGCGAGGAGAGTGTTGCCACTGCCTAAGAATGGGACCATTATCTGGCCGCCTGGGACTACGAAGGTGGTTAGTATATCCTCCATCATTTCTATAGGACGTTCTGTGGGATGGACTTTGGTACTGGGAGGAGCTGGATGATACAGGAACAGGTTGTTTCTACCTTGCTTACGTAGGACTTCTTTGCCCTTACGGGCATACAGAAAGCACTCTACTACACCAGCTAGGCGTGTCTCTGGAGAGCGAGTTTGGCCTTGGGTAGGCTTCACCCAAAAGCCTGGGATATGGCACACTGAAAAGCCTACGCGCTCGAGGGCTGCACGCACCTCTGGATACCATTGGAAGCCGAACCAACAGATGACCCAACCGCTAGACATTAGGACACGGTAGGATTCTGTGAAGACTGTCTCAAGGAATAGAGGGTAGTCTTCTGGAGCTATGTCTGTATAACCTTCTGTGATTATAGACTCTGCCTCCTTGATACCCTGTAGGTTTATGGCATAGGGAGGATCTATCTCTATAACATTACACCCTGCATCGGGAACATCAGAGACTAGGTCAAAGAAGTCTCCTCTAGCATATGAGTTACATAGTCTGCGCTTTACACTCTCTGCATTAGATAGACTTTCTTCGGCCTCAAAGGCTTCAGCGGAGCGGGCCTCTTCGGCGTTACGGGTTATCTTGTACAACATACGTTTAGCTTCTGAGGCGTTCTTAGCTTGGGCTAGTTCGGGGTGGTTATCTAGAGCATTGGCCAGGGAGATGTCTTTAGACACACCAGACTTTTCTTTGTAGCCTATGAGCTTAGCTGTGTCTTCTAGGCTATGCCCTCGCTTCTCTTCCCCTGTCCCACCTGAGACAGCTATGCCGTGCTGAGAAGTTTTGAGAGCGTGGATCTCTCTAGTTAGCTTGGCCTTGTCAGACCAGTCTAGATCCATGCGGTGGATGTTTTCGAATAGTTCTATTTCTTTACGGTCTAGATCTGAAATAGTTTTGGGGAATATACGAACTGGAAGCGGACGTATCTGGGACAGGACTGCAGCGGAGTATCTACGGCCACCAGCAAGCAAGAGGAATTTTTCGGGGTCCTCTGTGGCTTGAACAGCTAGGGGCTGAATGACTCCTTTCTCTTTCATAGACTCAGCAAGAACATCTAGGTCTTGGTATTTCTCTCTAGCTCTATTCTCTAGAATGATCTGAGTTGGGTCTATGTTGGCGAAGGTTGCTTCTGCTATCTCTGTCCACTCGGGCTCTTCAGATAATGAAGACAAACCTTGACTATGGTAATCGGTTAGGTCTACACTCTGAGACTCTTCATCCGCTAATTCTTCAGCCATTAGTATCCTGTAGTGTGGTTAGTAGCTCTTGCATTTGTTCAATGGATAACTCTTGAACCATACGTTGAGCTGGTTTGTCCTTGGGTTTAGGCTTAGAGCTAGAGTTAGCTTTAGACTTATGAAGCTTGGCTCTATAGAGAATGCTCTCTCTACGCTTAGTACGTATACGTATTATGTATTCAATTAGAGCCTCACTTTCTAAAAGTAATATACTTAGCTTGTTGGTTTCTAGGTCTGACATCTTATAGCCACCTTATATATGGGGAGGATCTATGTATCCTTCTGACTAAGCATTACAAACTCATTTATATTCCAGGTCTTAGTTACTAAAGAAGATAGTGTGCTTACTCTATCATGCTGGAGTTTGTAGGCTAGGCCTTCTATAAGAGCCTTATAGATATACTTACGCGAGCCATGAGGAAGATGGGCGTGTAGAATCTCAGCTGTTTCATCTGATATATCAAAAGTTAGACGCATACTATTTATCTATAAGGTTTAATGGGCCAGGTGAGGTCCTCTACCCTGTTGCCCACTCAAGGACGGTCCTCGAAATAGACACCTATCCTCACCTGGCCACATATAGGTTACCTAATCTACTGTATATAATGTGTAAGAAACTGTTATCTCTTCACCTTCTCTTACTGCTTTGTTAGTTTGTATTGCCATAGTGGAGCTTAATTCTCCTTCTGAAAGCGGGAGAAACCAAGTCCCAAGTACCTTAACCTTAATACAGTTTGGTTTGTTAGAGTGATTGATGAAGCCACCCAAAGGTGTGCGTATGTATCCATCTTTATAACAGCCTGTATTGCTCTTGTCTTTCACATGGCTAATTCCTAAGATTGTATCTTTAGGGATACTCCTCCTAGCAAAAACCCCTAAGCCATGGATGTCTGACTTTCTTATTGTAAGGTCACTTAGTAAAGCCTTATACATAATCTTTGCGTCTGCCTTTGGGCCCGCCCTATTCATCCTAGATCTCCCCGTTCTGATCCAGGACCCCTGTTTGAATAGAGCGGGCCTTAGACTTACTTGGCCTGTATGTACCTCCGGACGAAGTTCCTCATCTTACCTGGGTTCAGGTCATCCTCGCCCTCTCCCATGAGGCACCATCCAGAGTTACCAGTCATGTCCTCAACTTCACATGGCATGGAGATGCTAAAGCAGGCGCATACATCCTTGATGCGATTGACTGACTTTACGTAGGCCTTCTCATCCACATCCTTCCACTCGTCATTCGGCACTGGGAGCCAAATGCGTATATCGTCCACACCGATCTGCTCACTAGCCAGGACCAGTGCGAGATTGTGAGTGGCAGGAGACTGACTCTTGCTCTCAGTCAGCTCGGCTCGGATTATCTCCAGCTTCGCTTCCTGGTTGTCGGGCAAGGTTCCGAACTCCATACTGTCATTCAGGTTCACGTCTAAAAGGCTCATCTTTTTCCTTCCTTGAGGTAAGAGTATGAACTAGCTTAAGTTACTTCGTTCGCTCTTCCAGCGCGAGAGTAGGGTTAAGGATAGTATCCTTATCTGTGTAAGAATCTGGAGCCGCTTTGGCTTTCTTCATCATAGCTCTAACGTCTGGCTCCTCCATCATCTCGAAAGCTCTACCGCCAATACGAGACTTAGCTGCATACCTCCCATCCATTTTAGTCTGGCATCGGTACTCCAACCCTCGAGAAGTTTCCTTCACACGCATGATGTAACACTCGTCGAACGGAATAGGTATCTTCTTAGCTAACTTCCCATACATAAGAGGACCGGACTCTATAGCGCCGGTGTATTCATCCTTCTCAAATCCTAGGTGAGCTGTTACTAGGACGTTACACTTCAGCGCCATTATCCAGCCTATCCAATCCACAGCGGTGAGCTGCTGGACTAGGTAGTCTTGTAGTTGTGGATTCTTCCCAGTCCTGGATCCTTTAGAGCCGCCTCTTCGTATGATCTCATACATTAAACTCTCGCTCCACCTAGACGCTGAGTCCAGTACGTATGTTCCTAGATAATCAAAGAAGCCTTCATCTTTACGTTCCTTCATCTCTCGCTCCCAGTCCTTGAAAGCAAAAGGTTCCTTCCAACTATCTGCTTCCCACTTAGTCTCACAGAGAATATCTCCAGAGTCTATTTGTGGTTTGAGTGCCTCGGTCTTAGTACCCCCTGGATCAAATGAGTCTATGAATAATGGTTTGGGGCAGGTTAAAGCCAAAGATGTTTTGCCGGAGCCAGAGTCTCCTAAGACTAAGGCATTAAAGTATGTGCTTTGGCTCTCTGCATACTTATCCCTTACTTCCTCTGCGCGTTTCTGAACCTTGAGGAACTTATCAGACTGAGCCATGCTCGCCCTCCTGTGTGTTAGGCTCCAGAAAATCTAAGCAGTACCTCCTCAACATATGCGCTGCTGTCTCCTTGTCTGCATAAGGACCGTACTTCTCGGTACCAGTTTCATCCCAGAAGTGCCATCCATCTTCCTCTTCTATTAGATGTTTATCCCTCATAGCTCAATCACCTCACGCGCAGCAGGCTGATTACGAGGATCCCAATGCTCTACCTTGTACCCAGTAGGTACCTCATCTATGTGCTGCAGGGGGTTAGTCCACACGGAGCAGTAGTCCAGGAACGGACACTGACCGTAGTCAGAGCAGGACTCTGTGTTCTTCTGGAATGCTGTCATGGTAGGATCGTTGTCTGAAGCTGACTGTAAGTCTAGGTGATCCTGTTCTATCCTATCCACCCAGAAGTTTACTTCCTCAAGCCAGCTCTGCATTTGCTCTAGAGATCTTCTCGAAGGAACTCTATGGAATTCATTGTCCTTTGCGTTAGCATAGAGCTCACCAGACTTCTTACGTTTAGGCTCATTATGGAAGAAAGCTCCGTTAATGAGGACTCCCCATACCTCTTCAGGATCGAATATGGAACAGAGGACATGCTGGTAGGTGCCAGTCTGCATCTTCTGACGCCACTGTGCTGCCCAAGAGGTAGAGAAATACTTCCCTGTCTTATGCTCAAGAGAGAAGTAACCCTGCTTGCCTTGGCATATGGAGTCTGTCTTGAAGTATAGTAGTCTATCGGGCTGGATCTGAACCGAGCCCGAGACTTCTATATGTAGGACTTTGAACTGCTCTAGATCCTGAGCATACTGCACACAGTACTGAGCTAGGCCACGTAGTACATTAGCAGGATTCTTGGGAGCATTGACGTCATCCATATCAGAACCAAAGTGTTCCCGGTAATGCTGGAAGAATAAATCAAAGCCCTCAGTTATTGCATCCGCATTGTAGCCTCGCTCTAGTAATACTTCCATAGCTTTGTGCCAAGCTGTGCCAAATTCTAGGTGGATCGAGGGCTCTTCTGGAGCCCACCCTAGAATGTGGCGAAAGAAGTACTTACGTGGACAGTGCATATACTCCTGGATCTTGGAGGAGTCTAGCACTGTATGGAGTTCTTCAGACTCTATCATCTTTTCTCACCTTTCCTAGGTTAAGTCTATGGTGTGTGTACCTATCGCTACCGTCTTGTTCATACCTCCAGATGAGCAAATTTAGGCAGCTGTGAACGGAAGCAAACTCCGAACAGGCAATAGCATTCATTATACTAGGGCCCGATTGGAGAATGAAGTCGTTTTTAGTGGATGTATTTAGATGCTTCTTGAACGTCCTAAGCATAGAAGTCAGATTAAATTTATCTATCATACCCTCGGACATGACTACTAACTCTCCAAAGCGTTTAGCATCGGAGTAGTCATGGCCTGAATTGTTTACTATGAATACTTTGTCTGTCATAGCATATAGTTACCACTCCCTGAGTGTAGATTCTAGAGACTCTATCCCACTCTTGCAAGCACTTATCTCTTCAGGCCTAAGCACTGAAGAGTGTGTACTAAGGAAGTTTTCTAAGTTCGCCTTGAACCCAGACACCCTCCACTTCGCCGCGTTGCGCTGCTGATCGAAGGATACGTAAGAGCCCTTCTTCCTTCGGCTTTTACTCATCTCTTTAGCTCCCACCGTTTAGGGAGAGAATAGATAAGGACTTTCCCTATCTACTCTCCCCCCTATAGGTCGCTACTCAGAGAGGTCTGTAGCAGCACCAAGCTGTGCAAGCCTGGCTTCGAGCTTTTCGCGGAGATCATCCTTAGAGATCTCACCAGATGCCAACTGAGAAGCAAGCTGCTCGATAGGATCAAGAGCGATCTTCGTGCGAGTGATCACGCCTGGAGTGAAGCCCTGACCTGCGGCGATAGCCTCTTCGTTAGAGCCACCCTTGTCCATGACCTGGCGCACCTTAGCCTGGCACTTGATCACGGCCTGAGCACAGAAGATGCTGTGCACTACATCTTCTCCGTAAAGCTCCGAGCTCTCCTGGAGGGTATCTCCAAAAGTCTTCTCGAACTCAACTTCCCTATCCGCCTTGGGTGAACGGACCTGGATAATCCCAGTTTCTTTTGCCTTCTTGTTATTCTCGGACATTTCTATAAACTCCAATGTATATGGTTTAGTATAGGAGAGATTCCTATACTCTGACTATGTAGTGCTACTACCCTCCTCCTTATCACCTCCCTCCTGAGGGGCTTGAGGCTGTCTCCAATTAGGATGAGAGTTTATGATAGCTCTCAGCTCATCCATTTCCTTAACTGAATACATGATAGCTCTGGCTAGTCTAGACTCTATGCTCTTCAAGTCCTGTGCAGTCTGACTAAGTATAGCCAAGCGCTGACCGAGTCTAGACAACCTAGTATGAGGATTAATCTCGATAATCTTAAGTATATTCTTAGCTGTCTTAGATCCTATGAGGTCTGACTCTACAGCTATAGAGATTATGTTCTCTAAAGCTTTGAGAGAAGCTTTCTCTACATCTTTAGGATCCCACTTTAGAGGAGATTCTAAACTAGCCTCCATATCCTCTAAGTTCCTCGGCATCTTTTAACTCCTTATATATGTCCCAAGGCTGGTTCTAACATAGAGTTCTGGAATCCTATGCGTCACCACTTAATGCCTAAGGTCCTGGAGACCAACGGACCTTTTAGCGCAGCCTTTGAGGAGTAAACTGCTCCTTGGGATAACTACTATATACCTTCATGAGTTGGTCTCCAACAACTCTTTAACGCATTCAATCTTACATAGTACAATATAAACAATAAATTAGCAGTTGTCAAGTAAAAAATTCTAAGGAGATTCGTTGTCCACTTCTAGTTGTGCCCCTTCTATCAATCCCTCCGCGATAGAATGCCAGTCTACTTCTGCTAGAGCTGCGCTTAGTATATCTGAAGCGAAACCACTTAGCTTAGGCAAGGGCTCTCTGTGCTTCTTCCATAACTTACGGGCTAGATCACTAGTACGAAAGGCTGATTTACTATCCTCAAGAGCTTCTCTCGCCTGTTCAGCCCAGTAATTATACTGACTCTCATCATTGCGCATCCATAGATTAATAACCCAAGTCTCATAGTTCGTCCATCCATTATACATCTTCATCCTCTATGTGAGTTGAGGGATCCTTTGCCCCCTTGCTTGATTTTTTCAACGGAGGAGGGATTGAGACACTTGTCTTCATACGTATGTGCGTAAGGCCTGAGAGCAAATCCGACTCTGTATGATCGCGCAGATCGGGATTCTTGAGAGAGCGTGGGCCTCTGTGTTTGATAGACATGGTGAGTCTCCTATTCCTCTGTGGGTTCCATCATGGTGAGAATCTCTGTGACCCGGTCTTGTTCAGAATGGTCTGTGGCTAGGTTTTCTTTTTGCATAGCAGTTAGTAAGCCTTTAGATCTGGGTCCTTTGAACTGAACTGTTGAGAAGTTTAGTTCGTTCAGAATAGACAGAGCTGACTCGGTAGATGGGAGCTGCTTCATGTTATGTTGGTGGAGGTATAGTTCGCACAGCGCTCGGACTATACGAGAGTATTTCCCATCTAGTTCTACGCCTGCTTGGGATAGGTGTAAGGCTATAGCTGCTACTTCTTTAGCTGATACGTAGGACTGTAAGTTTAAGTTGTTGGTTGCGCTCATTTAGTCGTCTTCCTTTCTCTTTACAGGCATTAGAAGACCTACGGGTTCGTTGTCTCGGTATAGTACTACAGCGTTGTTGTGGGTCTCTGGATCAATCTTGGCTGAGTCAAACTTTAGATGGCTCCAGCACAGAGCGAGGTACTTAACGTCTACGAGGGTAATGTATTTCGGGTCTGATTCGCTGGAGAGCTGAGCACAAACCGTATGCTTAGCCGCGGAGTAATAGTTTAGAAAAACTTTTGGCAGTAGAGAGACTGGCTCTGTGGCTTTCTCTACGTTGCCGTAGAATAAGTTGTCGCAAGTTTCGTGCGTGACTGTACGGGGAGATCTATCTTTGAAAGCGTCTAAGTAATCAGATTGTCCTTTGCTTATCCAGTTCTGGAGTTTCTCAATCCGGGCCTTGGTTGATACCATCTTATCCGTAATGAACATATACTTACCATCGGTAATGTATTTGTTCCCTTTGCAGCGGTTGCTATCAGACTTGTGAATAGAAGGCTTGACGCCGTTTAAGACGGTGCGCATCAAGGAAGAATCTATCTTGTCCATTTTTATTGCTCCTTCATTATTATGGTTTGAGGGATGTTATCATAGAACCCTGTGAGGACCTCGTGCGTGGAGAACTGTTTGCTTATCATGGTGTACGCGTACATAGTGTAGCCATTAGGAAGGTAGATGTTACAGCCTGTAGCTTCTCCTTCTTCTGTATGGTTTTCCTCTATGGTCATGAGGAGTTTATCCTCATCATCAAAGCCATGAGTATATATCTCCACTCCCTCTCCATCTGGAGATATAATCTCACCTTTTGTGGTGACTTTCATTACTTATTCTCCTATTGGTTAACGACTCTATCTTACCAATCCTGCCCTTCCTCCTCCTCGTCCTCGCCTAGGTCCCTCATTTCCCTTATCACATCCATTATTATATCGAACGATACATCAGGATCCACCATACTTCTAATGGCTAATTTTATATCGTTGACGTATCGCCCAGGTCTCATTGCTCCATCTTCTATTGAGGTGAGAATCCCTGTACATACTACCAGCATCTCCCATACTATAACATCCTGGCACTTGAGCGCATGCACTAGGTCCCAGAGCTGCCCTGTTCCTACCAAGTTCAGCTTTTCTACGTCCTCTTCTTCCTCCAGAACTTTCACAATCTCCATTCCCTTTTTCCATATAAAGGAGATCTCTTCCTGCTCCATGGGAGCTGGTACTAGTTTGGTACGAGTTGCTTCTGGAAAGATGTTCATCTCCACAATACCTCCTCGCAGTATCTGGCGATTTGTAGTACTAGAACAGTGAGTGCTGCCGTGAATACAACTAGTGCGAAGCGTTCTAGCTGGCGGTCATTAGGCATCTTTATGGGCATGGTACACGTCTCCTAGGAGTTGGATGTAAGAGTCGGCTTTATCTAGTATTGATTCTAGTTGTGCTATTCTCTCCTGTTGTTTGATAACGATACGATTAAGGGCTTTAACGTCTTCTGATGTATCTTCTAGATCCAGCTCTCGGTTCTCTGCTTCTCCTGCCATAACACTATCCTCCTGCCAGTCAGGATCTGGATTAGGACTAGACATACTACACCTCCTTTGGTTAGGTTAAACAATACTCCATACTTCTTTCAAGGTGACCTCATACAAGGTCATGTTACCATGGTCATTGATATGGGCAATGTAGCTAGGCAGGTCTTGTACAACTTGAATATCAAATTGTCCTTCTAAAATGGCATCTAGTGGCCACAAGCCAAACGCTCCAGCCTCGTGGTTGTTGTAGAAGTATGTAAAGGGCGGCTTCTCCTGCTCGTTCAGCCAATCAATAGCATCTATCGACTCGTCATACAGGTCATAATTGTAATCCGAGGTTGGAGGATCAAACCCATGGGACTTAGCGAAGTGGATAATGTCCGCACTAAGCTCTTTATCGTTCCGACAGCCATGGTCGAGGATACATCCTATGTTGAATGGACCTCTCTTCATCTTATATACCCTCCCCCAAATGCTGCCATAGTCTCCATCAACTTCAGCTGTGCGGGTGTGTGTTCGATCTCGAGGTATGTTCCTGCGAAACCTTCGGGGAGTGTATCAAAGGCCGCTTCCATTGATATACCTGCGGCATCTGTGAGAGTGACAGAGCTGTCGTCATCACCTTCCTCATTCTGGTACCACACCATGTCATGGGAGTACACAGAGCCCATCTCAGTATACAGACCGTGTACTGTAGCCATGCGTGTGTTCCCCTTCAGATTATCTTCTATCTTTGCGCACCATCCATTCTTTAAGATGACACGCGAGCCTTTTTTCAATTTGTTCGTTACCATGATCTCCGCTCCTTTGTGAAATGGGTGAGGCTTATTAGCCCCACCCATTCTAGGGTTTACTCCATTACACAGTCGTCAATCTCTATTACTGCATGGTCTGGCGTACCACCGCTGTCGATAACATTTCTCGTCACGGTGTACTCACGAATGTGAAAGTCGTACCACTTCTCCCCGTTCGCTACTACTATTTCGGCGTCATCATTGTACAGCTTTAGAGTTGTCATGAGCTGTTGTTTAGTCATTTCTATTTATTCTCCCGCTAGCCTTTTATGATAGAGGTAACATGAACCTGTTCATTCTCTCCCTCACTCCTTCTAGAGTTGGCATGATAATCTAGTAATTGGCTTATTATCATGCTGGGAGTTTCCTTGAATGGTATGGCTAATTCCTTCAATCTATTGTATACGTCTAGCTGTATATGGATATGCTTGGTACCTTTCTCACGTTGCCCTAAAACCAAATCGACTATTGGCTCCGAGTGGTGCTGATCTTCCGTGATGTTCTGCTCCTTGAGTAACTTCTCCGAGCTGTTGTTGTCCATGCTACGCATTCTCCTTTTTGTCGAAGAGTTCATTCCAACAAGAATCAGAGCACATGCCGCTGATCCATTGTTCTATTGCCATTAGGTTACCGGATGCTTTGGCCTCGTCCTTAGAGGGATAGGAGGGAGTGTAGTACTTCTTACACCAAAGACAGTGCTTCTGAGCCGGAGCGCATTTGGTAGCGTTCCACCAGGGGGATGCTACTTGTGCCATTTCTCTCTCCTAGAGGTAAGAGAGTGGTCGAGCCCGGTACTATTTTTCCCGCGCTCCGAGCTATTGTTTAGATGTAAGATCTCGTGCAACATATATATAATATAATACATTATAATGTACTATGCAAGCATTTTATTCTTAGGTGCGAGCTGTTAGGCGTGGCTTCAATAGGTGCAACGTATCTCCTTTGTGGAAATTTTCAACTGAGGATATGAGCTGTGCCTAGGGATATATATTATACATATATATGGCCTATTCCTATTACACAATGCCATGACCATATTTTCCACTAGGTCCTTGTGTCTCTCCCTTTCTGTTTCTTTCTTTTCTTTTTTATTTTTTTTTTTTTAAAGGAAGAGAAGAGAAGGACTACAGCGTGCGCCCAAGCATGCTGATACCAGGTTGTAATAGGAATATAACATATATATGGGCGATATACATGGATGCTCCCCCACCTAATGGTCTTAGGCAGGGGAGTATATCTATTCTTCTCCTTCCGTATATTCCCAACTGGAGGTGTCTAGTACTCGTTTGGCTTCAGCCTTATGCTCTTCGCATATAGCCCTTAGACGGAACCCAAACATCTTGAGGCTGTCTAGCTCCTCATGTGTTAGGAGAGACACAGCTAGAGGTCTCTCGTCCTTCTCCAGGCACTCGCGATGTGTGCAGTGCATTGGAGCCCCATCGTCTGGTATACTATTTTGCATTCACTCTAGTCTCCTTTCTAGTGTTGACACCTATCCATTGACAGCCCACAGCCACACTCATGAACTCCACCCATCTCATGGTGTACTATGTCAACTCCATACTCTCACCACGCAACCATCCTTAATCTCGGCTGTGGCACACCAGGTGTGTGGCTTAGAGTGTGGCCCTTCCAAGTGCACGGCCACTTTATCCTTTGGTACAGGGGTCTCCCCGGCGCTAGATGATGGCGCCAGCCCTGCGTCTATCAAGGCTCTCTGCATTACGGACTCCCCGCGTACTGGGGGCTCGTAAGCCGTCACCTTGTCTCCATTCTGTATGGCCCTCTCCAACTCGGCTTTAGTTGAAAAGTTGGGTCGCACGTACATGTGTATTCTCCTCTACGATGAAGGATGGTGACACCGGAGCCTTATTCAGCCCCGGTGCCGTGTGTCCTAGTTACTCCTTCCACTCCTCGATTTCCTCAAGAGTAGCCATATTTACTGGAGCGAGATACTCTAGTCCGAATCCTTCCTCTTCGTTATAGGTGACCGAGAAGCATCCATCACTATACTTCCATGGGTTGAACCTAATGTCGTCCGCGGCGGCGAAGGATGCATCACATATCCTGTCATCTATAACACCCTCCACCAAGAGTCCGTATTGATAACCTACGAACACTAGGAATTCGATCATAGACATCGTGTTCATGGTGTCTTTGGTCTTATCCTTCATGGCCCTGGCGAACTCCATCATGGAGATGCCCTTCATTCTATCTTTCACCTTGTTACTCCTTGTGTGGTATTGGTGTGAAGGATAGTAGAGCGAGCATCTCCCTGTTACAGGCCCAGTATCGCTACCAGATGCCCGCCCTACCTATTTGGTGCCCTAGGTCTCCAATGTATGGGGTTAGAGTTTACTGCCTAGGCAGCGATGGGTTCGCCGCTCTTGGTCTCACCTTCTGGTACTTCTGCGAGTGCGAGTTCGATGTCACTCGACGGCCTACCGAGGACTCTCTGCACGACGTATGCAGCAAACTGCTCCTCTGTGCCGGTGGGCTGCAGGGCGTAGAATGCTGTCCTGTAAGCCTCGTTCGCATCATCCTCGGTCACAGGAGGTCGCCCTTTCTCCTTCTTCTCCTTAGCTGCAGCTTCTTCGTGATACTTCTTAAGGTCGAAGGTGAACTTGGCGTGCTTCTTACCTTTCTCGTCGACTGTCAGGGTGTCGAGGAGCGCCTTCCATACTGCCTTGTCCTCGGCGTTGGGCCATGCCGGTTCGACATTGCTCTCCCCAGTTTTCTCGATTTGGTCCAGCCGACGCTTTTCTTGCGCCCTAGCAGTCGCTTCGGAGATGTCCCGAAGCTTGAGCGCGACCGCCCTCCGAATACTCTCGATGGCATGATTCTTGATGAGCTTGTCCGAAACTTCCTCGACTATGTTGAATATCGATACGGACAATCTCGTGCCATCTTCGAGGGTGATCTCTTGCGAGGTCGGGTAATTCTTGATTAATGCCATTTCTCTAGTCTCCGAATAGTTGTGGGTAAGTATGTTGCGTTTGTTTTGTACTCAACATGCGCGCTCCGGATTCCATCGCTAGCCATACATTTATTGGGCATCGCGGCGAATGGATGCTCACCCATCATGGCGCGCTACTTTGTCCCATACTATCAGAGACCTAGGGACACCGTCAATACGGTGCGTTTGGGAACTATGTCCCTCGGGGTTGGGCTGTTCCACGACCTAGCGTATCGCTGGATTCATCAGCTACGCCTAGGGCTGGCCGTTCGTGTTCGTTTCTATGTCGA
>Ga0208180_1000578_pt1 | contig 29586 bp, 22 predicted proteins | sample MalvireepMed_s16_FD_184241 | JGI IMG/M metagenome (GOLD analysis project Ga0208180, IMG submission 184241) | Marine viral communities from the Global Malaspina Expedition - Malaspina viral metaG DeepMed_s16 (SPAdes) (version 2) | ecosystem: Environmental > Aquatic > Marine > Oceanic | place...
ATGTTTTATAACAGTCAGCGAATGCACTCATATCTGGATTACAAGAGTCCAAATCAATATGAGGCTGACATGGCTAACTTACAAAAAGCGGCTTAACTGGGTTGTGTGATTTTGGTTGACCACGTCAGAGCGCCCCTTTTCCATTAAGTCGAATAAAGAAACCCTTAATTCGTTGTAGTTTCAGTAACAACACGTAGGTCACTTTCAACGTCTTTAACATCTGACGCGTTTTTAGCAATCTCTATCGCTAGGTCACGCTCAGCGTCGGAATCAACTTCGCCAGTCAGTGTTACTACACCGTTTTCTACGTCAACATCTATGTCGAAGCCCGAAATGTCGGTGTCCATTAATAGACGAGTTTTTATAACTGTTGCAATTTTTGCATCTGTCAATTCACTCGTACCTTCCTCTACGCCTTCTTCCATGTCATCTGACATGTCAGAATGCATATCGCTGTCTGCAACAACCGTAAGTTTATTGTCTACTGACGTTACGCCGTCGATATTTGCTACTAGCTCTTCTGCCAGCTTTTTATCGACAGAGTTTTCAACCTTACCTGTAAGAACGACATTGCCGTCTTTCACATCAGTGTTAATGTCGAATGAATCTAGATTGCCATTGAATAACAGCGTAGCTTCTGCTTTACCGTCAATCCATGCGTCTTTGGCACCTTTTTCCCATTTATTATCTGTGCTGTCTGTGTCCATATCACCAGCATAAGCGGCTGTAGTTAATGTTGTAGCAACAATCATAGAAATAATAGAACGTTTCATAACATTTCTCCTTTGTCGAAACTCGAACTTAGCAATGCCAGAACCTTGCCAACAAAATAACATATTGAAATAATTGCTTTTTATTGATTATTCGCCTGGATACTCTACCCCACTGATTGCAAACTTTGCCTTAGGTCGAGAATTTTTTACTTGATGATTTTGCGGTTATCAAAGGTGGTCTGATTGTTATATAGGTAGTTGAATAGATAGTTAAGTTGATCGATGAGTTAATGCTTGAATAATGTAACGAGCAAGCGAAGTACAACAAGGAAGATTAAACTGATTTAACAAAATCCGCGTAATGATAGCTGGCATAGTTTCGATACTTCAATTAACTAAGGTATCGAACACTTTTCTTAATATATCGCTATTGTCTGCAGTTAACTCTGATGCAGATTAAAGACAAGCAAGACACTTAATTTTTAAATCAAGGACGCCCAAAAGATGGATATTGCGCTCATTATCGCATCGCTACTCTTTATACTAGTCAGCTTTACCCCGTTACTTCCTTCTTCCCATTGGTTAGTTAGAGTGTGGGAATTTCCGCGTCTTCAAATTTCCGTTATCATAGGTTTCCTGCTTATATGCCACGTGGTTAATTGGCCTTCTACCAATATTCCTTTTTTCGTTAACGCATTAGCCGTAAGTGGCTTAACAATAAGCCTTGTTTACCAAATTATCTGGATTATTCCCTACACGCCGTTTTACAAGCGTGAAGTTACTAGAATAAAAAACGCGAAACCACAAGACACCCTCAGCGTGTTGTCTAGCAACGTGTATATGCCCAATAATGATTTTCGTAAACTTATTGAGCATGTTAGAAATAAGCAGCCTGATTTTTTGGTTACGCTAGAATCCAACGAGAAGTGGCAAAAAGGGATTAGCGAAATTGAATCGGAATACCCTTATCGAAAATTTTGTGCGTTAGAAAACCTCTATGGCATGCACTTGTACAGTAAGATCCCTTTTGAAGAGGCCACATTGAACTTCTTGATTGAAGATGATGTACCGTCAATGAAAGTGAAAATAAAGCACAAAGGTAAAGATGCGTTACTCTATTTTCTTCATCCGAAACCGCCTAGCCCTACAGAAAATACTTACGCGAAGCCGCGGGACATTGAGTTAACGGTAGTGGGCGAAGAAATAGCTAAAACAGAAGGGCCGATAATTGTAGCGGGCGACCTTAACGACGTAGCCTGGTCTCCTACCACCCGTAAATTTAAAAAAATTAGCGGGCTATTAGACCCAAGAGAGGGGCGTGGCTTTTATAATACATTCCACGCTAAGTACCCGTTAGTAAAATGGCCCCTTGACCATGTATTTCACTCTAGGCACTTTGCGCTCGTTCATATTGAAAAATTAGAGGGCATTGGCTCTGACCATTACCCTTTATACACGGAGCTCGCGTTTATTGAACAGTAAACCTGTAAGCGCGAACCAAACGATTGTTTGTTTTTAGTGAGAGCCTCTGTGTTCTACACACCACATTAGGCTTTCGCATGCGTCCTCGCGCCTTTTAAAATGCGCTAAGCCGATAAGCTTCCCTTCTCTGGGCCAAACAGCTTGGTCAAGTACCCTTTGCTCTTCCTCTGACAGCTGGTCAGTGTCTAAAACAATCTCTATTGCTTTCTTGTTTGGCTTGATAAGCGTTGGATTCGCCGCCTTAACAAGCGAAGACTTCACACAAATATACTCGCGCTTAACCGGATCGCGTACCACGCCAATCAAGTCGTCATCGCAAATAATAGCTGGCCACCCCTCTGATATCCGGCTTTGACCGAACATAATAAGCGTGAAAGCAACGAGCACAAAAAGCGTTAGGCCGATAAATTGCGTACTTAAATCTGGCGCCACACTAATGATGACGCCGACAACAGCGGCAAAAAATATCCAACCACCAAACACACGACGCATTGCGTTAGGAGAAATACCCGATATGACATCCACGACTTTAAGCGATTGCTTGTCGTACTGCCTTATAATTACAGACGATTGTGATTCCACAGCCTTTGTCCACCACAGAAAAAGAAATACCTAAATTAATACGTTACAAGTAAGGCTGAAGATTTACCTACACTCAGACCGAACAACTCTTAGAAAAGAACCCCAAGCTTTTCGATAAACAACGTGTTTAATGATACATGTAGGGACATTTAAATTGTTGAATTGTAATGCTTAAACCTACTATCAAAGCATAGCAAAATAAGAGGCTGGGGCAAAGCTATTGCGTTTGCTTTGTAAATTTTTCTCCTTCTTTGCACCTATTGCTCGCTTGCGCGAGTAACCAATAGCGAAATTGCCACAAAAAAGACAAATAAATTATAACTTTCAACAACTTGAATATTGGGAACGCACCTTGCTTACTACGAAAGTATAACGTGCAAGGTGCACCGTTGAAGCTAATAAGCATTCACAGGGTTATCAAAGGAGGTTGAGTATGCGTTCGCCAGTAAGTGCAGTAACTATTGTTAAAAGTAGAACCGAGAAGCTTTGCAATTTAATTTCGCAACTGGAGCAGTGCTCTCCAACGCCTGACGAGCTTGTACTCGTTTGGATGGCCCCACCGTCAGACCTTTCGCTGATTAAAAGCGATAAATTCGACATCGTGCACAAGTTTACAACGCAAGGCGAATTACCTATTGCGAAAGCGCGAAACAAAGGTATGCAAGCAGCTAAACATGCAAACCTCGCATATCTAAACGTTGATGCCGTGATTTCGCCATCATTATTTAGAGATGGTTTGCTGGCTTTAAAGGACAATTCAGTAGTTTTTACTTCAGTAGTCTTTTTACCCAGTGAACGCTGCAATAAGCCTTATTCAGACATTTCAAAAAATGAACAGCAAATTGGTTATCTAGCGAGTAACGATGAAACGTTGCCGAAAGATGATAACAACGAAATACCTTCGAGAGAAAAGGAAAACCATCATGGAAAGTTTAGTGACGATAGTATTTGTTCTACAGTGTTTTTTATTCGTAAGGCAGACTTTCAGAAAACCGGCGGCTTCGATGAAGGCTACGCGGGTTTCGGACTAAACGACGAAGACTTTTTTACCAATTGTCGAGCGTTAGGATATTCACTCGAGCAATTACCTACCCGCACGTTTGCGCCGCAGCGCCCTGACTATCAATGTCCGGTAAATCATTTGTTGGACTTTGTGCATAACGCCCAGCGTTTTTATTCAAAATGGGGCTTTTACCCTTGCGAAAATGTGCTTAATGCCTATGCCGAAGAAGGCTATATCAACGCAGACTTTAAAGCGAATGGTGTGAAGATAGTTCAGCTTCCTGAACATGAAGACGAGGCGGCTAAAACCCCCTCTGCAGATACTTTAAGCCCTGGTTCTAACGCTAATACAGTCGCATTCACCTCTTTTCATTCGCCGGCTAAAAATCAAGAAATTTTAAGCACAACGGCTTGAACACGTAGGAAAGGAGATATGGAATGTCTTTAGTAAAGCCGGACTTAGAAGCCCGTTTTCTCTCCTTCGTGGGGGAAGATAAGTTTCCCTGCGTAGGGGCTAAAAGCGCACTTACTAAGCAACAAATTCATGTAAATCAGTATGATGATTTTCGTTGTGAGTCCAACGAAACTGACATTTTGGCGTCCATCCACAAATTCGTAGAAACGTTTACGTTAAAGCGCGATATGTACTCTTCACTGGTTGTTACCTTTGAGCAGCCTGATACGATTAGCGAGAGCGAATTTGATAAAGTGCTCTGGGAAAAACTACAACGCCTGCATGAAGTGGATGCCTGTTTAAAGTCTTGGGATAGTAAAGTTTCCAGCGATCCACACAGTGCGCAATTTAGTTTAAGTTTAGGCGGAAAAGGTTTTTTCGTTATCGGCTTACACCCAAATGCGTCGCGTAAAAGTCGACGCTTTTCCAACCCCGCTATTGTGTTTAATTTACACGAACAGTTTGAACTGCTTCGTAAACAACAGAAGTTTGAAGCATTTAGAGATCATATTAGAAAGCGCGACGTCGCCTATTGCGGCAGTAAAAACACGTTGTTAGCAAACCACGGCGATAGCTCAGAAGTTTACCAGTACAGTGGAAAGAAACATTCTGAAAATTGGGAATGCCCGTTTAAACAGGTAAAACATCAATCTTCATAAAGACAAAAAGGTCCAGTATGAGACAAACAATTCAGCCAAGAAGCGGCACAGCATTTACGATTAAAAAAGGCGAACTGCTGAAAGTAATCGACCCAGAAGGGGAACAAGTGGCCGACCTTTATGCATTTAATGAGCATGACAAAGAAGAGTTTATTTCTTCGGGTCGAAGCCTAGATTACAACGAAAGTATTCAATTTAAAAAAAGCAGCAAACTTTATTCGAATCGAAGTAATGTGATGTTTGAAATTGTAGAGGACACGGTAGAGGACCACGATTTCCTTTTAACCCCTTGCAGCGTTGACACGTTCAAACACTTTTACCCAGATGAAGCACCTGTGCCAGGCTGTCACGGTAACCTCGTTGCAGCGTTCTCAGAGTTCGATATTCCTGAACATCATGTGTGTACTACCTTCAATACGTTTATGAATGTAGAGGTAGACAGTGCAGGGAAAATTGCCGTGTCACCACCGAAAAGTAAAGCTGGCGACTATACCGTATTTGAAGCGAAAATGGATATGATTGTAGGTCTTACCGCATGCTCAGCCGGTGAATCGAACAACTTCAGGTATAAGCCTATCCAATTTGAAATTTTGCCCGCGAACACACTTTAGTTCACGAGCAAACGCTCATTTTTAGACTGAACTTTAAGCGCTATCGCGTTTCTGCGATAGCGCTAGGCGCTTCAGCTTGCCAGTTAAGGCGCATATCCCACTTAAAACGGTGTTCAGGCTTAAGCGGGGGCTGCTCTGCATCTATCGTGCTGAGTACATTCGTCGCTTCAGTGAGCGTTGCGTCACGACCAAACAAATAGCTTTGCTCTTTCACGATAGTTAAATAGGCTTTATTAAGCGCATAAGCGCGCTCTGGTGAAGGCGTAATGATGTCGTACACTGATTTGGCACGCTGTACTTCTTCGACTTTCACCATGCCTTTTTCATCAAACCATTTAGCAAGCATCTCCCCGTTTTGACGGAATTCATCACCACCACCGACCCGCTCCATATACGTCAAGAACTCACCTTTTTCTTCATTGATATTCGGCACGTCTTCAATTTCTTTAAGGTTAATGTAACCCCACCCTGCTTGGCCTGGTACTTTTCGAGCAAAGGAGAAAGTTTGGTCGAAGGTAGAGCCCACGGTCTTGTGACAGCCATTACAAAACGCGAGTTCTTGGTCGTGTTGGGCCCGAAGCTCGCCCTGTTCGTTTTCGATGAAACCATTGATGGTCCAGCCAAAGCCATTATCAATACCTTTTTCACCTAAATAACGGGTTTGAGGCAGCTTCTCAAAGTGCTTATCTTTTGCCTCAGCATAATAGGCAGAAGCGAGGCTCTCACGGCTTCTAAACATGTGCTTTTTCATGTAGCGTACTTCTTTCATACGCGGTGCATTGTATATAGTGCCATCTTCATCGACACCGATATAGCGCACGGTATGTAAGAATTCTGTGCCTTCAGGGTAAAGCATATGGGCGAGCGGAACTGCTCTTGCATCGCCAACATAATGAGAGGAACGGGCAATTTTAGTCACTGATTTTGTGAGCTTACCGTCTTGGTTTACGTCAATGTTCAGTACTAATTCATTGACCGGCGCTACAGTTAATGTATCAAGCTCTTTAAGCGCCATTTCAACCAAGCTTAGGTTCAATGTATAGATAGCCTTGTTGTACTCCCCATTTAGCGTTTGAAAGTCATCAGGAAGCCTGATCATGGCGTCGCCTGTCGAACCATTAGTCGGCCAAAACGTACTTGGGAAAGGCTTGTAATTGTAAGACACCCACCCGCTTCCATCTTTCGCGAAGCCGTCTTTATCAAACGCGTTGTCAGCAGAACTGAGGTTTTCAATGCGCATATAATCAGGCATGTCATCTTTTTCTAACGACGCCGTATAATTATCTTCTTTTACATATTTTTTGATCGTTGCGTCGTCAATACCCGCTATAAGCGACGTACGGTCAATAAACAGGTTCTTCCAGCTATTCGTTAACCCCACATCGGAAAATTCATAATTACCCTGTAGCGTACCATCACCCATTTGATTAGGGCGCTTCTCTATCGAATCGTAACTTTGGTGACATGCGTAACAAGGGTTATTTACGCCTTCTGTTTTGGTATAGCACTGGGGAGGGATCACCGATTCAGGGTTATACACTTCATTATGCTCAATATACGCAAGAGCGGGAATATCGTCCCCTTCTCGGTATGGGTAGGAATGTGTGCTATCGGCATCTGTTTGAGCCGATGAAGGCCCGTCTCCATTGGCAGAGTAAGTACTTGCGCTTACTCCGGTATTTGATTGATTGCTTAAATCAGCACTTGTGTTTTCAGTGCATCCTGCACTGATAAGTAGTGAAAGCAGAATGCCTGCACCTGGAATTATTTTTAGTATTTTCATAATCGTCACAACGGAAAAAAGCCGGGCGCGTAAACACCCGGCGTATTTTAAATTAAAAAGAAAACTTACTTATCTGCTGGTTCATACATCCATAGCGTGTTGTTTTCTTGGAAACCGTCTTCACCGATAAGAATACGGCCGTCGTTCATGACTACAACGTTATCTGGTTGAGAAAGCTGCTCAACGTCACAACGCTCTGCACCAGTTAGGCTTGAGCGGTAAGTACCACCCATTACCACAGGTTCAATACGCGTAATGTTATAGCCTGCTTCAAGCTTAGCGCGGTATACACCACCGCAGTCTTTTACCCGGGCAGATAGCTGCATGTCGCCTTCACCGTCAACCATCGTGTTGTCGATATCTGCAATACCGATATATAGGTAAGCATTTTCCACGACTTCACCTTCAATGGTATCAACACCTTCAACCGCTTCTTTTGCGCGCTTCTGGTTAATAGAGATACCTTCTAGTTTTCTCCACTCTGCCGTTGCGCCTTTAAGTCGCGCTGCGGCGCGGCTTTCAAGGAAAGCTACGCGGTTATCCATTGGCTCTCCCGCAGTTACGCTAGAACCACCTTCTTCTACTGTGGGGTAAGTCGCATCGCCGTCTGCCCATGCTTGAACGTCAGCCATGGTGATATACGAGCTTTGGCCGTCCACGTAGTCGTCCGTTCCAATACCGTTGTATTCGTCAATCCACGCGCGAATTGTCATATTATCGCCACTTGCCAATTCAACCCACTCAACAGCGAAGCCCGTTGTCGCTGGGTCGTTTTGACCCGCATCTTGGGTAAGTTTAGCGCCGTAAAGCGTACCTGCTGATAAGTCTTCTGCTGTGTCTGCTACAAATTTGAACAGCACGCCGCCGGTATCATCTTGTGAAAGATAAACCGTTTTTCCATCGGGCATCACCGTTGAGTTTTCATGCTCGTAGCGACCCATGGCAAAATGCTTAACAATTACTGGCTCGTCGGCAAGCGGATCGGTCACCTCTGCGATATAACCGTAGTTGTATGGGTTTGGCGCATCAGGCGCGGTCATCTGCCACATACGACCTAAGCGAGCGTCAGTTGATACCGCTTCAGGGTTGTTCCAGCTAGGTGATGTGGTTGAATCTACAGAAGAGTTAACGACCCACTCCTCCGAGGTAAGTGGCGTGCCCCAAGGCGACATAGAACCAAAGCAGTTTGCCGCAGTGCCCCATACTGGCGAAAAGTCTAGCATCATAGCTTCTGTAACTTCCCACATGCCAAATTCATCTTTTTCTACCTTCATGCGGCTCATGCCACCGGGAAGCTCTTCCCAGTTAGAAAAAAGGTAACCCTCACCTTCTGCTGTTGAAATGAAGCCATTGAAGTCTGGCATATCGTTTTCAAGCACTAACTCTTCGCTATCAAGGGTGTAGATGTGGCCAAGGCCTTCAGGTAAATCTGTACCAAAAGTGTCGCCTGTTTGGCCGAGTACCTGGTATTGACCAATGGCAGAAACCACCAACTCTTTTTCTTCGTCAGAGCTAGGTACTGGAGAGTTGGGTAAAGTAACGGGTAAATTGTTGAAATTTGCGCCTGCTAACACTCCTACCGTACCCGTGTTGATTGGCATTTCGTTTACACTTGTTGTTGCCGCATTCGTGCCCGACGGGTGCTGTACGTTAAAAAACAAATCGCCTTCGTCAGTGAGAAAAATACCCGTTACTTCTGCGCCAAGGGGCACCGTAGCAATACGGGTAAGCGTTCCCGCAGTATCGCCTTCTGGGCCTTGTTCGCCTACTGGACCTTGTTCGCCTACTGGGCCTTGCTCACCTACTGGGCCTTGAGCGCCTTGTGCGCCGTCTTCACCGTCATCACCTTCCAGTGAACAGGCTGATATACCCACTGTTACCGCTAATGCAATCGCTGAATACTTTATCCCACGAAGAGTTTCGCTTTTCATTATGGTTCCTTGCTTATATTTGTTTTCTAATTTGAGTGGAGGAAAGCAGAAGACTTACCTCTGTAAACGGTCTTAGCGGCCAAAAGTGTGGATGACATTTGTGACACTTCAGTGACATGTCTTGACACGAAAATGACGATTTGTTGACAGCCCGATAGAAAAATAGAAAATCGTGAAGAAAAATGCCTTTGCAGCCAGCGAGGTTACTGTGGTTATTGAATAGACATTCAATAAAGCTGAACCATTCGGTCAGTTTGTGAATTTTTTATTGCTAACCACGATATTGGAGTTAAAAGGGGAACCTTTTATTTAGTTTAGTAGTTACATTGCGTAACTACTTGGTATCTATTATCTTTTAGTTACCATTGCGCCAAACTTACTTTTATGTCTATACGTGTCCGTTACATCGCTGCCCTCGTGCTTATAGCTACACTTGTCACGCTTTCATTTATAGTGATGCACGACTTGATTAGCGAGCAAAAACAAGATGCTTAGACTATTAATGTTGCGGGTCAACAGCGTATGCTTTCTCAGCGTATAGCGCTAATGCTATCTACCGGCAAAACGTGTAGCAGCGGCCCGGAGCGGGAGTATCTAGAACAAGCACTGGCACAATTTAAAGCAAACCACCAGCAGCTAGTCTCGAAAAACAACCTTCCCCTTCCTATTTTCAATGTGTATTTCGTCGAGGGGAAATTAGATAGAAGCGTTAACCAGTACATCAAAAATGTCGAACGCGCTATAACAGCCACCAATTGTCAAACCATTGCGCCGTTAGATATTCAGGCACTCACCGAATTATTGAAGCAACTCGATTACGTGGTAACGCTTTTCGAGCAAGATGCGTCGAACCAAGTAGATACGGTCTTATCCATAGAGTTTTACTTATGGTTAGCCACGCTAGCACTGCTTTGCATAGAAGCGGTTTTTATCTTTTCCCCCATGGAACAAACCGTAAAACAGGCATTTTCGAAACTTACGCGTTTGAAGGCAGAAGCAGAAGAAACGGCTGAAAAAGCACGAAAAGCAAGTAAAGCAAAATCTGAGTTTCTTTCTAGCATGAGCCACGAACTTCGTACCCCGATGAATGGGCTGTTCGGCATGAGAGAGCTAGCCATTGATAACCCTGAAAAAAGTAGTATCTATCTAAAAAAAGCCAAAACAGCGGGGCGCCAACTGCTGGTACTGATCAACGACATATTAGATGTATCTAAAATTGAAGCGGGCAAAATAAAAATAGAGCAAGCACCAGTAGACTTGTTGCAGATACTCGATGACGTGGTGTCACTACAACGCGTGTACTGTCAACGAAAAGGTCTTGAATTTATCTATTTGAAAGACCCAGATTTACCACATGTCGTGGAAGGTGATATAACGCGGATTTCGCAAATCTTACATAACTTATTGAACAACGCTATTAAGTTTACCGAACGTGGTTCGGTAACGCTTAAAGTGCGATATACCAAACATCCAAACGGCAACTTCTTGTCCTTTGATGTCATCGATACGGGTATAGGTATAGCGTCATCGAAACTAGACAATATTTTTAGAAAATTTGAACAAGCAGACAAAACGACAACCCGAGACTTCGGCGGTACCGGGCTCGGTTTAAGCATCGCAAAACAACTTGCTCAATTAATGAATGGCGATATCACTGTCACCTCATTTGTCGGTCAAGGCAGCACGTTTAGTTTTACAATGGCCGCAAAAGAGTGCCACCTGCCTGAGATAACCGTACAGCCAGGTTCTTCCGTGCGCTGCGCTGTTGTAGATGATTTGCAGACCAGTCGCGAATATTTTGAGCACGTGGTCAATGCAATGTCTATCAGCTCTCAAAGCTACGGTAGTGCAAAAGCGTTCCTGTCAGACACTCCGTTAAGTTTTGACGTTATCATTTTGGATTTATCCATGCCGGAAATGAGCGGTATTGATTTACTCAGACAATTAAAGACATTGAACCCCAAACCATTTCCGAAGGTTATTTTAATATCTGCGGAGCTCGAAAGATTAGAAGAGGAAAGCGACGATGAAATAATCGGGCTAATTTGGCGAACTCACGTGAAACCGATTAATCGTAGAGAGCTAGAGCACGACCTAAATAAGCTTGTTGATACAACGCCCCAAGTAACTACCGATACCGCAGCGGCTAACAAAAAGAAACGTATCTTACTTGCCGAAGATAACGAAATTAACGCTGAAATCGTTAAAACGATCATGCAGTCTGAAGGCTATAAGTTTTTGCACGTCAAAAATGGTAAAGATGCCATTGACGTGGTTAAACGCCATAACTTCGATCTCATTTTAATGGATTGTAATATGCCCATAATGGGCGGCATCGAAGCGTCTTCTATTTTGCGGAACGCTTTGGATATTACAACGCCAATAGTGGCCCTTACGGCTAATGCGTTTGCAGAAGATAAAGAAGAGTGTTTGGCCGCGGGAATGACTGACTTTATGGCGAAGCCAATAGACAAAGACACCCTTTTATCTTGTATCAGAAAACACTTAGCAAGCTAAGAGACATGGAGTGCACGGATAGTCGTTACTCATATCCCGAGGCCTGCTATGCCGTATAGGCAGCTTGTTCTGCAGTATACCCTGGCGCAATAGCAAGATTATCCGTATCAGCAAGGCTTTGGCGGTTTTTAAGCCAAAGTTGATATTCACCTGAACGCAAACTTGCATGCTTGGTACAGTCTACATTCCAGCGCCTCAGTAGATAGCCCGCCATAGCGGCGCGTACTTCTAAGGTGAGTACGCCTTCTTCCATGGCATAATCAAGCTCAATGGCGGTAGGGAATTTAATGTTTTTGGGGTGAGGCACAATCTCAAGAGGGATCAACCTTCCCCACTCTTCATCCTGTTCAATGCACTCATGCACTTCAGGCTCTGCTTTAACCGTTACCTTGCTAATGCGGGTTAATACAAAGTCTCGAAAGCTTTGCGACTTTCTGTCAAACGCGCGAACATGCCATCGCTGACCATTATCAACAATGCTATGGGGCACCAGCTCTCGCGCGCCACTGCCGCTAGATAACGACGTGTAAATTACGCTCATGGCTTTTTTGTTAACTATGGCTTGTACTACTTTCGCTACCACAAAAATATCAGGTACGTTCAGCGAAGACGCACTTTCTACCGGAAAGTGCAAATCGCCAATGGCATCAAACCCGTCTGATATGTCGTTGGCAAGCTTTACCAAGGTACGTTTGGCATCGTGCTCGAAAACTGGAAGAAAGTTTTCTGTTTGAAAGTAACGCTTTTCTCTTGGATCGTAGATTAAGTTATCGGGCGCTAGTTCTTTGTAGAGCGTAAAGTCACGAGAGCCGGCCGATAGCCCCACTTCAAAGCGATTGATTAAGTCTTGGCGATGAATAGCCCCTTTAAACAAAAGGCAGAAATCGATATACGCCAGTCGTTGGCGTTGAGAAAAAGAAATGGTTTCTAACATGGTGCGCACTTATTGTATTTTCATTCAGTGTGGTTTATTTAAAGCCGCATGTAAATAGCAAAAGAAATAAAAAAGCCCAGCACTTGGCTGGGCTTAGCTTTTAAGTATTTAAGGTTTACTGCTTTGCACGTTTGCGTGCGAAAACCATACCGCCTAGAGCCAAAAGAGATAGCGCAAAGGTACCTGGTGCAGGTACTTGAGCGACAGTGAAGCTTGTGCTGGTTACTTGTATAGGTGTCACTAGGCCGCCTCTGGTGCCTTGAAAAATATACGAACCAGACAACCCAGTGATTGCTGTGTCTCCAACAGACTGTGCAAGAAATTGCACGGTGTATAAACCGACCACCGGTGTCTGCAGTTGATAGAGCAAATCAATACGTTCCAAGAACGCTAGTGAGCCTATCTCTAATACCCCACCCGTTGGAAAAGGAGGTAGAAACATCTCGATCACTGGAGTCCCCAAGCTGTTAACTATACCAAAAGGACTTAACGTAGAAGCGCCAATAAAACTCAATAGCGAATCATTAAAGCCAATTGTCGTGTTGTATACATCGAATGGTTGAGGAAACGGTACGTTACCTAAAAAAGCATCTTCATTAGAAAAACTAACCGTTGCAGTGATAGTCTCCCCTACTTGATAAATGGTTTTATCTGTAGATATTTCGATTATTGCAGCATTTGCAGTAAAGCTTGCAAAAGCTAATACCATTAAAATAATTTTTTTCATCTTCTTTCCACTTACTCAACTGCACATGCGGTGCGTGTACACATAGACATTAACGCGTATAAATCGTAGATATTTAATCTGCCATCATTGTTAAAGTCGTGCTCTTCAACCGTCGCTTGACGTTGTAGAAGCAAGGTGTAGAACGCCACAATATCGGTGTTATCTATGTCATTATCGCCATCAAAATCACCAGTTACTGGCTCCGGCTCACTCGTTTCAGGGAAATCCAACGCAACAATTACCGGGTCATGATCTGATGAACGATATGCATCAGCGCCATAATAGCTAGAAAGCTGAGTTTCTGATTTGAATTCAACGTTATAGTCGAATACACGAGGTTCATCGGCATTGATGTGCCATACCGTTGCGTCTACCACATACTCAGTCAAAGTTGAGCTTGATAGCGCGTGATCTAAGTAACCCATTTCGCCGCCGAAGCTATAAGAATAAGCACTTTCGCCGTGGAAGAGGTTCACCAAGTTACTGTAGCCAGCCTCTTCAAGCGCAAGGATAGGCTCTTCCTTCGCATAGGCATTTAAATCACCCATAACGATAACGCGGTCAGACAAAATATCGCTGTTTTGCTCAACAAGTGAAATAATGCCTTGTGCTGCTTGAGTACGCAGTTCGTTCCAGCAGCCTTGGCCGTCACCTAAATCGGCATTGTTACCCGTAGCACTGCCACAGCTTCCTTTCGACTTAAAGTGGTTTATCGCTAAGGTAAAGTCTTCGCCATTGCTGTTCAAACTAAAGCTTTGTAATAGCGGCTGACGGTTACCATAGTCAAACGGTGCGCTAGATGAAGTAACAGGGTTACCCTGAAGTGAAACTACTGCTGGTTTATAGATAATACCTACAGCAATTTCATCACCGCCTAGCTGAGACTCTAAAGCAACATAGCTGTACTCATCGCTGCCTAGTTCAGCGTTAACGCTGTCAACTAATGTCGCAATCGCCGATTCACTGCTATAACCATCGTTTTCAATTTCAACAAGGCCAAGTACATCGGCATTCATCGCTACAATAGCAGCAATGGTTTTCACTTTCTGACGTTCGAACTCGGCAACTGAATCTGCGCCGCGAGGGGTCGGGAACTCAGGGCCATTGAAGTAATTGAGCACATTAAAGCTAGCCACTTTTACATCACCGATAGCATTTAGCTGTGGTGCAGCAATTCGTGGATTAGTGCGCACGGTTTGAATATCACCAACAGGGATGAGGTTGTAAGCACCAAAGGCATAATGTAATACACCTTCTAAGGCCTCAACACTGTCTCCCAAACGCAGTGGGTTGTTATGCGATAATCCGCCAACAGGGAAAGGAATATCATCCAAATTCTGTGATGTTTTTCCGTCATCAACCAATAAGGTGTTTCGTGCATTGGCTTCAGCTAGCGCCAACGCTTCTTGTGAACCTGCTACAAACTGGTTAGTAGGAATCATTAAGCGCTGAGACGACACGTTGAACTGACCGTAGCGACCAAGATTGTAGATATCAGAGACTTTGAGCGTTTGCTCAAAACTAATATGCATGCCCTCTAGTGCTTCTAAATCAGTACCCGGGCTAAACGGCATAGCAACTGACGTGTAAAGCACGCTGCTACCAGACCCCGTAACCTCTACATCCGCAGATAAAGCGATTTGAGTTACACCAAAGCGCTCACCTACTGTACCTTGTAAACGCACCGCATCGCCCGCTACAGGTAGGCTAAATGAACCTGTGTAAACAAACACACCCTCAGATGTTGATGTATTGTCATCCGAATCAGCTGCTTCTTCCTGAACGAAAAACCCGCTCATATCAGGCACCACTTTTGTGACGACCGCTTCAACAATGACATCACTGCCAATAAGTGCCGACTCCTCGCCGTCGCCTTGAATTGCGCTGATGAGTACCACTTCAGTGATGGGATCCGTTGGGTCGGTTGGGTCGGTTGGGTCTGTCGGGTCTGTCGGGTCGGTTGGGTCAGTAGGTTCACTTACTGAACCGTTATGGGAGCCAAAATTACTTAGCGTATCCTTAGGAAAGCTATCCCACTCATCAGTAGTAAAAGCAGGGTTTCGGTTAGCGTTTCCGCCTGTCACGGAACTCTTACGCACTAACGTGACGTCTTTACCCCAATTAGTCCTAACGCCGTAAGTACCTAGTGCATCTACCACTTGGCCGTTGTATACCAACTCAACGTAATCGTCGCCGTTAAAATTTATTACGAAGCTGCTAAGGGTAGAACCACTTGTCAGTAAGGCATCGGCATCTGCATGAGCAAAGGTTGCCACACCACCTGCAGGAATTTCGCCTTCTAGCGCTAAAACTTTACGGTCTGCATCGGCGGTATCGCCGTTTGAAAGTAGTACCAACTCATAGCCAGATAGGCTTACAGGCTGAGTAGAACTATTGAAAAGCTCTATACCTTTATTGAAACCGCCACCTTCGATGTATTCTGAAATGTAAATACTGCTGGTAGAAGGTGTTGTGTCACCGCCGGTATCACCACCTGTGTCGCCGCCGGTATCACCACCTGTGTCACCGTCAGTATCGCCACCCGTGTCACCGCCAGTATCACCACCTGTACCATCACAACTCTCGTTGAAGATAAGTGAAGCAAGTTCAGGTTTGTCAATAAACGGATTTCGGTTTCCTTGGAATTCATAAACGCGCTCGTTACGACGACGTTCGAAATCATCCACTGGATCACTTTCATGCCATTGAAGCAATACGCAAAGCTTGCCGAAGGCCGCTTCGTCAGTAGTGGTTAAGCGATTTAGCAAGACTAAGTCTTCTTCCGTATCACCCGCGGTATTGCCATCGTATCGCACATCCATGTAAAGCATTGAGCGCGCAACGTCACCTTTTACCGCGTCACGTGGTTCAAACGAGTCACTGTCTACACGGTTTGCTGGCGCTTCGGAAAGTGCGCTATCGCTGAAGTCAAAATCTAGATTCCCGCGTGAGCTGTTAACTGAAATGTCAGTAGGGCGTAGGTGCAGGATGTCGCTATAGGCCGTTAAACTTGTGCTTGAGAAGCCATGACTTTTCGCCCAAACGTGCTCGCGGTTCCAATTGTCTTGGTTAGTACTTTGACTACCGCTTCCGTTAGTAAATTTATCTTGCGATATGCCCTTGTAAAACAAAATGACGTTTTCAGTATTTGAAGGGTCTTCATCAGTGTAAGTTAACGCGGTCCACACCTCTGAATACGATAGCGTACGATGGCCATTTTCAATGATTGTGTGCGTTGTTTCTTTTAATGTTTGTGCACTTTCACCGTTTGCAATAGCTGTGTCGAGAGCTGCGTAATAGTCAGATGCAACAAAGTCGCTCGCTAAATTAATCGCTTCTAGATCTGGACAGTTAAAACAGGTGCCGCTTAAGAAAAGCAGTTCGCCTGAAGGTTCACCGCCCTCGTCAGGTGTATCGCCGCCGTCTGTCGCCCCAGACGAGCTAACTGAAATGCTTTCAAGGTTGAGATACTCGGTTCCTGCGTTGTTTGCCATAGCAACTTTAAGAACAAGGCTGTTCCCGCTGCCAATAGCAGCCGAAACGTTGCCGTTCTCAAAATCGTCTTTTACTGTGTGGGCACTACCAGCAATAGGCGCAATAAGTTCAAACGCCCCACCGTCGATGGAATAGAAAACGTCAATATAGTCAGCCTCCTCCATGGTACCGCTTTTAGATAACAAAGCGTCGATAATAATGTCACCCTGACCAGTTATGTCTATAGACTCACTTTGCCACACCACTTCGCCATCAACATCACGCGCTTGCATTGCGCCATTTGCTACGCGAAACCAGTCTGACGTTGCCGTTAATTCACCCGTGGAAACATCAATTGACCAGCGACTGACATCTTCAATAGTGACATTAGTTCCTATTTCGATGGGGCCAGTGGCGCCCTTGCCTTGCAGCTCACTGGCTTCGAAATCTTCTTGCCATAGCGTATCTGCACCTGCGTTTAGCGATATTACGCCCAAGGATAATGCCCCGGCTAATAGTGCATTAACCACTTTTGCTGATTTTCTCAGCGTGTACTTTTGTGTGTTACCCTCATTAATCATTTTGCTTTCCGCTTTTTGTATAAGGAAGGTATAAATTCATATACATACGTATACACAGCAAGCAGTTAACGAAAATAATAATATAAACGTCACACTTCAATAAATTCATAAACTTAAGCGTTTAAAATAAGTTTACTTGTTTATTAACTCTACTGAACCTTGGTACAGGGGAAGTTGATTTGTCACATATCTAAAATGTTTCAAAATTGAAACATTTAAATGGTTTATCGTGGTGCATATTACCGTTTCATGCACAAAAAAAGAGCGCACATCAGGCGCTCTTTTTGGCGTTATTTATTAAATAGTGAAGACGAGGCTGGCTTTACCGTACCTTTATTTTAATGCTCTGAATGTAAGAGGCTCCCAACGACGTTTTAAGACGCTAGTTTCCGCCCCATACATTACTGCGTTGTCACTTAAAAGTGATAACGGCGCAGCTGCATTTGCATTTCTTTTATTTGCTGAACTAGGGCGTCACAGTTATCAACCACTTCTTTTGCGTAATCACTATTCGCGCTGCCTACATGCTGAATACTATTTAACCCTTTGTTTACATCATCAGCCACCGAGGTTTGGCCTTCTGCCATCGTCGAGGCATCTTGGTTAAGTGCGGTAATGCGCGCGACCGCGTCTAGCGCTTGCTTTAACGAATCACCGGCGTTTTTAGTCGTTTCCACGGTTTTAAACGCTGTTTCTTTGTTTTGCTGCATTTTTTCAGAGGCCACACGACTGCCCTGCTGTAAGCGTTCGATCATAATGCGAATTTCTTCGGTCGAAGATTGCGTTCTACTGGCCAAAGAACGTACTTCATCGGCCACGACCGCAAAGCCCCTTCCCTGCTCACCCGCCCGTGCGGCTTCTATCGCAGCGTTTAACGCGAGAAGATTCGTCTGCTCGGCAATATTTCTAATTACTTCCATTACACCGCTAATTTCTTCGCTTGCCTGCGCTAACTCGGCTATCACCTGTACAGAAGCGTCTACATCATTCGCTTGCGATTGAATATCATTAATGGTTTCAGCCAACACGCTCACGCTATTTCTTGTATCTTGATCGGCCGCGTGCGCAGCCTCACTTGAACTGCGTATTGTCGAAGACACGGTTCTTGCGTTTTCTTGCATTAACGAAATAGCATTGTCTATTGAGTCAGTTTCCTGACTAAGCTGAGAGACAGACTCTTGTGAACGCATGGCGGTAATATTGAGAGCTTCTGACTTGGCCAGCATATGGTCAGTGGCCACATCGACACTTTGTAGCGTGTCTTGCAGTTGACTTAAAAGGCCATTAAATGCGCGGGCCATGATGCCAAATTCATCACTCCGGGAGGCTTGGAAACGAAAGGTTAAATCCCCTTCGCCTGAAGAAAGGTTATTCACTACACCAATAAACTCATCTAGAGGCCGTCCGACAATATATTTCACTAAAAGCCAAATGGTAATAAGCACACCAGCACTGGCTAGTACTATCTTAAAAACCACGCTAAGAACGGCATTTCTTACCATTGCAGATTTTTCCGCGGTAGAAGCGGCGAGAATGATGTCATAGCCCCATGGAGAAAAAGGAACTTCTGTCACCATCCAGTTGTCATTGCTCGCTAGCGCGTTAGCAACCTCTTTACTATCCACGTGGGATGAATGCATTCGAATATTACCCTTGGCATCGCGTAGCGCTACAAACCCCTCTTTTAATACATGACTTTGCTTTATTGCTTGCTCGAGCACCTGCAAATCGGCGGAATACCCGACGTACCAAATACCAATAACCTCACCGGCGTCATTAAACATGGGCTCATAACCGGTAAGATAGGGACTGCCAAGTATATCTACTGCACCGTAGTAAGCCTGTTGTTGGTTTATTTTCTTAATGGCTTTGCCGTTTGGCGCTAACTTTGTGCCTATGGCACGCTCGCCATTTTTTATCACGTTAGTGCTAATGCGAATATAATCGTCACCAGTCTTACTAAAAATGGTAGCCGTGCCACCCATAACCTCGGTTAAGCTATCCACTAAATCGAAAGAGTTGGCCTGAGGGGCCGAACCTAATCGCACCTGGCGCGCCTGTGTATTCTTCACGCTTACATAGTCACCTTGATTTGGCACGCCAAGCGCGTCTGCGCGCAGTTTAAGCAGCGACATACTGCTTTTTACACGCTCTAGCATTATGGCATCGGTGATCGTGAGAATATTTACCAGCCTATCTGCAGTATTGGATTTTTGTTCTTGGACCTGATCAGATATAGCTGACGACGTTGTTATGACCGTCGCCGTAGCGACTATTAACGCGAGTAAAGCAATGACAGCAGAGATAGAAAATAAAAACTTTCTTTGAATAGACATGTATGTTCTCAGTTTAACAAGGTTTAAAACTCCTCACTCCTTTGAGTAGCACTAAATCCAACGACCTAATAAAAAGCCAGTATTACAACGCAAAATTGCCTTTATTGAATTTAGGCTATTTTGACATTAAGGCAAATTATCCAATCGTTTATAATTTCATGAAAAATTGAGAATTTGACAGCCTATTAAGGTCTACAACTACTTCATGTGAACTTTCCCACCCACGATTTTAAATGCCGGCGCGCCCCGAATCATTGCGTTTCTAGCAAACTGCCCTTTGCAGGACGGGCAAATACCCTCTTTTTCGGTGTAATCCTCAACAATGCGCTCTTTGAAACATTTAACTAAGGCCCCCTTGCCGCCTTTACGATACTTAAACAACTGAAACTTACACTTAGCGCAATAAATTTGTACGGTTCTTACGGGACCTTTTGGATTGGGTTTTGCCATAGCTAATTTAGTTGCTCCATTTTTAAATTTCATCTTTTGTCGAAGTGCGACAAATTACTAATCTTGGTTATACTCTATATTGGGCAGTCCGCCCTAGTGTAACAACGACTCCTCAACACAGCATCCGTTGTCGAGTAGCGAATGAAGGTAATATCAATGAAGATAATTGCAGCCCTGTGTTTTTTGTTGTCAGCCCCACTTTATGCCGGCACCGCAGTAATTGTTAACGCTAACAATAATTCTGGAATAGACATCGATACGGTAAAGAAAATCTATTTAGGTAAGGTAAAAGCATTTCCTGACGGCAGCCGTGCTATTCCGCTTACATTTGAACAAGGCAACAACACAAGAAACGCATTCAATAATAATGTGCTGGGTAAATCTGAGTCTCAATACTCTGCATTTTGGTCAAAGCTTGTTTTTACGGGTAGGGGTACACCACCAGAGATGATAGCGACCGAAGATGAAATGCTTAACCTTGTTGCTACTAACCCAAATACCATCGGCTTTATTGACGAAAGTAAAGTGGACAGTAACGTCAAAGTAGTGGGTACATTTTAGGTAGTTTCACATTTGCAGTAAAAGCGACGCCACATTATTTATTCGCGTCGCTTCGATTCTGCTTATTCAATCGGGGTAGTTAGCGAAATGATTGATGTTGGCAAATGCCATAATCACGTCTTTAGCAAAATCTACCCTAGGATTGCCTAACGCCCCTTTCTTCCAAACAAGATAAATTTCATTTTCAGGCCCGCTTTTACCAAGCGGTGTTAACTCGCCTTTCGCTATCCCTTCTTTACACAGATAATCTGGTAACACTGAGTAACCAATACCGGCTTTTACAATGCTGCTTATTGCACGAATATCTGGGCATACAGCAGCAACCGGCGACTCGCATGGCGCGTTAAAAACCTCTGAAAAATAACGGCGAATCAGTGGAAGTTGCTCGTCGTAGGTTACAAGTTTATGCTGATTTAATAGCGCTGCGGTTATTTCTTCATCTTTGAGAAGCTTTCCTTGAACTCGATTCATAACCAGAATTAAACGCTCTTTATCTAACATTTGGTATTCATACATTGCATCCGTCGGTTCTGATGCGGTGATAGCAAGTTCGGCAACATCATTTTCCAGCAACGCATAGGTGTTATTTTTATTGCCTGTATGAATAACTAAGTTCACCTTATCGGCCTGTAGTAGGTTAGCAAGCGCTGGCCCCGCTACCGAACTTAGATATTCTGCCGGCCCGGCGAGATGTAATGTGCCGTGGTCGGTGGATGCTCTACTGCGTATAGACGCTACTTTTTGCTCTAACGTATCAATATGACTGGCCACCTGAAGGGCTAAATCGTCGGCAATTGGTGTCGGCTCCACTCCCCGCGCTTTTCTCACAAAAAGCTCTTTGCCAACAATATTCTCCATAGCTTGGATGTGTGATGTCACTGCCGGCTGTGACATATGCAGGCGCGATGCAGCACGTGTAATATTCCCACTTCGATATACTTCTACGAAGGTTTTAAGCTGAGTTAAATAAGACATTAATCATTACCCATCAGATTTTTGATGACTCATACTAATTTATCTGACTTCTGCATTTAAGCCAATCACTCTAAGATGCCATCAAATTCTATACACAGCAAAATTCGCTAAATAATTAAGGACAGGCAACATATGCTTAATTTTACATTTAAAAATCAAACCGAAATTTTATTCGGCAAAGGCCAGCTTAGTGAAGTGTCTTCGCGCCTGCCGGCAAAAGCAAAAGTTCTGTTTTTATACGGCGGTGGCTCTATAAAAAAGAATGGTATTTACGACAAAGTTAATACCGCACTGGAAGGTGCCGACGTTATAGAGTTTCAAGGCGTTGAGCCCAATCCTGAGTTCGAAACCCTTATGAAAGCGGTTCAGGTTGCTCGCGAAAACGACGTAAACTTTATCTTAGCGGTTGGCGGCGGTAGCGTTATTGACGGCGCTAAATTCATTGCCGCGGCGGTAAATTTTGAAGGCGATCCGTGGGACATCTTGATAAAAGGCGCGGCATTTGAAAACCCATTACCAGTGGGCGCAGTATTAACACTTCCTGCAACGGGTTCAGAGAGCAACGGCAATTCAGTAGTAAACCGTAAAGAAACCTCGCAAAAACGCGCTTTTTCTTCAGAAACAGTACAACCTGTTTTTGCGGTTCTTGACCCAGAATTCACGTATTCACTGCCACCGCGCCAGGTATCGAACGGTGTGGTTGATGCCTTCGTTCACGTAATTGAGCAGTACCTTACATACCCTGTGAATGCGCCGCTTCAGGACCGTTTTGCTGAAGGTATTTTACAAACACTGGTTCAGGAAGGGCCTAAAGCGCTGGCTACGCCAGAAGATTACGATGTACGTGCAAACGTCATGTGGTCAGCCACAATGGCGCTTAACGGGCTAATTGGCAAGGGCGTACCACAAGATTGGGGCACGCACATGATTGGTCACGAACTTACTGCGCTGCATGGTCTTGATCACGCGGTAACCCTAGCAATTGTCTTGCCTTCACTGATGTTCGTGCAGCGCGACAAGAAACAAGAAAAAATCTTGCAGTTAGGTGAGCGCGTATTTGGTATTAAAGAAGATGACAAAGACAAAGCTATCGACCTAACCATAAAAGCCGTACAGGACTTCTTCGAATCTATGCAGATTAAAACTCGTCTATCAGACTACGACATTGGAAAGTCTGCCATTGATGGGCTTGTTGAAAATCTAGAGCGCAATGGTTTGACTGCCCTTGGTGAACACGGCGACATTGACCTGGTAAAAGCCCGTGAAATCCTAACACTAGCCGCCTAAATACCGAGTTAAGTTGTAGTAGCGTGTGAAACTACGCATCTCGTTAAGACAGCAAAGCCTACGAGCTTTGCTGTCTTTTTTTAACCTTGCATTTAGGTGTTTTTAATTGCCCTGCTGTCGCCCCCAGCCTGCTTCGACACTTGCTTTTTTGTAAGTTACGATTACAGTTGGTTAGAGCCTAGTTTACAAATGGAAGAATGCAGGTTATTAACTTATTCCCCTCCACAGTGAATATCACTGATCTACTCTCAATTCGCAGACAACGTGTTATTCAGATAAGCGTTGTAACCGGCTGTGGGCTATTTGCGTCACTACTTGCAGCGAGAGGGATAACCTTCGACATCTTTCTTGTGGGTATATTATCTTTATTACTTAGTGCAGTTCTCGCTTACAAGCGTTATGTGGCCACCAGCAGTTACCTTCTTCTAAGCGCCATGTCATCAATGTTGTTCGCGCTTTCAGCAACGGGAGCCGGCGTGTTTGATATAGCCATGCTTGGCTACCCTGGCGTAATTATTTTTGCGGCATTGTTAGGCGGCGTAGCGCTATTTGGCACAGTTCTCTCGCTGGTCCTGCTGCAATGTATCGGGCTTACTTGGCTAATTATGCACGGTGTAGTGGCCCCCCATCCTCCTATACTCTCGTGGTCTCATCTGCTTTTCGTCATCGTTATCTTTGTTGTAACGGGCTTTAGCGTATTTGTTTTAGTTCAGGATATACGACGGCTAATGGCTTCGCTGCAGCGGGAGTACACAAAAGTCGAGCAGAATAGAGCCCATATTCAACACCTTGCGCACCACGACCCACTAACCAATTTACCAAATAGGGTTATGGGGGAACGTTTGTTTAACGAAAAACTGCGCGAGAGCGAAGAAAGTGGTTTGCAGCTTGCGGTATTGTTTATCGATTTAGATAATTTTAAGCCCGTCAACGACGCATTAGGCCATGCCGCCGGAGACCGTTTTTTACAAAAAATATCTCAAACTATTACCGACAACCTGTCAGCGAACGAATGCCTTATTCGGTTTGGTGGTGACGAATTTATTGTTCTCGCGGCACAGATAAAGACGCGCTCTCAAATTGAAAATTTGTGTCAGAACTTAATTCAATGGTGTTCGTCGGAATTTGAAGTACTACAAACAAAAATCGTTGTATCGGGCTCTATAGGCGTAGCGCAAGCGCCTTACGATGGCGTCAAGTTTAAGCAGTTATGCCGAAAGGCCGATATCGCCATGTATGAGGCTAAACGCAATGGCAGAAATTGCTTTGAGTTTTACGATGTGCGTTTTGACGAAGAAAGTGATGAAAAGTTTTCGCTAATTCAACGATTGCGCCCTGCAGTTCAAGCAAATGCGTTAGCGGTGTATTACCAGCCCCTCATCGATTTAAAGACGGGTAACATATGTGCACTTGAAGCCTTGCTGCGCTGGCCTCAAGAAGATGGCTCTATGATCTTCCCCGATAGATTTATCCCGCTAGCTGAAAGCAGCGGTCTCATAGACACGCTAGGTGCATGGGTTTTAAACCAAGCCTGTATGTTTTGCGCTAAGCAACAACAAAATGGTAATAGCGAGTTATCCATTGCGGTGAATTTATCATTTGCACAGTTCAAAGACGGTAATCTGCCACAAATCGTAAAGGGTGCGTTAGAAATTTCCCAGCTAGCTCCAGAACATTTAGAGCTTGAGCTAACAGAATCTATTTTGGCCGACGACAATGGCAATGTTATTCAACAGCTTGAGCAAATAAAAAGCCTTGGCGTTACGTTCGCAATTGATGATTTTGGTACTGGGTATTCCAATCTTAATTACCTTCGTACATTCAGTGCCCAAAAATTAAAAATAGATCGTATTTTTATCAATACATTGGGCTTTGACGAAAAAGATGTGCCCTTAGTCACAGCAATAATAAGTATCGCTGAAAGTTTAGGTATGGCAACCGTGGCAGAGGGTATTGAGAATGAAGCTGCGCTAAAAAAGATTACTGAAATGGGCTGTGACATGGGTCAAGGATACTATTGGAGTAAGCCTGTACCAGCGGAACAAATTGAAAGGCTAATTGAAGCGCAATCCCCCACTAACCAGCGGTAAAAAGTTATTAGGCTACGCCGGCTAGTGATATTGGAGCGTTGCTTTTACTGCCTATTTAAAAGCCATGATAAGTTACAAACTCTTCGTTATCGGCGCGGGTAGAGCGCACGTCATTAGCAGGAAAATCAGGGTCGGGATAGCCTAAAGCAATACAAATCATAATGGCTTCATCATCTGGAATGTTAGCGCACTGGTGTACCACTTCAGACTGCATGATACCCTGACCGTTTATCACACAACCTAACCCTAAATCCCACGCTGCTAGAACAATGCCATACGCTAGTGACCCTAGGCCAAATTGGGTTATTCCAGCGGGCTCTAGAGACCTATCATATGTGAGAACCAGCGAAACGGGTGCATCAAACTGCCTGAAGCCTCGCATCATCCAATCCATACGCTTTTCTTTGTCTTCACGCGATATTCCCATCAAGTCGAACAATTGAATAGCCACATCAATTTGGCGCTGACGATGAATACCTTCGTAGTCTTCCTTATAAGGAAAGTCACGAACGTGCGGCTTACCTTCAAGCGTATTTTTGGTGTTGCCTTCGCGAATTCTATCGAGGACATCGCCAGTTACCGCATGAATTTTCCATGTTTGTGTGTTGTAAGATGACGGCGCCCACTTTGCGGCGTTGATAATTGCGTCTACCGTTTCTTTTGTTACGGGCTGTTTTGTGAACCCTCGTACACTTTTTCTCGATGCTGCAAATTCCGCAAAATTCATGAACGTCCTTAAACCCTATGTTTTTCAAGCCAAATTGTTAAAATAGAGTAAACAGTAGGACTTGAGTGTTCAATAGCGTCAGCACCTTATTAAGATTGTTTGTTTTTATAGATGTATATTCAACAACTCAAATTAAGGTGGCTTTCCCTTTTTAACGCATTGAAGAATCTACAACTGTCTTCGACATTCTATTTGCTTCCCTCGATTAACGCTCTCGGACGACAGAGAAAAGTTAAACTTTCGATTAAATCGGGCTTTGGCAATTTGCGATAATCGCATTCGTAGCATACGTTTAAACTAAAAATAAGCCTTGTTGTTTACGTATGTCCCTATTTAAGAAATCAAAAACTGAACAATCCGCTCCGCGTCTAGCCCCTTGGAAAATAGCGATTATCGACGATGAAGAGGGAATACATGAAGTTACCAAGTTAACGCTGCGCAAATTTACTTTTGAAAAGCGTGGCGTAGAGTTTTTATCTGCCCACAGTGGAGAAGAAGGTTTAGCCCTCTTCAAAGCACACCCCGACATCGCGCTGGCGTTTGTAGATGTAGTGATGGAAACCGACGATGCTGGGTTAAAACTGGTAGACGCCATTCGAAACGAGCTTAATAACCATGTTAGCCGCCTTATATTACGAACTGGTCAGCCCGGCCAAGCCCCAGAAGAAGATGTTATCCGTCGGTACGATATTAATGATTACAAAGCAAAGACTGAGCTTTCTTCTTTAAAACTGAAATCCTGTGTTTACACCGCCATTCGCTCTTATCGTGATATCCAGACCATAGAGCAAGGTAAACGTGGAATGGAGGACGTGCTTAAATCCTCTTCATCTGTATTGGCCAGCCAGTCTTTGGCCCAATTTGGGACAGCGGTGCTTAAACAAACGCTGACCCTTTTAAATTTAAATAATTCAGTGCTCTACCTTTCTACCCAGCACACTGACCTCTATGGTGATACCACTATGACGGTGTTAGGGGCCAGTGGCGATTTAATTGGGCTGTGTGAGCCCGGCATCTCAAAGCAAATTCCAGAAAGCATTGCTGATGAAGTCAACCAAGTTCTGTTAAGCAAAACGCACCTTCAAACGAAAGACCGTTTTATTGGTTATTACCCTACAGGGGAAGACAGCCACAACATTTTGTATGTGAAGCTTAATGAACCGTTAGACGCCCTTCAACGCAAAACCTTGGAAATGTTTGCATCTAACGTGGCTATCATTTTTCAAAATCTCACACAAAAAGAAGATATCCAGCAAACCCAGAAAGAGCTAATCATGGTGCTTAGCGACGCCATTGAAATGCGAAGCAAAGAAACCGGCGGCCACGTTAGGCGGGTTATTTTAATGACTGAGTTTTTGTCAGAAAAACTCCACATGAGTAGAGAGTTTATTGACACCATTCGATACTCAGCGGCGCTTCACGACGTGGGTAAAATCAGTATTCCTGAAACCATTTTGCACAAGCCGGGCAAGCTTGACCCAGAAGAATGGGAGATTATGAAAACCCATGCGCAAAAAGGCTATGATTTGCTTGCCGACTCGGATCGCATTGTTGCAAAAATGGGGGCCATCATTGCCAAGACTCACCACGAACGGTGGGACGGCAATGGCTATCCTGAAGGTTTATCTGGCGATGATATTCCCATTGAGGGCCGCATTATGGCCATTGTTGATGTGGTTGACGCCCTACTATCTAAGCGCTGTTACAAGCCCGCCTGGAGCGAGGAAGACGTAAAAGCTTACCTTGAGGAAAACGCAGGCAAACAGTTTGACCCACTAATTACCCATATCATGCTTGAACATTTCGACAGAATACTAGAAATACGCGCGCTAGAACCGGACGAAGATGAATGAAAGAAGCATTAGAGTTAATTTTACTACGTGTTAGCCAAAGCGAAGATATTGATAAAGGTGAACTGAATGTTGCGTCACGGCTTATTATCAACTCGGTCTGCGAAGGGTTGAAAATTACGCGAGCAGGTATTTGGCTATACGACCAACTGCAAACACTTGTTCAGTGTACCTTATTAATCGATAAAGGGAACGACCTAGATAGCGAAAGCTTGGTGCTCACCCGTAAAGATTTCCCACACTATTTCGAAGCCCTAGATTCAGGGAGAACCATAGCCGCTCACAACGCGCTAACAGATGTTGCCACGTTTGAGTTTGCTGAAGTCTACCTCGGCCCTTTAAATATTAGCTCAATGCTTGATGTTCCTATTCGACACAGAGGTAAAATGATAGGAATAATTTGCTGTGAGCATCAAGGTGAAGCGCGACACTGGGAGGCTGATGAGATGGTATTTGCCGCCTCTTTGGCCGACCTATATGGCCGCGCGGTAAGCGCTAATGAACGCGCTGATTATGAAGCGCAACTACTCGAAGCGAATCAAACGTTAGAACAAAAAGTAAAAGATCGCACCGCAGAGCTCGAGGCCGCCCAAGAAAAACTTATCGAGTCAGAAAAAATGGCCGCCTTAGGTAACCTTGTAGCTGGCATCGCTCACGAAGTTAACACACCTTTAGGTATCGCACTCACCTCTGTCAGTAACTGCAAAGAAGAGCTAAAAGACATTTATCGAGACTTCGAAAATGATGAATTGACTGAACAAGGCTTTAAAGATTTTGAAGCAATATGCTCTGAAGGATTAACTCTAGCGGAAACAAGCCTGGTGCGGGCCGCGCACTTAGTTCAAGACTTTAAGCGAACCTCTGCCGATCAAACCTCGCTGGAAATTGAGGAAATTGCGCTGGATGAATATATTCCACGGGTTTGTAATCCATTAAAACCCATGCTTCGCAAGGAGCAAATCGAGCTTTCTATAGACGTCACGCCCAAATTAGTAATTACCACTTGTCCGGGCATTATTGCCCAGCTATTAACGAACTTAATATCGAACGCGCAGCGTCACGCCTTTGGTCCGTCAGTAGACAACGATATAAACAAAGTTGCTGTAAGCTGTAGCCAAAATGACAAAGGTGTTGTAATAAGCGTTCAAGACAATGGAAAAGGCATTCCTGAAGAGCTTCATACAAAAGTGTTCGAGCCGTTTTATACAACTGCACGCGATAAAGGTGGCACGGGTTTAGGCTTAAATATTTTATACAATCTTGTTCGACAGAAGTTTAACGGAGAAATTGACTTAACCTCAGCCCCAAGGGAAGGAACTACGGTGACGGTTTGTATACCTGTTGAAAGTTAGTGCTATTTTACTTTATAAACCATTTGCGTTGACTGAACCAAAACAAGAAGCGCGGCATAGTTTAAATGTCGTGCTTACGACAGACCTATGGCCACCAATACATGTAGTTGCTTTTGGGCTATATGAAACAAAGAAAACAATACCGAGAGCATTGGGTAGTTGCACTTCAAAATGCCGACGTTCCGGTTCGACTAACTGCTGGCATGATAGATCCTATTTCTGGCGCACACATGATGGCCAGATACAAAGCACTTATTCCAAACGCTGACGTGGTTGAGGTTACTGATATTGGGCATTACCCGCAGATTGAAAGTGCTGAGTTGGTTTTAGAATCAATTTTTGGATTTATTGAAGATTAGGTGCGTGGGTGTCGCTTCTTAGAGAGAGAAGTTGGTCGGTGTGAGAGGATTTGAACCTCCGACCCCTGACACCCCATGACAGTGCGCTACCAGGCTGCGCTACACACCGACCGAAAGAGCGAGTAAGTCTACTCAATTTTACTCACAAT